>MDTC01045407.1_pt1 | contig 13590 bp, 14 predicted proteins | sample 811181 | NCBI WGS metagenome assembly MDTC01 (sample SAMN05326644, study PRJNA326480) | marine metagenome | isolation source: seawater | place: Pacific Ocean: North | collected 2011
CGAGATTTGTTCTACATTTTAATCACCCTGTTAAGGAACTCGTATGGGTAACAGAAAATAGTAGTCAGAAGAATGCGAATACTTTCAAGGTCGATAAGAACACCAGTAATAATAATCTCGAAATAGTCCCAAATACTCGTCAAGTAGACGTTAATCTTGTTAAGCTTCAGATAAACGGACACGACCGTTTTTATCCTAGACATGGCGAATACTTCCGTCTTCAGCAGCCTTATCAGTTCCACAGCACTGTTCCCACGGCGCAAGATATCTTTGTTTATTCGTTTGCGTTGAGACCAGAAGAGCACCAACCTTCGGGGACGTGTAATTTTAGCAGAATTGACAGTTGTCACTTAACATTAACTCTGGGTGGTAGAATGACAGATGGTAAACTTGCGAGTGTATCACTATCTGATACTCTGTATATTTATGCGATTAACTATAATGTTTTGCGTATTGCTTCGGGTATGGCGGGGTTGGCGTATTCTAATTAAAATAAAAATCAAGTAAAAATCAAGTAAAAATCAAGTAAAAATCAAATAAAAACCAAGTAAAAATCAAATAAAAACTCTATAGTTTTAGGATATTAAAACAATAGAGATTTTATTAATGAATCGTAATAATAAATGAGCGCAGTATGCCAAGATAGATCTCCGAGAAGAACATTGACGGAAGCGCAGAAAAAAACAGTTGCCGCTCGACAAAATTTCAAGTGTGCCAACAAGCCAGGAAATAATCCATTGACGTATGATTGTCCATTTTGGGTGCGAGGCGGTGATGGTTCGTTTGACGAGAGTGGTTATGAAATAGACCATATAGTTGAGTGGTGTGTATCTAGAGATGACAGCGAGCAAAATTTACAAGCATTGTGTGTATGTTGTCATCGAGTTAAAACACGGCGAGCGGCGATGAAGCGTCGTAGGGAAAAGCGGAATGATAATGTTATTCCGATGGATGTTGTTTTTTAGGTATATGTTATTTGTGGTTTATTTTTAAGGTTGGGGTAAAATAATATTTACGGAAAGTTTTATCATCTCGTGTAAGCACGTGTAGGCATTCTGGGCCGAGATTCTCTCATTTGCTGGTACCCTCAACTTCCTAAAGCTCTAATACTTCTCATACCTGAGATGACTCCAATCTTAACCTGATCAAATTTCGACATTGCACGCATGAGACCGCCAATTAAAAGAACCGTAATAAGTGCTAACCAAAACCTTTGTTGTCTAAGCACAGGGAGATAGGTAATGTGATCGTCAAACTTGAGATCGTCAATTTCTCCGTCGTCATCAAGAGGTATTGGTACTAATCTCCAAGGTATAAGCCAAGTAAGTAAGGGTAAAAACGCTACTAAAATTGTGTGTAGTATCATAACGAATAGGAGTTTATTTCTCATTTCGCCTTTGGAGATGAATTTCCCGAATGTAATAACAGCTAGAATTACCGAAACTATGCTAGCAGACAAAGCTAGCCAGCATACATCTTGGTCAACAAATTCTCTGGTTGTAGGTCTGGCTATCAAATTGTAGTATGAAACTACTAATTCTTCCTGTGTAGTTGGTTTATATACGCAGCGGGAACCAATTTCAGTTTGCGAACCGGATTCAGTTTGTGAGCTACAAAATGATGGTCCTTTTGTTACGGTTTGTGTGCAACCTAAGATATCTTTGTACTTATCTCCAGGGTAGCATCCTGCGTTATATTTTTCTGGGTCGGGTGTTATGATTTGCGAGTTTAAAACTACGCTGGAAATGAGTAATGATACGTAAAGAAGTACCATTCCAACACGTACGAGATTCATAGCTCCTTCATTAACGGATGGTTGCTTTTGGGGGCTTAAAAGGGGCTCTCTCATTATAATGTTATTTTGTTATTTATATTAAATGTTTTTTTTTGGAAGTTAAATATTAAGAATGTTTCCGAGTTCAGCGATGATTAAGAATTCTTGGATGGCCTTATTTTTAGTGTAAAATTGCTTAATAAATTCTTTGATGTTGTCAGATATGGATTTAATGGTGTCTTTATTTTGGTTGTAAAGGCACCATTTGTATATTTTTTCGAAATTGTTAAAGTTAACGGGGATATAATGAACCATAGGTTTAAGATTGTCTAATAGCCAGTGGTTATTTTTTTCAATATCTTCGAAAATTAAAAGAACGGAGCCCATTTGTGCTTTTTTATAAAAATCACGGATACCTGGAATATCGTTGTATACAATAACAAATTTATATTCGGATTCTTCCTTTAAACTCATTGATTTTTCATACATAACACCCTTCATTTTTGCGAGGTTCATTATTCGTGTTCTTTCTTCAGGTGTTCCAACGCCGTTTTGTTTCCAAAATTTACGCATACCGTCAAGACCTTCACGTTTTATCATACCACCAACAGGTCTAGCGTTGCGTGTGGGGTAAATTATTTGTCCCTTACCGTGTATAAAGTTTCTTTCTTTTTCACCAGCTAATATATCTTTTTTGAGTTGATTTTTTAGTTTTCCTATAGTTTTTTTTAAGTTACAAATGGGGGTTTTGGTGTTAGAGGAACAAGATGGGCTTTTTTTAGTTTTTGAGTTTTTAACTAGTTTTTCGTATGTGCTTTCGTTGTATATAAGATTCCAGTAAGTTTCCATAGCCTTTTTGTAGGCGGGGCCTCCAGCAAGGGCTCCTATATTACCACCGTAGCTATTAATGACACCAGCAGGCCACCAATTATTTCGTCCAGTTGCTATTTTTTGCATAATTTCAGTTTGTTCTTGTGGTGTACCAGATCTCATTAATTTCTCTTTGTTGTTATTCCAAGTTATGGCATCGTATTCTGCTTCGTTTAATTCGTCAGATTCATTAAGTTTAATGGGCCACATTTTAACTTTTTTATCGCCGTAAATTCGAAGTTTGGGAGGAAGTTTTGCGTTTCCCTGAAGTGCTGCGTTTACATTAGCGCCTCTGAATTGCTGTAAGAATTTAACCAGTTCTACACGAGCCATTTGTCCGCTTGGAGATGGTATATATTGGTCTTTGACTTCTATAACATTTGGTTTGTACCAAGATGTTTTATTAGTGCTGGTATTAACCCAGTATGGTTTATTGTAAGTTTTGGAAATGCGGCGTATCCATTTGTATCCGGGTTTTTTGTAGGTTGCATAGCAACCGCTCAGGGACCCTCTGTATACGGCGCCTGGTTTTTTTTTGCTCCAAGGGGTTGTGTAGTTATTTTCGTGTGAATCGCAGTTAAATGGGTATTTTTTGTTTGATAGTTGAGCCCATTCGTTTGGGCTTGGGATGCGTAGATCGGAGAAGCCGTTTCTGGTATTTCGGGAAAGGACGAAGATACCGTATTTTTGTATGGTTGGGTGTGTGCCTTTGATGATGGGCGTATCTTTCATGTTAATGAAGAAGTCGCAGTCTTCGATTCCGTTTCTACAAGCCTGAGTTAAGAGATCGTAATACTCGGCCATGCCTTGTTCTGTTCTGTAGTAGTCTGATACGATGTTACATGATTCGATGAGCCAGTCGTTTTTTTTGGGGTTTGGTTTTCTGCGTTTGGGTATATCTGAGAAGTCAAGGTCGTTCAGGGTTGAATTAGTAAAATTAAGTTTAAAGAATGGAATCCAGTGTGTTATTTTGTTTTGGCGTATGCTGACGAAAAGGCCTTCACGTTGGTTTCTGAATATATGTTTGAATAATTTAATAAGAGCAGATTCAATTTTGTTGTAGTGTTGTTTTTGTTTATAAGGTGTAAGTTCTTCGGTTAAATTTGTTCGGGGAGTCCATGGCATTTCTGGGGAGTTTAGAAGATCTTTGAATTCTTGTTCTGTTCCTGCTGGTTCCCATATGTATTTTTCGCCAAACATGTCTAGTTTTATTGTCTTTCTCTGTTGGCTATAATTGGTACAAGTATCGGACTCGTTGTATTGAGTGAGACCTGTTAATTTTGGATTTGTTCTTGGTGTAATGGAGAAGTCAGTTTTAACATTAGCGAGGAGGTGTAAGAGGAATTTTTTCTTTTGAGATTCGTTTAGTGGTTTTATTTTTTGGGTGAATAGTTTTTTAATTTTGCGGGTGGAATAATTCGGTTTTTCCATTTAATATATGTATATATTTTATTTCTGTATTAATATTAATAAGAGATGAAAATAGGTATTATCGTAAGAACTAAGTTTAATGAACAATATAAAGAAATAGTAGGGAGTAAAGGGCGATTGTTAATAGAAATGGCAGTTTTAAAGATATTAAAGAACGGGTGGCCCCAGCATAAATTTGTAACGTTAAATGCTCATAAATTGAATGTAAAATTGGCAAAATCATGTGATTTGGTTTGGTTTAGTTTTGAGGATTTCACGAATATGTTGAAAGAGCAAATACACGAGCGAGGCGAAGGGTCTAAAATATCGGTAGAGGCGTATAATAAGAATGTGAAGAAGATAACATCGTTGCCGAATATATACCCGCCGGCCAGTTATTTGAAGTTTGTACATGATAAATGTGCGTATATAAAGTGGTTGCAAGAAGTGCCAAAATTGAAAATTGCTGATACATTTTGCGTTAAAACAAAAAGACCAGGTGTCCGTATGTTATCAAAGCGGATGCAGAAGTGGCCCAAGACAATTTTTAAGCCAGTTTTAGGGGGGGAAGCTAAAGGGTTTCAAATATTTAGTCCGCCATTTAAGCAAGCGGCTATTTCTAAGTATTTTAGAGATGCTCGGGGAGCAAATTATCCAGAAATAATAGTTCAAAGATATATGCCAAAGTTTGCAACAAAAGAGTATCCAGAAATAAGAACTGTATGGGTGGGTAGAAAATTTCAATATGCCATTTATACAACGGGGTGGGGTGAAGTTTTGAAATTGTCTAAGAAAATCCCTAAAGAAGTTAAGGTGAGAGGTTTGAAGATTGTAAAGGGGTTGGAGCAGGAGTTTGATTTTAACTTGTTGACGGTGAGAATAGATTTTGGCAAGACGCCTGCTGATGGGGTATTTGTAAATGAAATAGAGCATGGTTACGGCACATTTGCGGAAATAAATCCGAAAATAACGGGGAATTTACCAAAAGAAATAGCGACTAGATTAATGGAAATTGCGCTACGGAGAAAAAAAATAAATGGTATTATTAATAATGCCTAAAAAAACTAAATTTGGTAGCTATGCACAGCCGCAACCAGCTTATGGACCAGCTTATGGACCACCACGACCAGCTCATGGACCACAACGACCTGGTTATGGACCAAAGCCACAGTACCAGCAACTTGTTAGACCCGGTAGTGGTATTTTATCGTTGCCAACAACTCCTCTTGGTATAATAGGCTGGTTATTCATAATATTACTTGTTGGACTTTGGTTAAGTAGTTATATAGTTATTTGGAAGACTGATGGTATAGGCTCTAAGTGTGGGTCTTTTATGAAGGATCAGACCGTCACAGGTGACCCATCAAAAAAAGATAAGGAATGAATAAAATAAAATATATGTAATAAATAAACACAATGAAATTTTTGGCGATTCCGCATGAAGACATGCCCGCAACCCTTAATATACCGAAGAAGGGAAAGGCCAGTAGAATAAGCGTATTAGAAGGTTGGAATAGTAAAGATCTGAAACCCATAGCAAAAACTAAAAAGAAGGGGCTCATTAAATATAACCCCAGTATATCCCTGTTAAAAAAAAACAAACGCTCGTGCGAATACGTAATGTGGTACAGAGCAACTCAACCGATGAATACTGATGGAAAAAGGCCAAAAAAACCAAGAGGGCCTCCTTACAATAGTACAATGTGGGATAGCGATTGGAAATTAAAGTGGGATGGTGCAGGTATTTGTATTGTAACGGTATTTGATGATGGTCGTATTGTAGTAAAAAACGACATGATTCCAGCAGTAGAGACGTCGCATGTATTGGATGCTCGGTTGGTTTATTGGAGAGATAATTTTCACATAATATACAATAGATATACGAAATACAAATCTTTCCCAAAAAGCAATCCAGAATTGGAAGGTTGCCCCACTTACGGGGGCGGATTATGTATAACAATGGAAACGCACCCCATTAGGATAACAAACAAGGGTGTTTATAGTTTAGGTGAGCCGAGGCTTTTGTGTAGAGATAAGCACACACGGTTCGAGAAGAATTGGAGTATAGTTATTCCAGTTGAGAAGAAGCGTTTGATACATTATAGTTTTACGCCGCAGATGAAATTTTTGGAGTCGGATCACGGAGATAACGAGGAGAATTCGGATAAATGCGTGTGGAAAGTAGCGCCTAATAGTGATTTTTTTATGAAATTGTTTGTTTATTATAAAGAGGTTCTTCCACCTCTTGTAGCAAATGGTATTGCTGTTACGACACCGTTGATAGATTTTGATAAAAAGCGTTGGATAGGTATTGGGCGGGTGAAGATAGATTATAAGAAGATGGATTTAACTAAGGGTTCGCTTCGAAATAGCAAGTTGGGGAAATTTATGTCTTTATTGAGGATTGTCTTGGGTATACCAAATATTGAGCCGAAGGAATGGTTTAAGTATTCTGAGGCGATACATGCTTCTTTGTTGTATTTTTCTTTTTTTTATACAGTTGATAAAAAGACGTTGAGTATAGATAGGTTTAGTCCAGCGTATTTGCCACAGTGTCCTCAAGTTTCGTATTTTTCTAGTATAACATTTCCTGTTGCTATTCAGCCCTTTACGGCTGGGCATTTCGCCATAAGTTTAGGTATTGCAGACATAGATTGTGGTATAATAACAATTAGTAAGAAAGAGCTAGCAAATCTTTTGGTTTATTCGAATAGGACGAAGCCTGGTGATTTTGATTTTCAGATACAGTCTTTTGAAAATCCTTTGCTGCCTTTTCAAGGTTGAGGTGGGCTGGGTTATTTTTAGAGAAGCAGGTGTTTAGCGTTATTAAAAGTTCTTTACAGTATATGATTTGTTCGAAGGGTGATTCTCTGTATTCGGCGAGGCAATTAGTGTAGTTATCGATTTCTTTTCGGCAAGGTTTCTTGTTATTAGATATTAAACCTCCGAGCATATTGTTGATAAAATTAAGCAATTTTTTTTTTAAATATTTACAAGTATAAAATAAATACTTATAGATATCTATCTTCTTTATTATAAAATGGGTAAATTGGACATTATTATCGGACCCATGTACGCTGGAAAAACTACTAGGTTAATAGAAATATACAAGAGGTACAAACTCTGTAATATTCCAGTTTTTGTAATTAACCACTCTTCTGATAAAAGATACGGTGAAACTGACCTTCACAACCACGAAAACGTAAATATACCGTGCGTGCAGTGCTGTGATAATTTGTCGGACCTTAATAAGAGTCATAGATCGCAATTAGAAAATGCGAAGGTGATTCTCGTAAATGAGGCGCAGTTTTTTGACGATTTGTTTGTTTGGGTTAAGGCGTTGGTTGAAAAACGGGTTAATTCGCCGGATGTTTATATTTTTGGGTTGGATGCGGATTCAGAGAGGAGGGAATTTGGGCAAATATTGTCTCTTATACCGTTGTGTGATTCTGTTACGAAGTTGAATGCGATATGCGTTGATTGTAGAGATGGGACGCCAGGTATATTTTCTTATAGAATAGTTGAGAATGACGATCAAAAGTTTATTGGTGGTGTAGAGTCGTATAAAGCTCTTTGTAGAAAGTGTTATAATTCTCAAACGTCTAAGGTGGTTTCAAATATAAAAAGCCCAGAAAATTATTGTGATGTTGAAGATTTTGTAGTTTACAATAATATTCGTGCTAAATTCTAATTAATAAATATTCACAATTATTAATTATTAATTTACAATGCAAGAAGAAAATAACCAAGATTCTCCGAAAAACGTAACTAAGGAAACTAATGAAAAAGCCGTGAAAGAAATGTCGGAAGCTTTGAGCGAAACGGTAAAAAATAAAGTTGATGATGCGGCAGATTCTTTGGAAGAAGTAGTTGGTTTTGATACGGATTTTTTGAAGGATATAGCATCTAAGAATAACATCGGTAATTTGACGTTGCCTGTGTTGAAAATAGTAAAAAACACGGTAGATAAGCAATCGAATGGGAAGCCCATAGTGGAAATAAGTACTATTTGGACTATTTTACAAGTCGTAATGGAGATTATAAGCAGTTTTAAACAAGAAAAAAAGATACCAGGTTCTAGATGTAAGCAGTTAGCATTGCAGGTGTTGAGAGTTTTAGTTGAAGATTTTGCGGAAGGAAATGATAAAGTAGAGTGTATGGCTTTATTAAAATCGAGCATTCCAGCGGCCATAGATTTGATAGTTGGAGCTTCAAAGGGGAAGGTGAAATTGAATAGTAAGTTGTTGGATTTCAATGGGGATGATGTATTAGATATGCGAGATCTTTCATTTTGCTCTAAATTTATGACAAGATTGTGTTGTTTTTCGAGTTGTTGTAAGAAGAAATAAATACGTTAAAAAATTAATTGTTATAAAATGTTATAAAATGTTATATTTAATAAAGAACTATAAAATATGCCACAAGACACAAAATTCAGGATGGTATGTAATACGGTATTTTACTCGTCGATAATAGGTTTGAAGTTTATTATGAATAGGTTTAGACCGTCTATGTATAAGAGTTTGGGGTGGAGTTTGGTGGGGTATTTTTTGGTAGATATGCGAGGGTTGGATTTATTGTATATAGTACATCATTTGTTTGCTATGACGAGTTTGATGGTGGTTATGGGGAGCGGCTTGGAAGAAGTTAGGGATATAACGAGTGTAAATGCGTTGATAGATACGGAGATATCGACGATATTTTTGAATATGTATATGTTATGGAAAGTAGATGTGTTTGGGTATTTATTTTTTGTAAGTTTTATGTATTTCAGAATAATAGTTTTTTTCAGGTTAATGTTTTTGGATTATCTAACACATCACATAGATATATATTCAGTGTGTAAAGAGAATTTTGTAATAAGTGATATGGGTAATTGTATGTTTTTTATGAAGGGTGTATTTTATTTTTATATGGGATTGAATTCGTATTGGTCTTTTTTTGTAGTAAAGAAGTTGGTAAGAAAGCTAAAAACGCTTAATTAAAGGTTAATTGCGTTCTTTACAATCTTTACAAAATTTGATATGTCTGTTGTAATTATCGGTGGCATCTTTTTTTGATAGTTCTGCGTGTGGTGGGTTTTGGAAATTCCAATTGGAGAAATAAGTATTGATCCATTTATTAATCATAATGACGCCGAAGTCGCTTTCCGTGGGAGTAGCGTATTCGAGGTTGGTATTGGCTTTGTTAATTTCTTGTTTGTGGACTAAGTAATCGTCTGTGTTGAAGAAAGCGGAGCTCATTTGATGGCTTTTAATTCTATCCTGGATACTTAAATCTGTTTTTTTATTACAAACGAAAACACGTGTTTTGCCTGTGGTAATGGGTACGCAAAGTATGGTTAAATCATCTATCCAATTTTCGTCGTTTTTTTTGAATAATTTGTATATAAATGGGGAAATGTAGGTCATTCTACCAGTTCTGGGTGTTCCCCTGACAACGTCTTTAAATGAAATGGAAATTCCAGTTTCATCGAATTGCTCTAATGTCATTGGTATTGAACATCCGTCCGTTTTAACGCTTTGTAAATCTGCGTGGGCAAAGGGTATGTGTGCGGGATCGAAGAAGTTTTCGAGTAGAAAGTTCCAACTGTAAGGAACTTCTCTGATGTATGGAATTGCAGATTGGGGAAGAATGTTGTCGTTTGTGATGTGGGAGCTGTTATTTTCGAGTGGGTTTAGTAGGGCCCATAGAATGTCGGAGGTTTCCATGGTTTTGTAGTTATTGATGGTGTATTTTTTACAATTGGAGTGAGTTTCCTGGGGGATGTGGGAACATATTCCGTCGGAGTCGTATTTCCATCCGTGATAGGGGCATTCGAGGAGGTCGTCGATGATTGTTCCTTCTGAAAGGGGGGCAAGTCTGTGTCGGCAGATGTTATCTTGGACGACGAAAGATTTATCTTTTTTTTGCCATATGACGTATTCTTTGTTGTTGATGATAATGTTTGATAGAAGGGGAAGACTGTGTATGGAGCCGACGGGTGTCCATGCGAAAGCGGTGGAGATAATGAAAAGGGGGAGGAGCATTGTTTTTAAATAGGCGTGATATATAAATTAGGGGTTTTTGTTTAAGTGGGATGTGAAAAGAGTGGAAAGGTCGGTGGTATTGTGCGATATTTTGAATTTGGAAATGTCGATGTCGTTTTTGGGTAGAAATTCGGAGTCAACGATTTCCTTTCCGTGTATTTCGTTGATATCGGAGTTCCATATCATTTGTTCGATGGTTGCTCCCATTATTTCGGCGTTCATACATTGGTCGTAAGTGCCTATACCCCTTTTAATAATGGCGTCGGTAGCAAGGGGGAAATCGGTCCAGAAGCTGGCGATAATAGGTCCGTGAGGAATAGAGTGGGCCAGAGATTTCATGAAGGTGGTTTGGCAAAGTTTTGATTGCATGTAAGGTAATAGGAAAATGGTTTTATCGTCGATGACATATGGAGGGGAGTTGAATAAGATTGCGCCTTTTTGTTTGATTATGTTAGGTAGAAAATATTTTGTTATTTGAATGGGGCCAATGGCGTTAACGTTGAAAAGAAGGTCGATGTGTTTTTTATTGACTTCGTAAATATTGGATGTGATCAAGGCGCCGGCGTTGTTGATGAGGTATTGTGGGTTATATTGTTTGTCGTAAATATTGTGAAGGAATTTGCGTATGGAATATTTGGAGTTAAGGTCGAGTTCCATGCCAATGATGGGGCTAGTTGCGATGTTATTGGCTTGTAAATTTTCGGCAATGCTCTTGGCTTTTTGAATAGTTCTGCTGGTGATGATCACGGGTATTTTGCGGTGATTGAAGATTTTGGCAATTTCTTGGCCTACACCGCCGGCGCCGCCAGTTATGATAGCTACCTTATTTTTGTGCATGGAGCGTAACATGGATATTAGCAAAGGATAATTTAAAATAAGTGGGCAAATGAGCGAAATAATCATTTAATATGACGATATTAAATGGTTAGTGCGATAAAGAGGGTTTAAGCAGCGAAAACGGCGTCAGATAGGAACTTGGGTAAGTTTTGGGAGAGAAAGTCCCATTTTTGGGTTTTGCTTCCGAAAGAAGCGATGCGGTTGTATTCTTTTTTCAGGTATTCGTTGTCCATTAGCTTGTTAACTTTTCCCCCCAAGTAGTCCCAAGCCCCGGTAAAATCCTCAGCTTGGTAAGATGTGCTGGCGATACAAACCCAGTAAATGTAGATACCGACGGCAAGACCTAAAAGGAATAAATTATCGATATAAGAAAGAAGGTTGGTAATTTGTTTGAGCATGGTTGTTGTTAAAAGGTGTCAATATTTTTATTTCTTGGCAGATTTGAAAAGAATAATTTTGGAAGCTTGTTTAGCCATTTCGTAGTCGAAATTTAGCCGACGTTCGCCGTCGTAAAAAAGATACAATCCCGCTAAAATTTCAATTTCGTTGAGGAAAAGATTGTTGATTTTAATGACACCCTTATCGATACAGCAACCTATATCTATTCGGGTTAAATATTTGGGCATTCCTTTAAAGAAAGGTTTAATGACATTGTGAACTTTTCTGGCGAATCTTTTGGCTTTGTATAAGGATGCGGCGTCGGATAGTTGAGATAGTCTGGATGTTCCGTTTGGGAGGGGTGTTTTCCATTCAACGATGGAGTATTTGTATTTTTCGCCTAGGTAGTACATGCGTATTTGTGGGAAGTTGACTTCGAAGTCGGTCATATATTTTTGGAAAACGATGGCGGGGTATTTATTTTTGCTGTTGAAGACTTTTTGTATGTATGATTTTATGCTTTCACGTGTGCTGAAGTCGTGTGGTCGTCCAACGTCGCCGCTGTCGGTGCCGTGGACGGGTTTTCCGAACATTTCTTTCCATATTTTAGAAATTTTCCAAATTTTGTTGGTGGTTTTATTTTTGTCAAGGTTAAATTCTTTGCGTGAAATGCATAAAGTGGGGGCGGTGTTGATGCCTTTTTTTTCGAAGAATTTGTAGTATGCGCATTTGTCGTAGACGAGGTGTTGGTATTTGACGGGAGGGAACATTTTGGAAGCGTTTGAATCGATTATGTTTTGGTATTTTCCGTTGGGTATTGTTTTAGTGGATAGGTGTTTAATGGGGGGTCTGACGAGTTTATCGAACCAGTGGTGGAACACGAAGTCGCTTCTTTTGATGAGAGCGGGTGTAATTTTATTTGCGGGGACGATGAGGAGTGTAATATTTTTTTTTTGGAGGAGCCATTTTGTGGCGAAGGCGGTAGCTATATCGATTCTGATGTGGTCACGTGTATTTTTTTTGGTTCCGTTTTCGTTGACGTGGTATTTTTTTGGTATTTTTTGTAGCCATGGTCGATTGGGTGTTATTTTGATGGTATCATTGTAGGTGGATATGTATTTATTTCCTTGAGGGCCAACGATAAAAATCACTTTCATTCTTTAATAAAAAGCTATATTTTTTTTTAGGATATAAAAGTTTGGGAATAATAATAATAATATTAATAGTTAAATGTCGAGATCAAGTTTATCGCAAGATAATATAGAGACATTCAACAGAAATTTGTCAAGGATGTTGGATACAAATAGGAGAATACTTGATTTTAACATAACAGCCGCTCGATACAGTTATTCTTTAATAAATAGAGAACATCACGGGTTTTTAGAAGCACACCGTCCCGTGGCAACGCAACAGCGAAATAATATGCAACCTATTCGAACGAGAATAACTAGAAGAGTTAATATACAAAGACCCGAGATGGTAGAACGAAGACAGCAGAGAGAACCATCGGTTCACCCAGAGACGCCAGATGAAACGAACGAAACGAACGAAACGAACGAAACGAACGAAACGAACGAAACGAACGAAACGAATGACACATCGAGAGTAAGGGCACGGAGTTCTCCGGATCAGAATGAGCAGGAGAATCCGTCGACGAGGAGGAGAGTAGAAGTGAATATAGATGAACAGACGTTGAATCAAGCAAATTTCGAAGGTAATCCATTGGAGATGTTTTTAAATTTTGCGAGAATGTTGAATCAGCGAAATGAGGTGGATGACACGATTGAAAACGGCATGACGCCAGCGCAGATAAGGGAAGCTACAACATCGGGGTCGTATTCTGAGGTCCGTGGAGAGACGGATGAAACATCTGATGTGGAAGCTGGGAGGAGGCCGAGGTGTCCGATATCGTGGAGTGTATTTGAAGAGGATACGAGAGTGTTGAAGATAAATGGTTGTGGTCATATATTTTCGGATGGTGCGTTGACGGAGTGGTTGAGAATGCATTCAACATGTCCGACGTGTAGGTATAATTTATTGGAGTCGAATGAGGAGTTTAGAAGGCGGAGAGAAGGTAGCGTAGAGCCCTCGCCGATGGGTGTTAATATACCAGAAAGTGCTCCGTTGGGGGTTGATATAAATAGAGATTTGAATGCGTTGGGTTTTTTTGCGAATATGATAAGGGGTTCGCCTATAGATAGGAGTGACATTGAGAATTTGGCGGGGTTGGGGGATACTTTTAATATAAATATAACGAATTCGAATATAGATTAGTGGTTTATATGTATTTCC
>MDTC01017540.1_pt1 | contig 13589 bp, 6 predicted proteins | sample 811181 | NCBI WGS metagenome assembly MDTC01 (sample SAMN05326644, study PRJNA326480) | marine metagenome | isolation source: seawater | place: Pacific Ocean: North | collected 2011
CCACCAGCACCAGCAGCGCCTCGAGGAGAGAAAGATCGTCGCGACGAAGGCGCGCGACAACAACGCGCGCGTGGTGACGTTTACGAAGAAGAGAGGAGGAGGACAATCTTCTTCTTCTTCTTCTTCGTCCGAAAGAAGGGGGACCCACGCGTTTCGATGGATCGAAGAGTGTTTTCGCGTTCGAGGAACGGTTCTCGTGGCAGTGCCTCCGCAAATCGTGCTGGGGTTTGCGATTGGTATCCTCGCGAACGCGCTGAAGATACGCAGATGTGGGAATGGCGTGATGGAATCCGAGGAGTGCGACGTGGCGTTTAGCGTGGATGGGCACACGTCGGTGGCGGTGGTGTTGTCGTTTTTGTTGGTGTTTAGAGTGAATTTGGCGCATGAGAAGTGGGACGAGGCGAGAGAGGCGACGGAAAGAGTGAGAGACGGGGTGAGGAATTTAAACGTGGCGTTCTGCTCGTTCGTGTGCGCTTCTTCCTTTTCTTTTGATGCCGAGAGTGGTGCTCCGAAACCTAATGAGGACGGAGAGAATACGGCAGAGAATATGAAACAACAACAACAACAACAACAACAACAACAACAACAACAACAACAACGGCAGCAACAAAGCGAAGTCGACGAAGACGATCGAAAAGAGCTCGCGCGATTGAGTCAACTTATGTTTGCGTTTTTCCGTATCGCCATCCGCGAATCGCGTATTGGATACTCCGATGACGTTCGAAATGCGGACAATACGAGCGAAAGTGGAGCGATATCGGCAGATGAAGTCGTGCGATACGATCGCGCTGGAAAACCGTCATTGCTCGACCTGCTTCGAGATCCAGTGGAGATTGAAGCGTTTGTGCATCTCGAACCGTTTAATCGCGCAAATGCCGTCGGTCAAAGGATTCTTGACATTGTTGAAAAACGCAGACGACTTGGCAAAATGTGCGAGCGAGGTGCTTTGGAGATTTATCGCGATTGTTCACGCATCCTCGCCGGCATGAAGACGTGCGAACGCATCACGACAACGCCGATGCCTAACAAGTACGCGCACATGTTGTCGACTTTGTTATTGTTTTTTGTTTACTCGGCGCCGTTTTGCTTCACGACGACGTTTGATTGGCTCACGCCATTCCCCTCGGCTTTGCTTGCGATGGCGTTTTACGGCGTCGCCGAAGTTGCGAAAAAGATGGAAAACCCTTTCGGATGGGAGGCACCGAGTCACGATTTATCGCAGTTAGGTGCCGAACTGTTCGAAGACGTTGCTCGAATTCACGAGGGTAGAAAGATACTTGTGCAAAGAAATGTCGAAGAAGAGGAGGGCGAAGATCAACTTGAAGATGTGCGCTCTTCTCAAAGAGCCGGTCTGAAGAGATACTTTTCCGCTCTTGGCAAGCACGCGAGAAGTAATTCGAGTTTGCGAGAATTTTGTGAAGATAACAATCGGACACAACCGCTTTTTCCACCTGGAGATGCGTGTGTTTCTGTGCGAGCTGCAAAGTTGGTGGTAAATCGAGCAGTTCGCGATCGAGATTTACCTCCAGTCGATCGCATTCGGCGAGGCGATGGCCTTGGAAAGTTGAAGTCGGCATCATGTTTCAAAATTGACTTCATCCTAGACGTTTTCCAGTGGCGTGATACAATCTTACCTGATATTATTCCTCAGATTGTGTTTGCCATCGGATTAGCACTTTTTGCTCAAGGTGCAAAATATGTCTCCTGCGGTTCCCAAGTCACGGACGCTTCCGAATGTTTGATTGCTATGGATCCCACCGCTCACGGTATCTCCACCATCGCACTTGGCTTCTTGCTCGTATTTCGTGCGGATTGGGCGTACGATCGATATTATGAGGCAAAAGAGTGTTTGGGTCGAATGCACGTTTCTTTACGGAACGTAAACGTATTGACTTCATCTTTTATCCGCCCCATCGATTACAAATGTGGGGAAAAGCCATGGGAAGGAGATTACGAGTATACTGTTCAAGGCAAATCAACAAATCAAAGCAAGGAAAATTTCGAGAAAGACGTGAAAGCATGCGAAGAAGCGAAGATGGAAATACTGCGCTTAACGAACATCGCATATGCATCAGTGCGTATACAAGTTCGCGAATCTCGAGTCGGCGACGAGTTTGGAAGGAAGATGAGTGCCGAATCTATTTTGATGGAAGACCCCTATGGATGTCCGAAAATACCAGAATTACTCATTAGTGATGGAAATATGAGCGCTACGAAAGACCCATCCGTTATGGATGCAAACATGTTCAATAAATTGTTTAGAGACATTCCCATACCGTCGAGGTGTGCGTACGCGTGTCTTCAAATCCAAACAATTGTTGAGCATCAGCGCAGACTCGGAAACGTGTGTGAACGCGCTGCATTTGAAGTGTACCAAACCTTAGAGGAAACACTTGCAGCTACGCGAGCTGCATACAGAGTAGCAACAACACCCGTACCTGTTGCGTTCACGCATTTATTGCAACTGATTCTCTTTGCATTCGTCTTTACGGCGCCGTTTGTGTTTGTCGTCACGTTCAAATGGATAGCTTTTATCCCGTCAGGTATAGTCGTCATCTCTTGCTATGGCATCAACGAGATGGGCACGGCCATGGCTGATCCATTCAGCTGGACGAGTCCTTCTCATGACTTAAGCGATCTCGGTAGGCGATTGGCGCGGGAATCTGCACAGATCCACGACTTCAAGCGAATATTCCGTGGTACTTTCGGAGGAGAATCTCTGGGAACAAGCGCAGACGATGAAAAGGTTTCAAACTCCGCGGTAGAGGAAGCGCCGACATTCGATAAAGTCAAAGTCGCGCAAGCGATCAGCAGCGGCGGTGGAATTGCTTCAAAACAAGACTTTGATCGCACGAAAGGGTTGCGTCGGGTTTCCGAGAAACTCTTCAACGACATTGCGCATAAAGAATCTTACACCGGTGTATCATCCAAGATCCACGGTATTTCAACCTCGGTACAGCGGCGTCGTTTGACGTCTACGTCATTCTTCACGGATCTCTTCGCGTGGAAGAATACTGTCCTCCCGGGAATTCTGTGGCCAACGGTGTTTGCAGGACTCCTCGCCGGGCTTGCAAACTATACGAAAGTAAAACAATGCGGTCCTGATGTGATGTCGCATCGCGACTGCCCGTCTACCTTCAGCGACACCGCTCACTCCGTCTGCGGTGGCGTTATCGGCTTCACTCTTTGTTTTCGGGCCAGCATATCGTATTATCGATACTACGAGGCGAAAAAATTCATGGGTACTTTGTGTGAAGGTGCGCGAAACTTTGCGTGTGGCTCCTTAGCCTTTCTCAGACCGGATTTGCCCGGTGAAATTCAGTACGAAAAAGACGCATCTAAAGCTTCGACAGCGTTCATCAGCTCCGTGGAACTCCGAACTGAACTCATTAGATTATCGAACTGCTTGTTTGGATTCATTCGACACATCGCCCGCGAAACGCGATATGGCGTCCGAAAAGTCGGTGAAGTTCACAGTACGAATATTGATTCCAGTCAATTAATTCGAGAAGATCCTCGGGGAAACCCTTCACTTTCTGTAATTCTCACAGAAAGCGAAAAGGATTTCATGTGCAGGAAGCCCCCGTCATCTCGACCAGCGCTTATTGTGGCCAAGTGTCAGAAACTCGTCGAGGAGGCGCGCAAAAGAAACGAGATTTCCGAACGCGGCGCTTTTGATTTGTACAACGATCTCAACGATTGCTTAATCGCGTGCAATAATCTCGAACGAATCAATGAGACCAAAATGCCGTGGATATACTTGCATCTATTGAACTTTGCTTTGTTTGCGTTCGTATATTCTGCACCGTTTATTTTCACTGCAGGTTTTGGATGGTTATCACCGGCGCCCGCTATGCTGATCGCGATTGCTTTTTACGGCACAGCAGAAATAGCGCGTAATATGGAGAATCCCTTCGATTACGATACCGATGGTCACGATATTGAAGCTGCAGGATTTGCGCATTATAAAGAATCGAGATTATTCCGTGAAGTTATGTTTGATTCCGCACTACCTACTGCGATATCAAATAATTTGGGTTCAGGTAAACATTTGAGCAAACTCTCACCCCATTCGGCAACCGATGTGCTCGTTGACGCCGGCGTCGGCAAAACTGTGAGTCCATCCGTTGCTCTTTCTGCCACGAATGATGTAAATAGTGGTGATGTTGAATCAGGTCATATCACGAAAAAATCGCCCAAGAACAGTTCTGCTCTCACGAATGCACAGGTCATGGGTGGAAAAACTGAAGCCGAAAATCGTTCTCACGCTCGCATATTCCGAGACATTTTTAAGTTTCGTAACACCGTGTTGTCCGAACTCATTCCGCAGTGCGTCATCGTTGGATCGCTCGCGTGCCTTGCCCAAGCAGCGAAGATATGGAAATGCGGTGAAGAGGTCCTCGAACCGAGCGAGTGTCAGGTAACATTTTCGAAAGATGCACATACAGCCGTCGCTTCCATATTGGCGTTCGTCATCGTATATAGATTTCGATACGCTTATGAGAGATACTACGAAGCTAAAGTATCGCTCGAAAAGCTCAGATGTGCTTTGAGAAATTTAAATATGGGTACGAATGCGTTTGTGAATCCACTACTGTTGTTCATCAGTAACAGTACGAACACGACACCGTCAGACTCAGCAGCACACAGTACAACAATTCGCGTATCTCCTAGAGCACACGTTCTGAGGTTAACAACACTATTTTTTGCCGTGGCACGAATATATCTTCGTGAATCTACTTTAGGAGTTGGACCGAATGGCGAGATAATTCATTGTGACGATGCGAATGTCCTCCTTGCTGACCGTTATTCTGGTGCGAGCCCAAAACTCGGTCGTTTATTGGATAAAAAAATATTCGAGTCCGAGAAACAGGACGATAAAATCCATGATGCTTTTCTCAAAATTGAGGACTCAATAGGACGATTGAATTTCATAGCGACTAAGTTGCATGCGTTCGTTGAAAATCTCAGAATTAAGAGATTTGTGTGTGACCGTGGCGCCACGGACCTCCACAGAGAGATCTGCCAAGCCTTATCTGCAGTCGTCAACTGTCATCGCGCAGCACACACGCCAACGCCGCGAGTTTTGGTCCACGCGGTAAACGTGATTGTGTTTTTCTTCGTTTTTTCGACTCCTCTCCTTTTCACGGTGAGTTTTAAGTACATTGCGTTTTGGCCTGCTATTTTGGTCTCACTCTGTTTCTACGGAGTTTTGGAAGTCAGCGATAGGTTGGAAAAACCTTTCGGCTGGATAAAACCAAACCACGATTTATCCATTTTCGGACACAATCTCTGGAACGAATGCGAAGCGTTACATGACGTCGTTGACGATTCTGGTGAGCAAATTCAGGATTATCAAGCGATTATGCGAGTGAAACAATCTGTATCGCCAAATTTGACGCGTTCAAAGACGACGGTGGCTGACTTGTGCAAAAGGCCTACAGAGAAGAAAACTCTTGTCGTTGCGGAGACACGCGAGTCTGTCACGGCGACGTCCTCGACGCTTCGCGCGGCAACGGAATCGGGAAGGGGTAGATTTTAATTCATTACACAGATTTTCGTAATGCGAGGCACCATATACGTGAGCTGCATACCGCAACTTCTTTCCGTGGTGTTTGTCGCCTACTTTGCCACGATCCTAAAAGAATTATCCTGTGGGAAGCTTTCAGATGCAAGCTATTGCTTTGTATCGTTCGATGGAACCGCACACCGACTTGCTGGAGTTGTAATAGGCTTTGCCTTATCGCATATTGCACATGTCGCCTATCGTAAATGGTACGAAGTGCTCGTCGCTTTGGATGACATGTACGATTCCGCACGGTCAATAAACGTCATCTCCGCAACCTGTTTGGGACACAATAACGGTAACACCTCCGCCAAGAAAAGGTCAGGAAAACAACGCGGAATCTTTGTTCGTAAATCGGCAAAGGAGGAAGAAGTGCTCAAGCAAGAAGCGCTGAGCTTCTTCTTCAGCGTGGACAGCGTGAATAAAGGGGAAGTCAATCCTAACGTCTTGAGAGAACGCGTTCGACATTTGCTCGATCTCGCACTCGTCTTCGCACGAAGAAGTGTGCGCGATCACCGCCTCGGCGTTCCATTCTATTCTCAAACTATCGGTGCTGATATCGAAAATACGAGAAAATCGGGTAATTCTGGGCCCAATCTGGATTCGTCGTTTACTCTGAAACCACTCGATCCTTACGATATTGCCGATGCGAGCGTCGGAGTACCATCTGTTGCGGAAGTTTTCACTCACATACAACATGATACAAAACTTAAAAATGCTATGTTAGCGACATCGCACGAAAGTCGAGCTTCGGTGTGCATTGCCGAGCTGCAACGGACGGTGGAATTTGCTCGTAAAAATGCTCTGGTGAGTGACGAAGCCGCTTTCGATTGTTACAATCACTGCGAGAACTTTCTTCAGTCTCAGACGACCATACTCCGTGTCGTTGAAACACCAACACCTTCGGTGTATCGACACATCGCGCTCACTTCGCTCTTCTTCTACGCATTTTCTGCACCATTCTCGTTCGCCAGCTTTTTTGGATGGCTCTCGCCAGTACCGAGCGCAGTATTGGTGTTGGGATTTTACGGTGCCGCTGCCATAGGAGAAGAACTGATCGATCCCTTAGCGTGGTCCACGCATGCACACGATGGGAGCAGAGCAAGTGAACGTATCTTCCGAGAAAACCACGTCATCTATTCGACTTAAATAGACATTTATGCACGAAACTGTTATTTATTCATATTTACACATACAGTGTACAACTGTATACGAAGGAATTACATTTACGATTATTTATGAACTGTTCTCTTCTTTACGCTGACAACTTTCGTCTCTTCTTTGCTTTTCTACGCGCGAGTACCCGTCTGCCACCAACCGTCTTCTTCCTCGCTAAAAATCCGTGTCTTCGTTTCCTCACTAAGTTCGACGGCTGATACGTCAGGTGCGTTTTGCACCACATTCCGTTGTAATTCTCTTCTTCCTCGTTGTCCTCTCTACTCGTCGTCGTTGAACACGGAGGAAACGCAATTTCCAGTCTCCTCAACGCGTCTTCGATTGCATCAACGTTTTTGTCGTTCACGACCGCGCGGCTATTATTATTGTTCTCGATGGCATGCGGCGCCCCGGCGACGACGAACGGCATCGGTATCCTCCCCTTTTGCTCTTCGTTCGCGTGCCTCGTCGTCGGTGCACTTTGATTCGCGCGATGGTGAAAAAAGACCAGTTCTCTCGCGCTTGCGATGTCTACGACCGCGCGAAACGCCTCTTCCTTTCTCGTCTTCCCCGTCGTTCGTTTCGTTGTCTCGCTTCCCTCTTTCGCGCCTACTCCTGTTCGGACAAATCCAATTCGACTCGACGAACACGAAGAAGAAGATACCGAAGAAGAAGAAGAAGAAGAAGGCGGAGTGAACGTGACCATCCCTCGGCTTCGAATGCACACAGCCACCGCTCGATGCATTGCGACAACCGCGGCGCGTGTCGACGTCGGTGGTGGCGTCATGCGTGCGTGCGCGTGGACGTTCTGGGGAAAAAAGTATTTAGGGGCTTTTTTGATATGAAGATGCTTTGCTGGAGGGCTATACAAACAAGAGTTACACGTCGCTACAATAAATAAAAAGAGACTACTTTACAACGACAACACGCGTTTACTTCCGAGTGCCGTCGCCGTCGTCTTCGGAGTCTCGGATGACTTTTGTCCCCGGTGGAAGCTCGACGTCAGGAACGCTGATCTTTGATTTGCCTTCGGCTCCAGATTTCGGCGAGTCGATACTTTCGTCGCTCCCCGTGGAAAATCGAGACATTTGCGCTTCCAGCGCAGTCATCTCCTTCAAAACCTTCTCTGCCGCTTCTTTCTTCGCGTTTTCGATGGATCTCGTGTCTTTCTCTTCAATCGCAGTAGTCGACAGTTTCGGTGGTTCCTCTTTCTTTTCTTCTCGTTCGTTTTGCAGCATTGGCATCTCCATTTTCGGCATTTCAATCTTAGGCATCGCAGGCGTCTCCACTTTCGGGAGATCAGACTTCGTTTCATCAGAAACATACGAAGTTTGACTCACATCAATTTTTCGTAACTCTCGGGCGGCTCGCTTAGCTGATTTTGAGAGAACCGGAGAGAGCTTTTTGAACATCGGTGCCGTGGTGATAACAGTTTCGTTGGCAATGTTGGTGGTTTTCTTCAACATTCTCTTCAAGGATTCTTCAAACTGCTCTTTATCGGAGAAAGTTTCGTCCAAAGTCTTCGACGTGATGCTGGCGACTTCTTTCACTTGAAACTTGGCGTCGAAGAGAACTTCGTCCGCGTCTTTGTTCGCGATGCCTTTGATTGAGTCCAGAGTTTCCTTCACCAGATATGTAAACGCTTGGAATCGCTGCTTGGAGCTGATTCTCTTTGTATCATCTGCGTTCTCTTTGTTATTCAAGTTGGAAATGTTCGCGTTCGCTTCCGCTTCTGCTTTGAGACGTTCAAAGACTCTTCTGACATCCTCACTTTCTTGGTCGACCACTCTTGGCGTCGACGGTGATGGGATAGAGGCAACTGTTTTCAGCGTCGAGACAACTTCAGATACAACCGGTTGCGCCACCGATCGAATGACCCGTTCCGCCTTGAGTGGGGGCGGTGACTTCGCCGCCTCCGGAGTTGCATTACTACTGCTAATATCAATACCATCACCTTTCCACACCCTCCACGCATTCTGTATCAAAACAGTCGCACCAGCCGTGATGGCAACCACCACTAGTGTCGGCAACCCTTGCACGCCCGAACCACCCGAAGAAACAAACGCCGCGGTACCCGCGCCCGCCCACACTGCAACCGTCGCGAGAAACATCGCCACTCTGGACATCACAAACGCAACCGCTGCGCCAACTGCAGACACACCGGTACCAACTGTGCCAGTAATCAACGCCCCAGCTCCAGAAAGCATCTCAATCAACCCTTGTATTACGCCTTGCGGCGCCCGTATCTTATTCAATAAAATCCACACGCACTCTGCCGTATCCAACGCACCGTCCATTACCAACAGAAAACTTTTAATTGCATTTGTACTCACAATTTCGCACCCTTTCTGCACCGGCGCCAAGTGCGGAAACGCGATCGACAAGTCGCTGTTGGCGATTAACGACACGAACACCATCGCCGACGCGAGGGTGAATATCGACCTGTATGGCTTTGGTATGTTCTGAATTTTGTTGCTAATTTTCCCTGTCGACGAGGAGGCTTTGGTAATCGTCGCATCTCTCGCCGAGGACGATGATTTGGTGATTAAACACGTTCGTCTGCCGCATGCATACGCTCTCGCTGCGACTGCTACCGTGCTCGAGCGCATCGTCGCCGCATTCTTTTGTCCTTCGAATGACGAGACTTTGACGATGCATTTCGATCTTTTTTCCCCAGCGATACAAAAAGTTTTCGCGCGTCTTCTGCTCGAGCGGAACGGCGCCGACGACGGCACCCGTCGGTTACTGCCGCCACTCGACGAAAAGGAAGACCCGCGGGCCGCGAAGACGTCGCGCGTTGCGCGATGGTATCGCGCAGTCGTCAAAGCCATGTCGCGATGGTCGATGGTTCAAATTTAAACGGACACTACGACTCGTCGAGTCTTTTTATGTGTGCCGTCAAAAAAGGGCGGCGACGCCACGACACGCGAACGCAACTCTGCTCGTGGGAACGCGCGCTCGCGGACTCCGAAGCGGCGGTTCTGCGCGCACCAACTTTTGCACGAAAGACCGGCTACACCGAGCGGGGGTTCAATGGAGTGGGATTGGATGTCGTTAGAGAAAAAAATCTCTCCTGTTCAAATGTCAAATTTACCCTAAACGCTAAACTCATTACAAACTACTTTTGAAGTTATTTCGGCGCGGGCGAGCGAGACCGCAAGGAGCGACGAAGAACGGGAGCATCGACACGTTTTTTTGTCGCCGTGGACGAAGCTTTCGTCGTCGTCGTCGTTGTCGTCTTCGCCGGTGGTGGTGTCTTTTTGGCCGGAACCACGTTCTTCTTTTCCGTATTCGTATTCGTATTTGTGTTCTTCGACGGCGCTTTCGGCGGTCGTCCTCGTTTCTTCTTTGGCGGCGCTTCCGCTGCATCGCGCGGAGGTGAAGATTTTGATTTAGTCGGAGGGCGACCGCGTTTTCTCTTTACCGCAGTTTCTCTTTCTACGACCTCTGGCGTTCGCGATCGAGTGCTTCGACGAGTTGGAGCAGGCGCAGGCGGATTCTCAGTTGGAGGCGCCGGCGACAGGTTTTTGCTCTTCTTTTGAGGAGATGATTTCGTCGTTGATTTCTCTTTCTCCTTCTCTTCCACAGCGTCTCCTCCTTTATTACCGTCGCCTTGTTTCTTCCTCTTCTCATCAGGCGCTGTTTCCGCCCCCCAGACTCGCGATTTCCTCCTCATGTTTGTCGCCGTCGTCGCCATCGTCATCGATTTCGGTTCTGGAGGCGTTGCAACGCGTTCTTCCTCTTCATTTTCTTCTTCCTCTTCATTTTCTTCTTCTTCGTCATTTTCTTCTTCTTCCTCGTCTTCATCCATATCAAGCAACAACTCGGTTTCATCTCTCAAACCACCCATTCTCGTCAGCGCCGTATCGATTAAGAATGTGCTCTGATACATTCTCTGCGCGCGGTTTTGGTGTCGAATTGCATAAGCTTTCAATCCAGCGCACAAATCGATAATTCCCGGTAGTTTTGACATCGCATCCAAAGACTTTGCCGTTAACACGCACTTTAGAATCTTGTTCGCCACGCCGCTCGTTTTCGAGTTTGTGTTCCAATCGCGAATGTACTTGAGCAATCGCACCGTTTCCTCGGTATCGAGTTCTTTGAAAACGCCTTTGGCGATTTGCATCCCTTTTTCGCCGCGTTCCATGGTCATTTGTGAGGCGACGCGTAAAAACGCGCGCGGTCGTTCCAATTTTAACGCCAATTTCAAAGCTTCGCTCCCGTTTCCAATCGCCTCCGCGTCTTGCAATTGTTGATCTTTTTCAATGCCGAGTTGCATTTTATCTTCGCGATGTTTCGACGCGAGCAACGTGTCATCTTCCCAAAGTTTTAAAGACCCATCGGCACCACCGGTGGCGATATACGCGCCGTCGCCACCTCGGGCCATCGCCCACGCTTTATCTTCGTGTGCTTCAAACTCTTTCACGGCTAACCCGTTTTTATTGTTCCAAACGATGAGTTTCCCATCGCCGCCGACGGAGGCGAGCTGTTGTCCAGAAGATAAAAATTTCACCGCTAACACGGCGCCTGAATGTGATTCGAACGATTTCAAGCACGGCAAATCGCTACCAGTCGTGTTGGAACAATCCCATAAGCGAATAATTTTATCGCCACCGGCGGTCGCGACAGATTTATCTGCATCGGAAAATGCAACCGCCCAAACGCCTCTTTTATGTCCTCGACAGACGCCCGCGCAGAGCAAATCCGGCATCTTCCACAGCTTTGCCGTGCGGTCTGCAGAAGCTGACGCGACTAACAAATGGTTCGGTGACACAGCAACGCCATTTATAGGTTTATCGTGCGCCACAGTCGCTGCAATTGCCGGCATACGAATGACCTGATTTTCCCCGTTGTTTTCATCTTCCGTGTTATTCTTGTTGGCTTTTGCGTGCGATTCTAAAGCTGCGCTCACATCCCATATTCGCAAAGCGCGGTCTTGCCCTCCAGAAACTATAAACGGAGCATTCTTTCTCGGCGCAAACGCAACTGAAGTTACCGCACTCACGTGTCCTTTACCGAACGCTATGCATTCCTTCCTTCCGACGTTCCATAAGCGAACCATATGGTCCTTTGATCCAGTCGCCGCTAAACTCACCGCTACTTCTTCTCCTTCTTTATCATTCACAATTTTACTCGGCGCACAATCTACGGATAAGATAGCTTCCAAATGTCCAGCCAAAGCAGCAGTGCACGTAAAACCGGCGTTCCTATCTTTATGCGCTTGGAAAATACGAAGCAAAGGCGACGACGACGTCGCCACGCACAATAACTCCGGGGGTGGTAACGTTTCCCTATTTGCGTTTGCATCATTCAACGGTTTCCGTTTTTTAATATTTTCATCGTCATCATCGTCATCGTCATCATTGCCTTTATTCTTATCATCTTCTGGATCGTTGTAATCTCTAATCATTGCAGTTTCGTCTTCATACACGGTTTTCTCCAACGAACTTCGCGCAAATGCCAAGCCTACGATTTCGTCGCAATCGCCAATCAATTCTCGTGCAATCGTGAGCCTACTATTCTTCTTCTTCTTCTTCTTCTTATCCTTTCCACTATCATTACTATTAATGCTACTAGTTGTTTCAAAGAATAACGCTCTCGCATCTCCAGTCACAGCCATCAGCATCTCCCCATCCTCGGCTAAACGGCACTCCACAAACGTCCCGCTCGCAGCTTGGAAATCCGTGTTTGACTTTGCGTTACTCTCCACCCCTCCAGTCAATGTTTTCGATTCCAAAAACGCCTTACCGGCACCTTCCTTCCACAATTTCACCTTTCCTCCATTCCCTACCGTAGCAAACCTCACTTTCCCGTCCTCCTCCCGATCTTCCCCGGAATTGCCGTACAACGCGCTCTTCCTCGGCAACACCCTCGCCGCTTCCACCGCCTCCCCAACATTCGTCGTCGATAGCACCTTCCCGTCTAAACCAAAAACACGGACGACTCCGTCTCTCCCTGCACTCAAAATCTTCTTCCCACACGTAGAAATTCCAATCGCGGTCACTGCACTCACGTGCGCGTCCTTCTGCATCGGCGCATCCGCTTTGTTCCCTCGTAAATCCCAAAATCCAACTTCCCCGCAATCCGAGCCAGAATACAGCTTCAAAACCCCTCTCGTTTCGTGAAATTGCACCGACGTGACCATTGCCGCGTGTCCTTTAAATATGTGCGTCGCGTATCCTCTTTGGATGTCCCAAACCCGAATGGTTCGATCGGCGCTCGCCGTCGCCAAAAACTGCCCGGTTGGGTCCACACTCATCGCCAACACCGGCATCTTGTGCGGTTTCCATTTTCGTCCGATAAATCTCCCCCTGTCCACGTCGAGTTCTCTCAGCGCGAGCGACCTCGACGCCACGAACACTTTCTTCCCGTCGGCGCTGAAACACAGCGCCGTGATTGGTTCCGTATCTCCATCCGTTCTCGATCGCACGCCGCCAGTGGTCGCGTCCACGAGCGTCACCTCGTCGCCGTTCGCGCACGCCAAAACCACGCCGCCAATGTTTTTTTTGTGCTGTTGTTGTTGTTGTTGGTGTTGGATGGCGATTGGCCCGCCTCTGTAGAACGTCTCCAAAGTGTTCTTCGTCGCGTACGAGCGACGAGGAACGTGCTGGTCTTTCGCCATGACGCCGAAACGTCTCCTCCTCCCAAAAGTGGAGCGCGTCTCTCTCTCTCTCCTCGCAGACAAAAGTCGTTAATAAAGGACACGAATCCCCCAAAAGGTGTTGTGTTCCCTTCTTAAAAAGTTTTCAATACTACATATAAATTTAGGGTTTTAGTAGGGGTGTGACTGTGAAATTTTTTTGTCTTTTTTTCCTGCTCTTCTTCTGTCTTCTTCTTCTTCTTCTTCTTCCTTTTTGTTTTGCTCTTC
>MDTC01068000.1_pt1 | contig 13587 bp, 9 predicted proteins | sample 811181 | NCBI WGS metagenome assembly MDTC01 (sample SAMN05326644, study PRJNA326480) | marine metagenome | isolation source: seawater | place: Pacific Ocean: North | collected 2011
CATTAAATATATATCCAGAACTGATATTGGCTAATAGATTGTCATTTTCAATAATTATTTCAGCAGTAAGATTATCAATTGGAGGCCAATTTCTGTTGTAATCAAGATTTGTATCACTTACATTAAAAATTGCTTTAAAATTACTTTTTGAATTATTAAGTAGAAAATCTTTAGCATAACCCTTATAAACCATATCAGCAGATAAAATTTTTCCTCCAAGTAATGAATTATTAAGCCATTTATATAATTCTGGGTTAGTTTTATCTGGTATAAGTGTTGAAAAATATTCAATATTTGATTCATCTAAAGTTAAATTTAAATCAATATAAGTAGGATCCTCGTTAATCAGAATATTTCCATTTGAAGTAAGCGATATACCATCGAAAATTATTTTAAGATTATTAATTAATAATTTATCATAATTTAATTCAAGTTCCCCAGTTAACTTAGAGAAAATCTTCTCATCAGTATAGAGTTTGTCAAATTTGATTTTTGTAAAGTCACTATCAATGCTTACATCTATAGAGTTATTATTGGCGGCCAACGCACCTTTTAAACCACTAATAGAACTAGATTGATCATAAGAAATAATACTTAATTTATCAAAATTTGCGTTAAGATCTTTTATTTTTATAGATTCTTCGTTGATATGATCAATTTCAATATTTAGATTATTTATTTCACCTGAAATAGATTCTAAATCTAACTTTTGAAATATATTATTAGGTAGAATATTAGTTGTTATAATAAAAGGTAAAATATCTTCTAATCTTAAAAAAGTAAGATATCCCTTATATTGATAGTTATCATTTGAAGAGTCTTTAATAAATTCAAATTGATAATTAGACGCAGGCCATTTACCATTTGCAGTTTCTAAATTATGTAAAATTAAATTTAATGACCAATCTTTATTTAATTCTCGACTTCCATTTAGATTAAAATTAATATTTTTTACTAATAAAAGAGATTCTTCAGTAATTGATGAAAAGTTTGAATATTCCAATGCGCCATCAAAATTTATAAGCTTTGCATTTTCCCATCTAGTTGATATTTTTGCATTTGATAGACCACCATCACTAAAAGCATATAATTTATTAGTAAGTCGCGCGGGGTCAATATTAATTAATTCAAAATTAATATCACCTTGCCACATTGATGTTAATATATTTCCAGTTATATTTGCCTTTATTTTAAATAATTGCTTTTCTTGTTGTGATAGAGCTGTATTTAATTCAATTCGAGTATTTTTTTTATCTGTTTTTAGTTCAAGAGAAATATTATTAAACTCTTTTCTTGCAATATTAATATTCTCATCATTCCAAACTAAATTTACGTTCTTGAGTATCAGGTATTTTTGAGTAAATAACCATTCCGCTAGACCAGATCGATTAATCATATTAGTTTTTAGTGAATTATCATTTTTTATTGAGATTACGCCATCTTTATTTCGATAAACATTGAGATTTAATCCTGAAATTTGTATATAGGATGGAGTAACTACACCTTTTGAGATAGATTCAACAAGATTAATTCCAATCCGAGCAGAGTGAAATTTAATTATTTCATTATTATTTCTTTCATCCAGTAATTTAATATTCTTTAAATATAAGTTGGGTGTCCAGCCTTTCCATTCAGCATTTATTGTATTAATGTTAACCGAGTAACCCATGTAATCACTAATAATAGATTCTATTTCACTTTTATAGATGTTAATTTTTGGTAATGTATGTCGAATACTGACAACAAATAGTATTGCTAGTAAAATTGTTAATACTAAGGAGTAAAAAAAGAAATGATGCGAAGTTATTTTAGAATTTCTTAACATATATTAATTAAAGTAAGACTATATCGAATTGTTCCTGTGCATATGAAGTTTCTGTCTGGAAGTTAATTTTTCTTCCAATGACAGATTCGAGTTCTATTACATTTGTTGATTCATCACTTAGTAGGATATCAATAACAGTTTGCGAGGCAACAACCAGTAGTTTATTTGCATCGAATTGGCTTACTTCACGTTGAATTTCTCTATAAATCTCAAAACACACAGTCTCTGGCGTTTTTATTAATCCTTTTCCATAACAAGTAGGACAATCTTCGCAAAGGATGTGCTCAAGGCTTTCTCTCGTACGTTTTCGAGTTAATTGCACTAGTCCAAGCGATGTTATTTCACTGATTGACGTTTTAGAAGGGTCTTGACCAACATGTTTCTGAAGTGTGCTTAGAACCCGTTGTTTATGTTCAGGATCTTGCATATCAATAAAATCAATAATAATAATACCACCGAGATTACGTAGTCGAAGTTGTCGAGAAATTGTATAAGCAGCCTCTAGGTTTGTTTTATATATTGTCTCTTCTTGATTGTTACGACCAACAAATGCACCAGTATTAACATCGATTGTAGTCATTGCTTCAGTTTGATCAATTATTAAATAACCAGTAGATTTTAATTTTACCTTTCTATTAAGAGCATGTTGTATTTCATCCTCTACAGAGTATAAATCGAGTATGGGATGATGTTCATTGTAATATTCGATTTTATTTAAAAATTCAGGAATAAAATCTTTCGAGAATTTTATTGTTTGTTCATAAGTTTCTTTAGAATCGATTCTTATTTTTTTAATATTTTTCTGAACTAAATCACGTATCACTCGTATTTGTAAAGGTAGATCTTCAAAAACCCTATTTGGCGATGATAATTTTTTAGATAAACAGAGTGTTGAATCCCAGATCTTTCTAAGAAATTCAATATCTCTATAAATTTCTTCTGCCGGGATAAATGCTGCAGCTGTTCTAATTATATATCCACCCTTATGTAATATTTTAGGTTCGGATAGGGACTTATGTAAAACTACATTATCTTTAATTGCAAAAGCTAGTTCTTCAACACCAGAAAGATAACTCAAGATAATGTTTTTAAGTCGTTTTTCTTCATCATCATTTCCAATTTTTTTGGAAATACCTATAAATGGATACTTTGGAGTGAGCACAATATATCTTGATGGAATTGAAAGATGCGTTGTTAGCCTAGCACCTTTGTTTCCAATCGGATCTTTAATTACTTGAACAAGTAATTCTTCATTCTCTTTAATAATTGATTCTATTCTTTGCTCATTATTATTTTCAATTTGTTCAAAATCACCATCAATATTAGTATTATTAATATCCGAAGTTTGCAAAAAACCAGTACGCTCCAATCCTATATCAATAAAAGCTGCTTGCATTCCTGGTAACACTCGAGAAACTCTCCCTTTGTAAATATTTCCAACGACCCCTCGCTTTTGCGAACGTTCAATATGGATTTCTTGTAGTACGCCATTTTCAATAACAGCTACACGTGTTTCTTGGGTGGTTACATTAACTAAGATTTCTTCACTCATAAACTTTTAAAGAACAGACTTGAGGTACTTACTGCATTAATCAAACTTTAAATTTCAATGCAGGAAAATTTTGTTAGAGCGATATTATTGTCAATCAGTATTAATCTTATTCAATTTTCAATACACCACTTCCATCATTTTGTTCATCGTCAACACTAAAAACATCATCATAGCCGGTAATTGGCGGATTACCATCATGAATAAGATATTCACGTTGTTGTAAATATGCTTCACGAGTAAACGAATATGGGTCAACGGCAGCTTCATCACGTATATTGGATGCTTCAAGCAAATTGGCACGTTTATTTACTGCATTAATTGCGGTTACAGGAAATAGAATTGTGCTTGATATGTAGAAAAATGGATTTAATAGTGTGCTCGGAACAAAATCCGTGGAGTCGCGGACAGTATTTGGGCCAAAAAACGGCAAATAAAGATAAGACCCTTCATCGACACCCCAAACTGCAAGGGTTTGCCCAAAGTCTTCATCATTTTCCGGTAGGCCCATTGGCGTGGCAACATCAAAAAGACCCCCAATTCCCATTGTTGAATTAGCCACGAAACGTACAGCATCTGATAATCCCTGGTTTATCTTTCCTTGCAATAAATCATTCAGAATAACATTAAGATAAGCGAGATTTTCGAAGAAATTTGTGATGCTAGTTCTTATAAAATTTGGGGTTACATCAGCGTAGACTTCCGCGACAGGCTTAATTAAGGCCTGATCAAGTGTTTCGTTAATATCAAAGAAAACTCGATTTGCCGGTTCCAATGAGTCGTCTTTTGTATATTTATCCGTGGTTTGTGTTGTCGCACAACCCACCAAAACACAAAATAAAGCAAGAAAAATTATTTGCTTTAATACTTTAAGATAATAAAAAGAAACCATCGATTACCTCTTTATATAGAAATCCACATAAACCTACATCAAATATTGACATACCTTTAAGTCTGAGACAATTTTTTTGATGACTTATGCTCTAATTTGGCTGTAAATCGTAGATTTTCTGTTCTAGCTTTTTTACTAATACTTCAAACCCATCTTTTTTAATTATTGCCGCATATTCTGCTCTTTTAAGAGAAAGATCATTAATTCCATTAGCAATAACACTGATAATTCTCCATTTTTTGCCATTTTTTTGGATGATATAATTAAAAGAAATTGGTTTTTCCTTTAGTCTTAGGAATTCAGTTTTTACTAGATATCTATTTTCTTTTAATTGCTCAATAGATATATTTTTGAATATCTGATTATCATATGAGTTGAAACGACTTATATAAGTAGAAATTGTTAACCTATTAAACAGATTAATAAATCTAACCTTGATTTTCTCGTCAATTGATTTCCAATATCTACCAAGAATGACTTTTGAAATTAATGCTGTATCAAAATTTTTATTTATAACGGGCTCTAAATATGTGTAACGTTCCTCAAAGCTTGTTGTATCCGAGATTACCATGATGTTAATAAGCGTTTCATGTAATTGGTTTATAGGTTCCTGTATCGCTTGTTCATATTGAGTTCCTGCATATAATGAAAAAGTAAAAAATATTAAGTAAGAACTAAGCATGCTCTTCGATATAAATCGGAAGCATTTTTTTTTCAATATTATTTTTAAGAAATTGTTCATTAGTGTAATCATAAATAATAAGAAACAAATTTAATTACTTTCTGCTCTTTTTTCAATTTTTGTAATATCGGTCTTTCCAGCATATGCCCTTACTAAAATAGTAACAATAAGCTGAATTTAATGTAAAAAATAAATAAAGCATACCAATAAATGGTAATAAGATAGCGCACAGAGGGTTTAATGAATAGTATCTTAATATCGGTAAATAACATATAGCTTGTATACAAAGCGTGATTAAACCCATTATTATTATTATTGATTGTGTTTGTAATATAGCGGTAACTGGAATTAAAAAAGCAATAATCATTAAAATTGTGCAAAACAAAAGCAATAATGGAGAATAATTGAGCTGGGTGTACGCAGTTCTTGTAATCATTTCCCGTATTATTGAAAGTTTATCATAGCGACGAGTACTAATTACGGAGTGAGTTAAGCCCAGCCAAGTTTTATAGCCGCTTTGCTTGACCTTTTTTGCAAGCGCGCAATCGTCAATTAGTGCATTCTGAATAGATTTAAATCCCCCCAATTCTTTGAGAATTTCTGTTTCTAGAAGAATACATCCTCCTGCTGCTGCAGCTATTTTTGAGTTGGATGAATTTGAAAGACGAAATGGATAGATTAGTTTGAAAAAAAAGATAAAAGCAGGCATTAATATTATTTCCCAGAATGATGACATTCTAAGATGAGCCATCAATGATAATAATTTTATATCATTCTTTTTTGCTTTCGTTAATATTGCTTTTATTAAGCCGGGTTTTAAAATGATATCTGCATCAACTAAGACAAGATAACGAGTTTGAACATATTTACGTCCTTGTTCTAATGCCCATAACTTACCACTCCATCCCTTAGGTAATTTAGCTCCAGATAGAATCAATAAATTATCTAATTTAGCGGAATTAGCATATTTGATTGTATTATCAGTTGATTGATCATCGACCAGAATAACTTTCAATTGGGAATCTTGTGCTTTAAGTGCCGCGAGTGTTTCGGTTATTGTTGATGCCTCATTTCTTGCTGGAATGAGTACCGTAACCTCTGATAAGGTTGTTTTTTCTGCTGAGAGAACTGCTAGAGATTCTCGAGTGCTATAGGGGCGTGAAGGCAGTAAGAGAATCGTTGCCCATATTAGAAGTCCTAGCATTGTTGCCAGGAATAGTAGTTCCATCAGGCAACTTGTTTATTTTTGCCGTTATTATTGGACATCTCATTGTTCGCTATCAGTTTTGGTTTAGTTATTTCATCATCGTTATATAACACCGGCAGCTCTGGAGCCATCTCACCATCTGTTTTCGGTCCTTTTAAAAATACACCCAATGCTTTTAATGGGTGATTGAATGTATCGTTAACGGCTGTTGCTTCGTATCCGCAATGCACCATGCAATTAGTACACTTTGGGTTTTTTCCGGAACCATAATTTTCCCATGCTGTTTCTTGTATCAACGCAGAAAATGTTGGAGCATAGCCTTCACCTACTAGTAGGTAACATGGTTTTTGCCAGCCAAAGACATTACGAGTTGGATTGCCCCATGGCGTACATTGATAAGTTTGGTTACCCGCAAGGAAATCAAGATATAGTGATGATTGATTAAAGCGCCAGGTCTTATGAGTATTTAATTTGAATATATTTCGGAATAATTGCTTACTCTCTTTATTTTTTAAAAATACATCTTGCTTCGGCGCTCTTTCGTAACTATAGCCAGGAGATATAGTTACTCCTTCAACACCTAATTCCATAGCCATATCTAAGAACTCTGCTACTTCTCTAGCACTTTCTCCCTGAAATAATGTGCAATTTATAGTGACACGAAAACCTTTTTTGCGAGCAATTTTTATAACACTAATACATTTTTCGAAAACACCATCCAAACAAACGGAGGCATCGTGACGTTCTTTATTTCCGTCCAAATGAATTGAGAAAGTTAAATAAGGTGATGGTTCATACATATCTATGTGTTTTTTTAAAAGCATCGCATTTGTGCAAAGGTACACAAATTTCTTACGTTTTATAAACCCATTTACGATATGTGTCATTTCTTTGTGTATGAGTGGTTCACCCCCAGCGATGGAAACAATAGGAGCGCCACATTCATCAATGGCCTGCATACATTCATCAAAACTTAAACGTTTATCAAGAATTTCTTTAGGGTAATCGATTTTTCCACACCCAGAGCAGGCTAAGTTACAGCGAAAAAGAGGTTCTAACATTAATACTAAAGGATATTTTTTGATACCACGTAGTTTCCCCCCAATAATGTATTTACCAACTCTGTATTGCTGAATTAGTGGAACGCCCATTCCAATATAACCTCGGATGATTAATTTTGTTTTTAAAAATTGAGCTGATATTTCCTCAGCCACACTAAGGTTAAGTGATGATGAGATGAATGTACAGAATTGATACATATAAAGATTTGCCATATTTCATATTTATGTTTTTATCAATTTTCTTGCATGGTTCTTAAGCAATATTCATAATGGCCTCTTTGACTTACCAAATCTTTATGAATAAAGAAATTAATACACCTTTACTTGATAACATCGATTCTCCAGCTGATCTGCGAAAACTACCAGAATCGAAATTAGACCAAGTTGCTGATGAGATCCGAGAATTTCTTCTATATTCTGTGAGTAGAAGCGGAGGACATTTTGCCGCGAGTTTGGGTGCTACTGAATTAACAATCGCTTTACACTACTTATACAACACGCCTGATGATCGCTTGGTTTGGGATGTCGGCCATCAAGCGTACGTACATAAAATATTAACCGGAAGAAAAGAACGTCTTAACACAATACGCCAATGGAAAGGCTTGGCTCCATTCCCGAAACGAGACGAAAGTGACTATGATGCTTTCGGTGTTGGTCATTCTAGTACATCAATTAGTGCTGCTTTGGGCATGTCAACAGCTGCTTCTAGAAGTGGACAAAAAAGAAAATGTGTAGCAATTATTGGTGACGGAGGTTTGACTGCGGGAATGGCATTTGAGGCGTTAAATCATGCGGGCGCTCAGCATAGTGATTTGTTAGTTATTTTAAATGACAACAATATGTCAATATCTCCGAATGTGGGAGCGCTTTCAAATCGTTTTGCAGAATTATTATCTGGTAAATTTTATTCTAGTGTACGCAAGAGCGGAAAAAAAGTGTTGTCAAATATTCCTGCCGCACTAGAAATTGCAAAACGCACAGAAGAACATGTTAAAGGTTTAATCGTGCCAGGGACTTTATTTGAAGAGTTTGGTTTTAACTATATTGGTCCAGTGGATGGCCATGATTTATCCGTATTAATTAGCATGTTAAAAAATATTCAAAAACTTGAGGGACCTCAGTTTCTTCATGTTATTACAAAAAAAGGTAAGGGATATGCTCCCGCAGAAGATGATCCTGTTAAATACCATGGTGTAACACCATTCGACCCCAAGAAGGGAATAATTCCTTCTAGTAAATCATTATCTAGTCCTAGTTATAGTAAAGTTTTTGGTGATTGGGCTTGTGATATAGCCAAACTAGACAATCGGTTTGCCGCAATTACACCTGCAATGCGTGAGGGTTCAGGCTTGGTAAGGTTTGAGAAAGAGCATCCCGATAAATATTTTGATGTCGCAATATCAGAACAACATAGCGTCACTGTTGCGGCTGGAATGGTTTGCGACGGATTAAAACCTGTCGTTGCGATCTATTCAACATTTCTGCAACGCGCTTATGATCAATTAATACATGATGTTGCTATACAAAATCTTCCGGTCTTGTTTGCTATTGATAGGGCAGGGTGCGTTGGTGCTGATGGTCCGACACATAATGGGGTATACGATTTAACTTTTATGCGCTGTTTACCAAATATTGTTTTGATGACTCCATCCGATGAAAATGAATGTCGACAAATGCTATACACGGGTTTTCAACTTAATCAACCTGCTGCTGTTCGCTATCCACGTGGCACTGGTCCTGGAGTAAAAGTACTGCATGAAATGACAAAACTTCCGATTGGTAAGGGGGAAGTAAGGTGTAAGGGTAAAGATATAGCCATACTGGCTTTTGGCACTATGGTTGAGCCCTGCGAACGTATCGGCAAAGAACTTAATGCGACAGTAATAAATATGCGTTTTGTTAAACCAATTGATGAATCTCTTATTCTTAATATATGTGAGGAACATCATTTAATTATTACGGTTGAGGAGAATGTTGTTCAGGGCGGCGCAGGTTCTGCGGTAAATGAAGTGTTAGCCGCTTATGGTATCTCGCAAAGAATTGTTAATCATGGCTTACCAGATAGATTAATTCAGCATGGTACAAGAGATGACATGTTAAGGGATGCTGGTTTAGATTATGAGGGAATACATAATTTTATTATGCATAAAATTAGCGAACCTGAAAAAAAGAAAGAACAAATTAATAGTTAGTATTTAATTTCTATTATTTAACAGATACAATTTTTTTGATTGCCACGATAAATCTCTTTATATCTGTTTCTGAAATATCACCCATACAAGATATCCTAAAGAACGATTTTTTGAGACCTCCTTGTCCAGCATAAATGACGAATCCTGCCTCTTTTAGTTCATCGTGTAATTTCTCATAGGTAATTCCTTCCGGCAAATAGAATGAATTTAGTACACAGGATGATTCTTTTTCTTCAAGACAAGGTTTAATTTTTAATTTTTCTAGTTCAGTTCGGACTATATTCATTAGATTTTGGTATTTTTCTTGGCGATTTTTCCATCCGCCAAACTCAATTATTTCCTCTAATGCTTCATCTAGCGCATAAAAGGTTTGAATTGATTGTGTGAAAGGAGTTTTATTGTTGTCTTGGGCGTCTAAATAAACAAGAAGATCTAAATAAAGTGTACGAGCTAGTGTCGCATCCATTTTGGATGTGGAATTTCTATTAGTTATTACAAAAGATGTGCCTGGCACGCCGTGCAGGCATTTATTAGCGGTTGATGCGCAGGCAATTATATTCCACTGGTCAAATTTTATTTCTTCTGCCCCAAAACTACTAACAGCATCGAGCAAGATCGATATATTTGTATGTTGTTTACATATAGCTGCTATTTTTCCAATATTATTCAGACGGCCAGTGGTTGTTTCATGATGAACTACTGCAATATGCGAAATTTCTTTATGATACTGTAGTTCATTGTTTAAATTGATAAGATTAATTTCTTCCCCCCATTCGTGATGTAAAACAATATGATCAATATCATGAATTTTTGCGATTTTGGTAAAACGTTCGCCATAAACACCATTCTCGATAATTAATAATTTACCATGTGCGGGGACTAGACTTGTTATCATTGATTCCATTGCCGATGTACCAGAACCGGTGAATACAACTGGAGCCCATTTCTCAGTTGAAAGTTTGTATACATCAAGAAGGTTATTACGAATTTTGTTTTGAAGTTCGATAAATTCTTGCTCACGATGACAAAGGTCAGGTTTTAGGAGTGATTGTCTGACACGCCGACTAAGTACGACAGGCCCTGGGTTAAGTAAAATACTCATTTTTAAAAACTACTATTAATATGGCGCATCATTCGTCTTAGCACTTCATTTGGTTTAACATTAGGTCTAGGAAGGTTTTCTATTGTACCAGAACAAATTTTTAGATGACCAAATGCAGGCCCCTCGTTTTTATTCAATAAAAATAATTCATCAATGAGTTCCATTTTATTGCCGCTCAAAACCATACTATAACCACACGCTTTAGCAATCATAGCAAGATTTATATTTTTTGAGACAGTAGATTGCCCGCCTGTTGAATCATGAACTTCATTATCTAATAAAATATGAATAAAATTGTTGCTAGCATAAGTCCCTATAGTTGCAAAATTACCCATACGCATTAGCCCCGCACCGTCACCATCAATAACAATTATTTTTAAATCTGGTCTTGCTAACGCTAATCCCAAACCAAAAGAAGAAGCACATCCCATTGAACCCACCATGTAGATATGGTTGACACGATCATTAATTGAAAATAATTCACGCCCTGTAAATCCTGTTGTAGCAATTAAAATTGAGTCGTCCGCAGAAGTATGGTTGATTATATGTCGTAATACGGTGTTGCGATCTAGGCGAGTTAATTTTTCATCAAATAGCGAACGTATTTCAGTTTCACTTTTAGTAATATCCTTTATCATTTTTTTATCTAATTTTCGCGGAGTAATAGAACCTTTCTTCATTATGAATGCATAAGGACGATGTTCTTTTGACATAAATTTTTCAGCACGTTGTAGTGCAGGAATTATTTCTTTTGTTTCACTTGGAAAAGTTTCTGATGGTATTTGCATTGTATTACATAACTTTTCTGTTATTTGACCCATTAATTCATGTTGCGGCTCATCTTTAACGCCAGGCTCACCACGATGAGTGACAATCATTAAAAATGGAATTCTGAAAATATAAGATAGAGAGGTTATAGGGCTAACAGCATTACCCAGCCCGGAATTTTGCATCATAACAATTGAGCGCTGACCACCAATTACTGAGCCTGATGTTGTCGCTAATGCATCACCCTCATTTGTTGATGCAATATATTCTAATTCATTGTCATTAATTACGTAATTAATAAATGGAGTAAGAAATGAGCAGGGAACACCAGTATAACGGATAAACCCAAGCTCTCTCGCGGCTTCAATAAATTCTTTTGCCTCTATCAATATAGTTCTCTCATTATTTATTACTGAGTAAAATCACCAGCACGATCGATATCATCAATTGAATTTACGTCAAGCCAATGACCGCTTATGTAGTGGACATTAATTATTTTACCTTGTTCGATTATATAATTTAGTAAATCGGGAAGTGTTAATTTTTTGAAATTTGGAGAAGGCTTAAGTTCATGGATTGCCTCTTCTATCCAGTTTCTTCCTTCTTTTCTGACGCGCATCATTCCAATCCAGTGCCCAGAAGATTTTTTATTGTCTGTTCTAATTACGGAAGATAATTCTTTCAATATTATATTTTGCATAAAAGGCGAACGATCATCGTTTTGACTGCAGTAAGCGAGATCAGGTGAGCCTGTTATATTAGGATTATCTAGTGCAGAGTCGACAACAATAACGATATCTCCATCTACTTCGAGTAAGTCCCGAAGAATATGCTCTCTAAATAGTAAATCACCATAAGAAATTACCATATCATCATCAAAGTCATTTTGAGCACACACTAAGGATATTAGTTCATTGCCAATTTCATAGTCTTTATTGACTCGAATCTCGATTCCTGAAATATCTATTGATTCTGCTTTATAGCCCGCCACGACAATTGATTTATTAATACCTATTTTTTTGAATTTATTAACCGTACGGGCTAATAGCGCTTCACCACCGATTCTTATCATTGTTTTTGGTTTGTCATGAGTTAGACCATGGAGTTCGCTTCCCCTAGTAGCTGCCAGTATTATGGCGCGCGTATCTAGTTTTTCACCAAGATACTTTTCTTGGGCCTGACTAAGTTCATCGACACCTTGTAAATTAAAAATTTTCTCAACTGTGGTAATTTTATCTTCAATATCAGCAACTGATTCTGATTTAAATATTTTTTTACTATTTTTTATCATTTCTTTTGTTGACGACCTAATCATATGATTTGCCCAAATCACCAGGCTAATATTAGCTTTACGAAATGCATCAGTTGGTGTGCTATAGTATTTTGTTGGAACGATGACAAGTGGCAGACGATTTTCCCATTCTTTTGCAAATGCTAGTATTTCATCAGGCCTATGTGATTTACTATGGATTAATACCGCGTCAGCACCGGCTTCGCGATAAGCTTCAGCGCGACTAAGCGCTTCTTTCAAACCCCAACCCGCGATCAGTGCCTCAACTCTTGCAACAATGCAAAAATCATCATCAGCTTGACAGTCTTTACCCGCTTTTATTTTTCCGCAGAATTCATTAATGTCAGCTAAGGGTTGTTTATTACTATCAATAAAACTATTTGCTTTTGGGAATTGTTTATCTTCAATACAAACACCGGCAATATTACGCTGCTCAAGTTTTGTAACAAGCCTTCTCATATTATTAAAATTACCGTATCCAGTATCACCATCAAGTAGTATAGGTATTGTCGTTGCATCTGACATAAATTCAAGCATGTCAACTACTTGAGTCCAGCTTGCTTCATTACTATCACGCACTCCAAATTGCGCAGACATTGCAAACCCACTCCCCCAGATAGCTTTAAAGCCAGCGCGTTCAACGATAGCAGCAGAAATACCATTATGAGCCTCAAGTATGAATTCAAGCCCGTTAGATTTAATGATAGAGCGAAGTTTTTTGCATTTGGTAGACATATTTTTTGTAAATCAATTCTTGTTATTTATTATATCTTAGATAATTTAGGCATAATTTCTTTAGAGGCGCGCTCTATATCTTCGGGAAAATCTATTTCAATCCAGGGAATACCAGAAATATCCTCAAAACCAAATTTTTCAGGAAACTGAAGTAATGAATCACGTATTACTTCTTCATATGGTTTTTCATTCTTTTTTATTGCAATATAGTTATCGATTATAGAGACCAAAGATTTACCGATTGAATTATCAAATTTAAAAAACCCAACAGATTCTCCCTGAA
>MDTC01177231.1_pt1 | contig 13587 bp, 18 predicted proteins | sample 811181 | NCBI WGS metagenome assembly MDTC01 (sample SAMN05326644, study PRJNA326480) | marine metagenome | isolation source: seawater | place: Pacific Ocean: North | collected 2011
TGGTTGATTGATTAATAATAATTTATTTGTCGAACCATACTTAGCTTTTACCATGCCAATTTATAATCCAATCATTTTTTGATCGCTTTTTGCTCACCTGTATAAATTTTGTCCATTGAATCGATCTGGTGTAAATTTTTTATACACCTTGCTTTTACGTGTTCGTCGTACGTGTTCATTTTTTAACCGATTTTAACCGACGATTAAGATTGGCACGGCAAGTGCAATACTACGAATTATGAAAACAAATACACAATCAAACACCATCAATAATCAAAACGTACTTAAATACTTCACACGCTTAAAAGCTGATGCGAACGGCAACCCTCGTTATAAAATATCTGCTAGTGATCTAGCTGAACTTGCAGGGATTGACTATAACCGATCCGAAACTGCTTACGATAACTTGGTCAAAGCTGTCCGTAAATGGGGAGCAGGTAAACTCAACACACGCAAGCATCCCTACAGCATTAAGGTAACCTCTTACAACATCGTAAGAACAGCACTTTACCTGATTCTTCAAGTCGGCGTTAGTCGTCGTTTCGAGAAACTTAAAGGCTAACCGATATGTATTACATCAATTATAGACCAATTCTCACTTTAGAAAACGGCAACATGGTAAGAGCTAAAAGAGCTTTAACTATTGAATCTTTTGATTATCGGCATCACGCTGAACGAGCTTTAGATGAAATTCTTTTTTATGATCCCGCTGGTGATTATTGGGTAAGCTCAAAAGCTTGTAAGAATTGGACAGCGAATGACGACGTCTAAACTTATCGCCTACAAGAAAACATTACCTAAACCGATCGTCTTTAACCCGCTTGATATTTTAATGTTGACGGAGATTGAAGACATCGATTTAACAAAAGCGAGTCCACGAGCTGGAGGCTCTGCCGACTCCGACAACCAACCAACCAATAAAAACGAAACTATGAAAGAAATAACTATACCAACTAAAGACGCTTGCCTCGCGGTCATGGACTACATCGTGAATAGCGAGATGGGCGGTCATATCGACGAAACCGATTCTTGGTACTCAACTTACGTGTTAGTACGTGAGCTTATGGACGACAAGGTCGACGACGGAGAAGTATCCTACATAACTATCGACCAATGATTAAAACAACCGACTTATCCGACGCTCAACTCGACGCTCTCATCTTCCATTACAAACGCATCCGTGAACGCATTGCCGACAACGTAACGGCCATGACGCGATTGGAAGCGTTAGTAATGGAGAAAACCGATCGTATAACTGCGATCATTAACGACGAAACGAATATACTTAGGATAACCGAATAAAAACTATGGACTTAACAACAATATTCTGTCTCGCAATGGTGTTCTTAATTAGCTTCGGCTTCCTTTACTACGAGAAAGGGGACAGGTGAGCGACGACCGAACGCTATTCGCCGACGGCTTTGACGACGCCATCATCGGTCTGAACTACAAGGGCGGTTATCACCGCGTTGTGTACGACGGTAAGAAGATGGTCAAACAACTAAAGGACGAGCAGGGTTGGACGGAAGAGGAAGCGATGGAATGGCTTCAGTTCAACACGTTCAACGCCTACATGGGTAAAGGGACGCCACTTTACGTGGACGTCATGAACCGTGAAGAGATCGAACACTACATCGATAACAACGAATGAATAAACTACTACTAATACTAACGATGTGTACGACATCCTGTACGCGTTCTTTAACCGACATCGACTACTACGACACGTGTCCAAGCGACGCAGGGTACTCGTGTCCTGAAGACGGTTCGCCTTGTCCGTTCTGTACGCAATGAAACCGACGATTGAACGGACGCCTAAAGGCGACATCATTTACGTGTTCGACGATGGCTCATGGAAGTATCTATGGGAGTGGATCGCGACGTCAACCAAACAACAGTTCAACGAGTTTGAACGCAACCAACAACAACAAAACAAAAAACAATGAAAACGAAAGAAATAAAATTAAAGACAAACGCAAGAGTAGGGAAGCCGTCACGGAAAATCACCGACAAGGAGGAGATTCGCTCACTGCGTAGCAATCCGCCTTTAATATTAAACTCAGCCGAGGCATCCGTTGTCTTCGGTATTCACGTTCGGACAATCCGAGCCTACAAAAAGAGGTTCGCGGACTTTCCTGCACATCAAAAAACGCCTCGAAGCGAGATGGTAATTTATCGCGACGAATTGATTGCGTGGTTTAAGGAGCGTGGAGCTTTGACGAAGGAAGAAACCAACAAAACCAACAATGATTGATCCATACGATTACAACGAACCTGAAGACGACGAGTACGACTGCCTTGACCGCGATGAAGACTTAACCGACGACGATGAAAACGAAGAGTCCGAAGACGAAACCATTCGACTCGCAATAGACCATAGGAAACGCAACCACTGACATGACTGACCAACCAAGACTAATCGCACTAACTGGAGCCAAAGGCGTCGGCAAATCGACGTACGCAGAGTTCCTCGCAGGTGAAAACGGCACGGTTCTGTCGTTCGCAACGCCGATCAAACGGATGCTTCAAGCCCTCGTCGGGAAAGAGTACGTGTTCGGCAGTAAGAAGAACGAAGAGACTCACCTCGGCGTCACAGGACGTGTCCTTTTACAGACGCTTGGAACGGAGTGGGGACGCGAGATGATCGACCAAGACATATGGGTAAAGGCGATGCGTCACATCTTAACCGACGCTATGTTCCAAGAGTACCGACCGATTGTCATCGACGACTTACGCTTCGAGAACGAGGCGAAGATGATCCGCGAGTTGAACGGCGAGATATGGCACGTCGAACGGAAGAGTTACACACCTGCCAACGACAACCACATCTCTGAAGCCGGCGTAACTGACATCGACAGAAAGGTTCTCTTGTGAGCGACGGAGAGATCGACACACACGACCTTCAACAAGGCGATTGGAGCGAAGCCCTTGCAGGGATGGACGCGAGCGTTTGGAAAGACGGCGTCAATATCATCGACGAAGGATGGCGTCACTTCTGGACACAGAACGAGGTTGAAGCGTTTGTGTACGACGGCAACGGCAACATCATCGAGGTTGAACGCACGGACAAACCGCGTGAGATGCCGAAGTCTCGATCGTGGTTCTCGAATCCGTGGGGCGATATGCGTAAAGATTAAGGTTGTTTTTGCGAACGATTCTAAGTTGAGTCTGCCTCGGAGATAAACACCATGTTCAATACAAAACTTAAACGCGATCAGATCGTCCCGACGTTGGACGTGATCTTACGGGTCAATTTAAATCCGAGTGAGTACTCGCGTATATCGCGTTGTCACCGACTGATCGCCGTTGTTTTAGTCCGTCGTCATTACTTAGAAGAAGCCGCCGATTGCATTACGTGTATCTTCGACGATCTTCCGTTTAGTCGCGAGACAACCCGACGAGCAGTACGTGATGGCGTACGTTTAGGGATCATCGACGAAGTAACCGACCCGAATGACCGCCGACGTAAGCTCGTTCAAGCGTCGCAGAAACTCATTGATACGTTTGAGTCGCGTCATGTAGAATCGCCTAGCGATACCCGCATCGACGAACGGAAGGAGATAGAAAAATGGGTAGCGTAAATCCGAGAGGAAACAAGTTCCAAGCGGACATAAAGATACCGAATGGAGCGCGTCTAAGACCGACGTTCGACACCTTCGATCAAGCGGACACATGGTTACGCACGGTTGAAGGGAAGATTAAGAACGGCGTCGACATCACGCAGGACATCGCACAGAACACGCGAGCGGTGTCTATGAACTTACGTGAACTTGCCGAAGAAGTGCTTAACCGACATTGGCGTGGATGTAAGAGCGAGTTAAGCCTTTGGAGAAACGCCAAGGACGTGTACCTGAGACTCGGTGCAAGCCGTCCAGCACGCGAGGTTAACGAGAACGTGATCGATGATCTTGTGTTCCAACTTGAGCGTGACGGTAAGAGTAACGGAACGATTAACCGACGTTTAGCCGCGTTATCAAAGATGATGAGACACGCTTACAGACGCGGTTACATCACACGCATCCCGGTGATCGAAAGAAAGCGTGAGCCTGAAGGACGGATGCGTTGGATAACACCCGAAGAAGAAGCGGCTATGATCGCTAAGTTCCGAGAGATCGGACGCGATGATGTCGCTGACTTTGTCACGATCCTTGTCGATACGGGATTGCGTACGGGTGAGTTGTTCAAGTTACAAGGGCGTGACGTAGACGCTGAAGAACGCGTGGTCTACCTGTGGGACACCAAGAACGGGAAGTCCCGATCTGTACCGCTGACAACCCGTGCCTTTGACGCTCTTCAACGTCATCGTAAGAGCAACAGTCAGTCGACGTTGTTCACGTTTAAACAGGATCAGTTCAGTCACCATTGGAAAACCATGAAGCACATGATCGGATTGAGCGACGATACGGACTTCGTTCCGCATTGCTTGAGACATACGTGTGCGTCACGGCTCGTTCAAAAGGGCGTCCATTTACAGGTCGTTCAGCAGTGGCTTGGACATCGTGCGATCCAAACGACGTTGAGGTACGCACACCTTGCGCCGAAGAACCTCAACAGTGCCAGAGACGTGCTTGAAAATTGTGGCACGTCTGTGACACAGATAGCATAAAAGGAGTGACTCGCGTGACACAGCCTGTTATGAGTAATTCTTCTAAGTCGTTGTTACCAAACACGTTATATCGATGCGGGCGTGGTGAAATTGGTAAACACAAGGGACTTAAAAGAGGCTACATAACGGGATTAGTTACGCGAGTCACACCTAATTCCTTAAACAATAACAATAATTTAGTTGACAATATATCCGTTGGGTCATTCGTTGTAAGACGTGACGCGGTGGCATTGTCGTGACACACACACCCAACAAAAACGAATCATGGATCAGCTAGAACTTAACCTAGAGATGGTCGAGCAAGGCGTCGCTCGCTACCGTCATAAGGTGCAGTCCGCTCGCGATCGGAACAAGGAATCCGAAGCGCCGTACGGTCAGCGTCTTATGCGTACCCAACTGCCGGAACTCATTCGCGATATAGACAAGCGGATCAGTTATCACCGTAAGCATCCTCATGCCGTACCTTTTTGGATGCCGTTGATATGGGACTTGGAACCTGAAGTCATCGCTTTACTCGCGTTCCAAGCGACGTTGGATAACATCAGTATCAAGCGCACGCTCTTGGCGTCGTCCATAAACATTGCCAAGCGGATCGAAGACGAGGTTCGTTACTGTCACCTCCGCGACAACCATCCCGACGTCTTTCACTACGCACAAAAGGACGTCGAGAAGTATGCCCATAAATCGTACGGACGAAAGGTACAGGCGTTTAAACGTCACGACCTCGGCGAAGCGAAGAAGGGGAACATGGAGCGTTGGCGGACATGGACGCGTAAAGAGAAGGTAGGGATCGGTACGTGGTTACTCGAAGTTATCCGTTCTTCGACGCATATGATTCAGTTCAAGGTGTTAGGTACAAACTACGGCAAGAAGACTGTCACCCACGTCACTGTAACCGACGAGTTGTTTCAATGGATCGCTGATTACAACCAACACCACGAACTCCTTTCGCCGATGTGGTTGCCGATGTTGGAGCAACCAAAGGATTGGACGTCGATCTGGCACGGTGGATACGGCGATGTGGACGGACTCCCTGCCGAGAAGCTTATCAAGTCGTTCGACATGGAACACCTTCGTGCGCTCGACCTGAACGCGATGAAGCCAGTCACCGACGCGGTCAATCACATTCAACAAACCAAGTGGACGGTCAATGATCGCGTCTTGGACGTCGCTCAATGGGCGTGGGAAAACAACAAAGAGATCGGTGAGATGTGCCGACGCTCCGACTACGAACTTCCACCGCCTATCCCTGAAGACAGCGACGATGACACCAAGCGGGAGAACTCGCGTAAGTGCGGCATCATCCACAGTCTTAATATGTCACTGCGTTCGCAACGTCTCCACGTTTTGAAGACGCTTTGGACGGGCGATAAGTTTGCAGGTAAACACTTTCAATTCCCACATCAGATCGACTTCCGTGGTCGTATGTATCCGATTCCTTACTTCCTGTCGCCGCAAGGCACGGACTTATCGAAAGCTTTGCTGTTGTTCAGCGAGTCGGAAACGATCTGGAAGCCGGACACAGAAGCGCGTTGGTTGGCAATCCACGGAGCGAACTGTTTCGGCAACGATAAGGTGACGCTCGACGAACGGGTGAAGTGGGTACATTCGAGAAAGAAGGAAATCCACGAAGTCTACTCCGATCCAAAGACGAACGATTGGTGGACGGAAGCGGACGATCCTTGGCAGTTCCTCGCGTTCTGTTTCGAATGGGGAGACTTGTTGGCGCACGGGGGCAGAGGCTTCAAGACGAGGCTTCCCTGTGCGATGGACGCATCTAACAATGGCATTCAACTTTTAAGCCTGTTGGGTCGCGATGAGATCGGCGGAGCCGCTACGAACGTCACAAGCACGGACGTACCCGCCGATCTCTACTCTTTTGTAAGTGACCGTGTGAACGCGTTGCTGTTAGACGACGCCAAAAAAGGCGATCATGTGGCAACCGCGTGGCTAAAGTTTGGCGTTGATCGCAAGACAACCAAACGTCCTGTGATGGTCAAGCCCTACGGCGGAACCCGCTTCAGTTGTAAAGACTACATCTCCGATTGGTACGCTGAGAAGTGTATGTCAAAGAACCTCGATCCGTTTGGAGCGGAGTCTTCACAGGCGATTGGTTACCTGAGCAACCTCGTTTGGAAGTCGATGGATCAATGCCTACAGCGTCCGAACCGCGTGATGAAGTGGCTTCAAGATACCGTCCGCGTCCTTGGTCACGAACAAACACCCGTTGTGTGGACGACACCGATGGGATTCAAAGTCCGTCAACGCTACGCCAACGTGTCCCGTAAACGCATCATGACGACGCTCGGTGAGAAGGCGATGTTCTTACGCATCAACGAGGAAGCCGACGGGATCGACAAGAAACGTCAAGCTAACGGCATCAGTCCCAACTTCGTACACAGCCTCGATGCAAGCGTCGCTCAACAGACAGCGGTGTACGCGAAGGAACACGGCATCCGATCGTTAGCGATGGTTCACGACAGCTTCGCTACACACAGCACAAACGCGGATAAACTTGGCGTCCTGTTACGCAAGTCAACCGCTGAAATCTTTTCAACCGATCTACTTCTGAAGTTTCAGGATGAGATCAAATCACAAACCGAGAAGGAACTTCCAGACCTGCCCCCTTACGGGACATTAGACCCGCTTGAGGTGTTGGGTTCGGAATATTTCTTCGCTTAAAACGACGCTTAAAAGGAGCGATTAATGACAAGTAAAATGAAAACGATAACAACACCCAAAGGAACAGCGAGATACTGCTACCTTACAAAACCGTCTAAAGGCGAGTTTGATACGCCTAAATACGGAACGTACCGAACCGAACTGATATTCAGTGAAGCCGATTGGACGGCGCTGAAGAACGCGATCAAGCCGGACTACGAGGAAGCCTACAAAGCCGAATGCGTGAAGCAAGGTAAGGGCGAAATCAAGCAAGCCAACTCACCGTTCTGCATTGACGACGAGGGTAACCACTACATCAAGACGAAGCTGAAAGGCGGAGGGGAACGCAAAGATGGTTCCGAGTACTTCCTTTCTGTCGGTCGCTTCGATGCGCAGGGGAACCCGGTCAAGGACGAAGTCATCATCGGCGGTGGAAGTAAGATCAAACTCGGACTGAAGGTACAGTTCTGGTTCGTCGCCGCTCACGGTTTCGGGATGCGTCTTGAACCGCAAGCCGTACAAATCCTTGAGCTTGCTGAAGTCGCAACGTCCGAGAAGGCGTCGAGCTTTGGCTTCACCGCTGAGGAATCCGGGTACACACACGGGGGTGAAACATTCGAACAGACCCTCGATAAACCAACTAACGATAATACAGATGCCGAGACGAAAGAGGAAGCCAAGCCAAGCGCGGCGGACTTCTAATTTTCGTTCAGGATTCGAAGCAAAGACCGCCAACTATCTCAGGCGGAACGGCGTCGAGTTCGAGTACGAAAGTGTGAAGATTGAGTTTATGAAAGTAGCGACGTACACGCCGGACTTCATACTCCCTAACGGAATCATCATTGAGACCAAGGGACTATGGACAAGCGAGGACAGAACCAAACATCTGCTCATCCGCGAACAACACCCCGAACTCGACGTCCGTCTTTGCTTTCAAAACGCATCGAACAAACTTCGCAAGGGATCGAAGACGACCTACGCGATGTGGTGCGAGAAGAAAGGAATAAAATACTGTGACAAAACCATACCAAGATCATGGCTGAATACACGCAAGTCCACACGGCATGTCCATCCTGCGGTAGTAGCGATGCCAAGTCCGAATACATAAGCGGACAGACGCATTGTTTCTCCTGCGGTGAACACACGTTTCCGAAGGACGACACCAACAAAACGAATATAAAAATGGATAATGAAAACAAACCGCCTCCGACTTTCGTCACGGGGGAATACACGGCACTGACACGACGTAACCTGACCGAAGCCACGTGCAAGAAGTGGGGTTATCAGATCGCTGACGTCGGCGGAGAACAAGCACAAGTCGCTAACTACCGAAGTCGAGACGGCAAGCTCGTCGGACAGAAGATTCGATACGCTAACAAAGACTTCAAAGTCAGGGGCGAACTCGTCGGACTGTACGGTCAACACCTATGGAGAGACGGCGGTCGACGCGTCATTGTAACCGAAGGAGAGATCGACGCCCTGTCCGTATCACAAGCGTTCGAACATAAGTGGGCAGTCGTTTCGATTCCACACGGCGCCCAGTCAGGAAAGAACCACGTCGCTCAAGCGCTCGATTGGTTGGAACGTTTCGATGAAGTCGTATTCATGTTCGACATGGACGACAGCGGAAGAAAGGGAGCGACTGAATGCGCCGCCTTACTCACGCCGGGACGGGCCAAGATCGCCGAGCTACCGTTGAAAGACCCGAACGATATGATCGTTGCTAACCGTTCACAGGAACTCGTTCGAGCGGTGTGGGAAGCACGGGACTATCGACCTGACGGTATCGTTGGAAGCGAAGAACTGTGGGACAAGATCACGGAAGTTAACAATGCGGAGTCCCAACCGTATCCGTACCAAAACCTGAACAACATGACACACGGCTTACGACGGGGAGAACTCGTCACAGTATGCGCGGGTAGTGGAATAGGAAAGTCGTTGTTCTGTCGGGAGATTGCTTACTCGTTATTACAAGCGGGAGAAGCTGTCGGGTACATCGCGTTGGAAGAGAGCGTCAGGCGGACGGCTCTTGGAATCATGGGACTGCACGTTGGAAAGCAACTCCATCTCGAAAGAGAGATCGAACCAGAAGCGTTAAGACCGACGTTCGAAGAGACGGTAGGGAACGGTAAGTTCTTCACCTACGATCACTTCGGCAGTTGTGACAGCGACAATCTACTGAACAAGATTAGATACCTATGCAAAGGACTAGAATGTAAGTGGATATTCCTTGATCACCTGTCGATCGTAGTGAGCGGCTTTGACGGCGATGACGAACGACGACTGATCGACAACACCATGACGCGATTAAGATCGCTTGTTGAGGAGACTCAATGCGGGATGGTCTTAGTCAGTCACCTCAAGCGACCGCCGGGTAACGGACACGAAGAAGGCGCGGTAACAAGCCTCGCTCACCTACGCGGTTCACACGCAATACCACAACTGTCGGACATGGTAATCGGGTTGGAACGCAACCAACAATCCGAGCAAGCCGACGCCAACCAAACGAGGTTGAGAGTTCTGAAGAACCGTTTCTCAGGAGAGAGCGGATTGGCAGGGACTCTTTACTTCGACCAACAAACCGGAAGATTAAATGAAACTGATTCAACGATGTTCTCAACTCCTACTAATAACAATCAAGCGGTGGATTCGAATTGTCCGTTCTAAGATATGAGCAGAAGAAACAAGACCCTCTACTTCGACATTGAAACCAATGCCCTCGAAGACTTCTCCTCTCTAAGCGACCTTGGAACCGTCCACTGTCTGTCGATCTACGACCCCGTCATGGAAAAGATGGTGACGTTTAGTGGTGACAGCATACCGACGGGACTACAGGAGCTAGACTCCGCCGACACCATCGTCGGTCACAACGTCATAGGCTTCGACTTACCCGCGCTTAAACGTTTGTACAGGTGGACGCCTAGTTCCCGTGTCTTGGATACAATGATCACGTCCCGATGCGTACACAGCGATCTGTTCTCCCTCGACATGACACGCGATAACTTCCCGAAAGAACTATGGGGATCGCACAGTCTCAAGGCGTGGGGCTACCGCATAGGCTCCGTCTTCAAGGACGCTTACGGCGAAGAGGAAGGCGCGTTCGACGAGTATAACGAAGACATGAAGAAGTACTGCGAGCGTGATGTCATCGTCACCCAAGCGATCGGCGCGTACATGAGAGAGATGGAACCGACTGTCACGATGCTTAACATCGAACACGAGTTCGCTCACATCATTCGTAAGCAGGAGATGGTAGGCTTTCGCTTTGACGAAGATAAAGCTGTCGCTCTTGAACAGACGTTGACCATGCGTCGAGCCGAGTTAAAGGACGAGCTTCACAAGACGTTTGAACCGACAGTCGAAGAGATGAAGACGCCAAGCGGATACACGCTAGAGATCGACGGTAAAGAATACTTCGGCGAAACTAAAGCGGCGTTAAAGCGGATACTCAAAGAAGAAGGACAGGTACAAGCACTCGTTAACAAAGCGACGAAGCTGGAGAACAAGACGAAGTCCATCCCGTTCAACCCCGGAAGCCGAGATCAAATCGCTCAACGCCTACAGCAACTCGGATGGAAACCAAAGCTGTTCACGCCTGACGGTAAGCCTAAGATCGATGAAGCCGTGTTAAAAGGCGTCAAGCATCCGTCGGCTGATCTGTTACTTGAGTATCTGATGGTGACCAAACGCCTCGGTATGTTAGCTGACGGTGACAACGCGTGGATCAAGAGCGCTAAACTCGGTCGCATACACGGCAAGGTAAACACCAACGGTGCGGTCACAGGACGCTGTACACACAGCTATCCTAACGTCGCTCAAGTCCCCGCTGTACGCGCTCCTTACGGCACGGAATGTCGAGAGCTATTCACGGCGGGTATCGGATACAAGCTTGTCGGTTGCGATGCCAGCGGTTTGGAACTGCGTATGCTTGCTCACTACCTCGGTAACTTCGACGGCGGACAATACGCCAAGGAACTCCTGACAGGTGACATCCATACGACGAACCAAAAGGCGGCGGGACTAGAGACACGCGACCAAGCTAAGACGTTTATCTACGCATTCTTATACGGTGCAGGTGACGCTAAGATCGGTGAGATCGTTGGCGGTAGTGGACGCGAAGGTAAGCTGTTAAAGGCGCGGTTCCTAGCGTCGCTTCCTGCGCTAAACAAACTGCGGGTAGCTGTTGAAGAACGCGTTAGACGCGGCGGGTTTCTAAACGGTTTAGACGGACGCATCCTTCCGATACGATCCGAACACTCCGCGTTAAACACGCTGTTACAAAGCGCCGGAGCCGTGGTGATGAAGCAAGCGTTGATCCTGTTACACACCAAACTGACGAACCTCGGTTGGCAACACGGCAGGGAATACGCATTCGTGGCGAACATACACGACGAGTTCCAAGCGGAGGTAGCGCCGGATAAAGCGGAGACCTACGGTAAGCTTGCGGTTGAAGCGATACGAGCGGCAGGGACAGCTTTAAATATGCGATGTCCGTTAGACGGCGAGTACAAAGTCGGAGACAACTGGGCGGAAACTCACTAATGCCGTATGAAGCGTTGCCCGAAGTGCGAGAAGACTCTCCCGCGTTCTGACTTTTATACCTGCAAGAAATCTAAAACGGGTCTTCAATCTCATTGCAAATCGTGCCTGAAAAAAAGGAATCGCGACTACCATAAGAGAAACCTCCGAGAACGTTATAACCTGACGCCTGAAGACTACGAGAATATGGCGTTCGCTCAGGACTACAAATGCGCGATCTGTAACGAACCTCCCGCTAATACCAAAAGAAGACTAGCCGTCGATCACTGTCACGATACAGGACACGTGCGCGGTTTACTCTGCCTTACATGCAACTCAGGAATCGGCAAGTTAAACGACGATCCCGAACTCGTCCTCGCCGCATACAACTACCTGATCAAACATAAAGCAATTCAACAACACAAGGAAAACGAATGAAGAAAACATTACTCATAGATGGCGACGTACTCGCCTATCAATCGGCGTTCATCGCCCAAGCAAACATACAATGGGAGGGCGAGTTATGGACGACACATTCCGATCTAGCTCTGGCTAAGAACTGGGTCATCGAACGGTTCGAGATGTTCAAAGAGAAGACGGGAGCCGACGCTTTTGTCATCGCTATATCAGATAAGAATAACTTCCGTCGTAAGCTTAACCCGCTATACAAAGCTAACCGCCGATCGAAGTTCGCACCTATAGGTCTTAGTCCTATGCGTGATTGGATGGCGGAAGAATACGGAACCGTGATCTATCCGAACCTCGAAGCGGACGACACCATAGCGATCATGGCGACGGACTTAACGCCCGATGAAGAACGGATCATCGTGTCCATCGACAAAGACTTCAAGTCAGTACCGTGTACGTTCTACGACTTTAACCGCGATGAGATACACGATGTATCGGTTGAAGACGCAAATAAATATCACCTCATGCAGACGATGGCTGGCGATCCCGTTGATGGATACAAAGGCATACCCGGTGTGGGCGTCGTTAAAGCGATGCGGTTACTCGATAAGAACGGAGCGAATTGGGACACCGTTCTCAAAGCTTACAGCGACGCACAACTCACTGAAGAAGAGGCACTTACGAATGCGTGGATGGCGTATCTGATACAGCACAAAGAGTTCGATCCTGTGAACCAACAACTCAAATACCTATGGATGCCCGACGACTTCTCCAACGAACAAAAGGCGAAATATAGTCATATTATTCAACAAGTTACAGGAAAATTAGACGAAGATTTAGCTCGCCCTAAACCGTTTGATCCGTTAGGGGGACTATAAGTGGATTACCCTATTGAAAGAAAATTACCCGATTTGAGCAAGGATTTAATCGACGCTTTAAACGAGCGTTTCCCCTCTCGCTGTCCCGAATTGACGGACACGGAGCGCGAAATCTGGATCAAAGTCGGACAACGAAAAGTCGTAGAGTTTCTCGAAGACGTTTACGACGAACAACATACAACACTCATTTCAACGAAAGACTAATCATGTGCTTCGGCGGATCATCAACACCACCACCTCCTCCTCCCCCGCCTCCACCGCCTCCTCCAACGGCGACAGCGGCGGTTGTGAAACCCGCAAGTAAACGCGGTGGATCGTCTTCTTCACGGAAGCGTCGAGGAACTGCACAGTTAACGCGTCCATCGATGGGCGGTTCTTATTCGGGAAGCGGTGTCAATTTACCTAAGTAACTAATAAAGAAAGAATAATAATGTTAAAATCACTCCAGAAGATCACTCTCCTAAACGCGGTTTCCGCCACGGGAGCGGGCTCGTCCTTCAGCGTTGAACGTTCGAA
>MDTC01259424.1_pt1 | contig 13587 bp, 17 predicted proteins | sample 811181 | NCBI WGS metagenome assembly MDTC01 (sample SAMN05326644, study PRJNA326480) | marine metagenome | isolation source: seawater | place: Pacific Ocean: North | collected 2011
ATCAGGTATGTTTGGATTACTCTGTAAAAGTACATTATATCTGTCTCTCGAAGATTTTAATAATTCAGTAGGAAAGCACCTTTGAGATGGTTTACAACTTAATTCAGCTGAAATATTTGAATATAATAAGTAAAATTCTTTTGATGCTTGATTAAATAACTCAACCTTATCACCTGCTTTACTTTTCTCAGCAACGGTTGTTAATGTAGCTACAACAAAATTACCTATACTAGCAATTAAAATAACAAATGGTTCAGAAATATCATCCGGACCCATATATGTTGCAACCATACCAAAAATATTTAATCCCCAAGAAATAATTGATGCTGGGAGTAAAAGATATGTACGTTGTTTATCATAATATTTTGATGCTAATGTACATAATTTAGCCATACAATTTGCCTTTTCACCAATACTAGCAAGAATATTTTCAATTGAATCACTCCACAAATCATCATCTACACCCATATTTATATACTAAAATAAAAATAATAATAATTTATAACTTTATGTCTTATAGTAATATCTCTATTCCAGGCCGTTGGACGGGGGCAAAACATAATTTAATATCGCCCAAATAAGCTACATTGAACTTAATAATTAATGGATAATCTTCTTTAAGATAAAGATAACATAAACTACATAATTTAGAAAAGCCAATACATAGTGCTAATTTATTATATGGAAAATGTTCCAAAAAAATATCCGACCAAGCGTCCTTATTGATAGTAGTACTAGAATTACCAAAAGTTACTTCACACGATACATCATCATCGTTACAAGAAAAGCTGAAGTAATTTTTTGTGACTAAAACTGTCAACTTATCTGATTTAATATTTTTGGTCTTTCTAATTAAATCTTCGTAATCTTCACTTGGCATTGTAATTTCATAATTAAATTCAACAGGATCTATAATATGTTTAACATAATCATCTCGTTTAATTAAATCAATAGTATATCTTTCACATTTTCCATTTTTATCACTCTGTATTTCAAGTGTCCAGAATGTATCTGTTTTACCTTTCTTAAAACATATTGTATCATTGTTTTTAATATTTTTCATAACATTACAGAAATGTTTTAAATTAATATGTAATTTTATATCACTATCAATATCATAATATTCAAATTTATCACTGTTTAGACTCGAATGTATTAATACTGTATCAACTATCTCTAACATACATATTTTTTCCCTAGATATATTTAATGTAATTATATCACAATAATTTTTTAATTCATTAAAAAAAATCCTTAGTGCGCGTCCAGCAGTACATTTTATAAAAAAACTATCATCCCCTTTAACATCTTCTTTAACCTCTTTTTTTGGTTTCCTTCCTCTTTTACGTTTTTTTTCAGAATTATTCATTAATTTGTATTATTACATTATAAATCTTTAAATTAGTGTTTTATTATTCAAATTTGAATTTTATAATAATTTGAATTTTATAATAATTTATCTTATTAAAAAATACAAATATGGGCGATCATGAATATAAAATTAACCAACCCAAACCAATTAAAAAAGCAGTCACTATTGAAATGTTGGCTATACTCGACGATGGCGTCCATATTGAAGAAGGTGATCACTTTAAGCTTCGAGAAGTAGCCTCCCCTCCAACACAAGAAGAACTTGATTTTGCCCTTGATCAATATCTACAGTATATTATTTGTAAAAAGATTATAGTAGCTCTTCATAAAATATGTGGTGAAAAAGCATATTATTATAATTTGGGTATTATAGATCCAGTAAATAATTTTACAAATTTTAAAGAGTATGTACACAAAGCTATTTTAGAAAACTCACCCGAAATAATTGATATAGTGGAGAAAGAATACCAAATGGCGCGGAAGGCAAATAAGGTTACGGGGGATTATGGTACTCTATTCAAATAAAGGTGATAAGTATTTTAACATTTACTAATGGCATTTTATTACTTTTTTGTTAGTAATAATATATTGATTTTATATATATGAAAGACATAAATACAGAGGCTCAAGGAAAGGGGGGTACATACGAGGTCAATGCAAAACATAAAGGAGGTAGAAAAAAGAAGAATACCAAAAGGAATACTAAAAGGAAAACTAAAAGGAATACTAAAAGGAAAACTAAAAGGAAAACTAAAAGGAAAATGAGAGGAGGAGCTACGGTTATTCGTCCTAGAGACACTACTGATGAAATACCATTTGAATTATTTGAAAACGATGGTAACCTTGAAAGAATAGATAGTATAACCATGGATCCAGAAGCAGCGACCCTTTTAAAAGATAAACAACCAGAATTATCACTTGATTTCTTAAATACAAGAATATCTTATGAAGTTAGTATTTTAAATAAAAAAATTGAAGATCTTAAAAACAGTATTTTACAGGTGGAATAAACAAAAAATAAGTTTAAATAGAAATCTAAGGGTTTCATTGAGTTTTAAGGTTAAAGATTATAATTAAGTGATTAGAATGAAGTAATTAGAGGAACGTGCTGATCATCTTATCTAGAAGGAAGTTTACAGTGTTATCACTGATGTTTCGCGTCAACTGTTTTTGAAGGACGACATCAATCATCATTCTCTTAGCTTCAAGCTTGGGGTCAAGCATATCCCAGAGGCATGTATTCCCATAATAGTCTACAAACTCTTGCTTTGTAAACCACCCACCATAACAATGGTCATACCGCCATTCATCGGTTCCAAACAGTTCCCAATCATTCCATCCTTGACCTTCGCACTGGGACTCAGTGGAATATGATGGATTGTAGGAGGAGGAAGAAGAGGAAGAGGAAGAGGAAGAAGAGGATGAATCCTTTTCAGAATCAGACAGAGACCGTGGAGTGACAGGTTCTTCAGTGAAGGCATTTGTCGCAGCAAGATCCATGTTGACTACTGTAGTAGTTCCAGAAGAATCAACATCCTGCCAGTCACCATACTGTTCCCCCCACTCATTGTCATTGGGGGGAGTATGGACATTGGATACTGGAGCAGGTGAGGGTGCTTCACCGTAGAAGAGTTGCTTGAGAGACTCGGGCTGGTCGAGCGCCACTGGATTATCCTGATTCCACCCAGAGATAGTCTTAATGATCTTTACCCTCGGGCCTTTTGCGAGACCCATTTCCTTCAGTAGTGTGTCCCTAGCTTCCTCTGTCATTTCCAGTAGCATCTGAAATGACACCTCATTCTGGACAAACTTGTCATGGTGCTGAGCCATGGAGATATTCTCTAGGAAACGGTGTAGTCTATCATATGAAAGGAACACGGACTCGTATGTGTGGGGAATTAGGTTTCCCGTAGAGAAGGTTTCGGCGTTTGGAAAGTACAGGTGTAGCTCTTCAAGAGGCTTGGAATAGTTAAATCCAACGACAACCGTATCCATATCTTGACCAGGGACAATCCAGTTTCGCCACCCGCAACCACCACTCTCATCGAAGGAGTCGGAGATAAGTGGGAACATCCATCCTAGAAGGTATCCGTTGTCATCCGTGAGATAAAGTGTAATCCACTGTCGTCCCTTTCCACTGGGAGTAGTGATTTCCGCGACTCTACAGATATCCTCAAACTTCTTTGGAGGATCTGTGAAGGAAAAGCGGATATTCTTGATAGAGTATGTATTAGAGCCATTACCGCCGGGGTAAGGGTTGATGTAAACAGGTCGCATATACGGGAGGCTCTCCATCTTCGCCGGCTCCGGGACCTCGGAGCTGCCCAGGGGCCACCCGGAATTTCCCTCACAGTACTCTTCGTACACCTTGATCCTCTTACCGTGCATGCCCTTTCCAAGCCCATCGTCAACTGATGGCACTAGTTCACTGACATAGGGTGATTCTACATCGTACCATCCACAATCTCCGAGCTTGTTTGAGAGGACAGACCATCCACATGTATTTGAACCGTGTGGAGGAAGCTTCAGATAGACGCTACCCGAGGAACTGATGTAGATTTGAGTCCCGATGGTCAGCTGTCGTGGGCCATCACGCGCTCCAGTGTTATAGGCGTTTTCAGCACAGAAGTCGTAGAGGCGTTGCTCTTCATCGTTGATTCGGTCAGTGTTCTGGAGGTTCATTTTGTTGATGTCCTTCTTGGTCTGCATTTGGAAGTATTAGTCTTTTGAAGTCTTAGTCTTTGGAAGTATTAGTCTTTTGAAGTCTTATTCTTTTGTTTGTTTCTTTTTCTTTTGAAAGTAAAGGGTAAACTATTTCAAATTTAAAAATATTTGAAAATTAAAAGAACAAGATAAAAAAATAATACTGAAAGACTTCTAAGAACATCTAATTCAGCAGGTCATATGCTTCTTTGATTTTATCCGAACATTCCAGATACTTCCCTTCTTGAATATCCTCTCCCACCTCAAACACAATATCCATTGCTACTTTTAAAGCAGCCTTAATTACTTCGGTATCTCCTTGAGAAAGGATAAGGACCGCTTCATCCCCTTCGCCTTCTTCAATTTCACCTGGTTCAACTTCATCTTCAATTAGACTTGAATCACCGTCAGTGTCTATAACAAACTCGTTATGGTAAGTATCCCATAGACCCGTCGGACATTCCCATGGCGAGTGTTCTTCATCACAGTAGGGGCAGGTGGATGGTTCAAATGGGCCATCGTGGTCCTCAATAATAATATCTTCTTCAGAATCATAATCGGTCGCCCTAATGATCGTTTCAGCATCTGGATTATAGAACTTCTGACATGTTTCACATCGGTAAATTTCTGGGAATGTTCCTTCTTCCATATGGAACCGTGCATTCCTATCCCGTGTCGTCTTGATCAGCTTCTCAGAAAGGCCACACTCAACACATTTAATACCATCAAAATCACAAGACCTACAACAGTTACTTACTTCATTGAAGTAGTCGGGGGGATACTCATACTCACATCCCCCCCTCGCCTCAACATGGAATACATCATAATTACACCTAATACAGACTGGGGTACCCCAATCATCTACATTATTTGGTTCCTCATATGGAGTGTGTCTGTTTCTAGTCCAATAGGCTTCATCGGCTGCTGCTGCTTCAATATCCAATATAATATTATTAATTGTGTCTTCAACGTCTCTCTTGATAATACACCCATTTATCCTCTCCACCTCCATGTCATGATCACCCTCAAAAAGAGTATGTGATTGCGGAAGAACTTCGTTCAAAGACATATCTGCCTTTCTTTTTTTTAATTAGAAAAACATTATATTTTCAAATTTTTAGGTTAAATTGCGATGTATTATATTTGACCAGGGATTGGCGGAGGAGTTGCTTGAAATGTAGTGGGAGAAGACCATACCATTGATACTAGCCTTTCGGTAGGTTTTAGCAAGTATCCAAGGTAAATAGATAGACCTACTATAATAGCAACTATTAAAGAACTCATCAATGGTACCTGATTATGGTGAACCATCATATGCATAAATTGTCCTTTATATGATAATTTACTTGCTCCAGCACGGGGCTTAATTTCTTGTGGTTTAGCAAAGTTTTTAAATATTAATGGGAGTAATAAGTTGAGAAGTATTCCAAATAATATAGAATTTATGATACAATATTTTTTATCCATTTATATTTTACATATAAAAAAATTTGATAAAAAAATAATTCATTAATATAAATTATTTACCAATGCATAAATCAAAAAGTTATCCATTGCTTGATGAAGAAAAAGTTACTCCTATGAGGAAATCTACAAGTTTATGTGACCTCCAAGAATCAGATTACTTTTTTGGAGATTTTTTTGAAGGTGATGGTCCTCTGGGGATATACTTTTTAGAAAATGAAAAGGGTGAAATAATAGTTAAAAAAATAATAAAAAATACAGTCGCCTCAGAAACATATGGATTGTATACATATATGGTATTAATTGATGTAAATAATCAAGATATTAGAAACAAACCTTTTAATAAAGTTATGAGGTTAATTAAAAAATCATGGGATAGTGAAAATCGTATATATTTGAAATTTAAGAAACAAATATATCCTATCATATCCAAAATATTAAATGATAATAATTTAATTAAGTTTTATGATAATTTTATTGAATTAGGTGCGAAGGATGAATCTGACTTTGAATATGTTGAATATGATGATTTAATAAAAATGAATATGAATAGAACCGATATAACTAACTTTAAAAAGATAAAACCTAATATTTAAAATTTAAATTTGATAAATAATATAAAAATAAATAAAATAATATAAAATAATGTCAGAATATAGAATTGAATGGTTCTCAATCTTAACAAACATTACTGGTCACGGAGAATGGTTTCCTAGTAAAGATAAAAAAATGTTAGAAGATAATGTTAAGCACTATAACAAAGAATATAGAGGAGAACTAACACATACTTTAGTATCCAGGTAGTGTTTAAATTTGAAAAAATAGATTGAATTAATAGTACCTAAGATACCAGGAATGGATAATTTCATTGATAATATTTCATATAGTGATGACGATAATTTGAATGCTATTAAAGCATTATTAGGGTCGGTATTTATTATATGTATTATGTTATGTTGTGGATGTTCCCTTTATAAATATGCGGTTTGTCAAGAGAATAAAAATAAGTTAAGAAGTCAACGTTTACCACAGAGTGATTAAGTATATTTAAATTTGAAATTAATTACTTTTTTATTTTTAATAAAAAGTGAAATGATCGGTTTCCAGATAGCACGTGGTGTATTGAAGTCAGGTGATATTACTAGAAGAACAGCAAACCAAATACTCCGTACATATTCTCATTTAGAAAGGCCTCTAGAGGTGGATGAAGGTGAGATGACAATACTTAGTTCTCTACGGGTTTCATATAATGATATATTGAAAACTTCTAATGATAGGGTTATGAAAAATATGGCAAAACATGCCCTTCTAGGATTAACTTCTTCAGCATCAAATGATATCTATGAAGAACAAATTTCATTAGCATTAGGTCTAAAAAATATTGATACAAAGCATGGATGGGATGGAGTTGACCCTTTGAATAAGGAACCCTATGAATATAAACCGACAAAGGTTAAGGGAAATAACTATTTTGGAGCATTGGTTTATATTAATGATGAGTCTGAAAATAAAATTAATAATATATCGCCGCATAAAGATCCAGATCAATATAATAATGAGAAAGCTAACTTTGTAATCGCAATTATTAATAAAGAGACATCTGATTTTATCTGTATTCACAAGTTTAAAGAATATATATTGAAGGAAGAGCGTGAAAAAAAACTTCAGAAAAGTATAGATGAGAAATTAAGAAGAAGAAGTTATTATACATGTATTAATAAGTGTATTGAACTATCTGAAGATAATCAAGAAACATATTATTCTTGGAAAAACACGAAATATTTTTAGAATGAATCATTCGTTAAACTTTCATATGGTAAAATTTTATATTAAAAATATTAATATTAGAATAATAGATATGAATCATTATAATATATTACATGTATCAAGTGATGCAACATTAAAAGAAATAAATAAAAATTTTAAAGAATTATCTAATAGATACCATCCTGATAAGAATCCAGATGATAAATATTCAGAAGAAAAGTTTAAATTAATATCACAAGCTTATACAACACTTTCAGATTATGAGAAACGTATTCAATATGATAGTGAAATAAGTAAGAATGGGGTAATAGATATAAAAATAACACCTTTTAAAATGAATGAGTCAAGTGGTTTAATAGCTTCATTTGATCAAATGTTTAGTGAATCAAAAGAACAATTACTATTAACAGATCAGAAATATTCAGAAAATAAAAAGCCATTACAAAAACAAGAACATACTTTTTTTTAGAGTTTAAAAGAGAAGTAATTATAATGAATATACATGACAGAAACTGATACTTGTCATATTTGTCTTGAAGAGATTGAATATGAAGAAATATCTTTATTAAAAACATGTTGTAATGCTTTCATCTGTAATCCTTGTTGGATAGAACTTAATAACAATGGATTAATAAATAATTGCCCTATTTGTGAAACTACACTATCTATAAACACTACAATAGTAGATAATAGTAAGGTAAAAACAATCATTCATTTTATTATTTTATCTATCAAGTTAACAATATTAGGATGTATTCTATTGAATATTATTATTTTTATATTTTATCATAACTTAAGTGATTACCCTAAAAATATTATTGAATTTAATAAGGATCCACTTTTTTGGTGTATTTCATATAGTTTGGGTTTAGTTTTAAGATATTTATACAATATAAAGTAATTACTTCTTAGAATTAGATTTTTTGAGGAATCTATCAATTTGTGATTTAGATTTTGGTTTATCATTTTTTTTACTTCCATTAGTAGCTTGATGAATTTTATATTTTCTCTTAGATTCATCAAATTGTAATGGTTTTATTGAAATTATTTCACATGTTTCAGTGTCGTATTGTACATCCGTATTTCTATTTATTTTATTACTATGGCATGCTAGTAATAACATTTTTGATAATATTCCTTCTTCTGATTCAGATAGGCTATTTTCAATTTTTTGCTTTTCACAGAATAATTTTAGACGGTTTATTTTCATACCCTGATCAAGTTTATTCCATGGTCTTTTTAAACTATTCATCTTTTCTTCTTTGAGGAAATCTTTAATAGCTTCATCTGTATCAAGGTTTGATTCTCTCGTTGTATTTGTACTTCTATTTTCAATATCTCTTAATTGAACCGGTTTCTTGTGTGCACGGACCATCCCCTCCATATTTTCATCACTTTCTTTTGTTTCTGCGTTTATATTATCTGTTACTTCTTTGTCCAAAATAGTTTTAAGATCCATCAGGTATATATATATTTATAAAGAAATATCCTTAAATAAACTATTTAAATATTATTATTATATATAGATGGAAAAAGAAAATATACCTTCAATTGGTGGAATTAATGTTGTCCGTCAACCACTTTTATCTTTTAAAACCAAAAAAAAGAACGATGACTATACAGAATATGAAATTATAACAGATAAAACTAATAATGAAATTATCCCCGATACAAATGCATTTAATAATTATCTAAATTCAATGATATTTTGTAATGATACAATTACTATAAAGCACCCAAGTGAAAAATATATGATTAAGGATGGTAAAAAAAGATTTGCTTATGCGATTGGAATGTTTCCAAATCCTAAAAATGGTAAAGCAGCTTATTTAGATGGTTGTATATTGGCAGCATTAGGATTAAAAAGACAAAAAACGAATGCAGATGTTATATGTTTTATAACACATGATATATCATTGGAAGATAAAGAAAGATTAGATGTTGTATTTGATAAAGTTATGTATGTTCCTTATATTTCCCCATTTGACATGGGTGGTGGAGATGCCGACCCTAAAAAAGGTGAAAACCTTGAAACAATCATGATGGACCCTGATTTATTTAAGAATTGTCCAAACTATACAAAGAATCATCCATATACACATGTATTCTTTAAACTTCATATCTTTAATCCCAAATTATTCCCTTATGAAAAAGTCTGTTTTGTAGATTCGGATCTAGTTCCAATGAATTATTATGATTCTTTATTTATGCTTGATTGTCCCGCGGGTTTTGTTGAATATAGAAAGAAAATCCCTTATCTTGAATCATTTAATTGGGATAGATGTGATTTCTTAGAACATGGAAAACCAATACCTAAAGAACTTACTGATGTTGATAAACCAACTGGAGCAGATGTAAATGCTGGTCTTTTATTAGTTGAACCAAATAAAAAAGAATATGAATCAATGATAAAAGAATTAACCTCAAAAGTTGATACTTGGATGGGAGAAGATAAGTTTCATAAGGGTTTTTATAGTTTTGATTTTAATAAACCATATGGAAGGTCATTTGTTAAAGATTCATATTGTTATCCCGAACAAAACTATTTAACAAAACGATTTTCTGGTAAATGGAAGTATATAGAATTCGCGTTTCAAAGTTGGGGACTTGATCCATGTAATTCTTTCGGTATTCATATGGCCGCATTTAACCCTAAGCCCTGGTTTAAACAACCTATCGGGACAACAGTAAAAGTAAAAGATAAATATGACCCATACAATAAAAAGAAGAAAGATAAAAAAATGGTTCTTCCATTAGCATTGGATACTACCAAATCAAAAAACTATGAAAACATTACTTATTCATATGAAATTTTTAATGAAGTTATTATTTGGGGAATGGTAAATTATCCAAAATTAATAGATTTTTTCACAAAAGATGTTGAAATACATGGAACTAAAATATCATTTGACCAAGATACATTTGAAAAATTATCAGATGATAAAAAGTTTAAACTTCTTAAAAATATAGATGAAAAGGATGAAGACTACAAAAAATTATCACTTTCACAAAAATATATAAGTGATTTAATGAATGATAAAGATAATGCAATTGAATCTATAAAAGGTAAATATTTACAAATATGTAAATCATCTAAATTACGAAAGGGAGACGGAAAATACGATTATCAAATTATAACATATCCAGACTATTCTGATTTATCTGAACATGAAACAAAAGAATACCTTAGAGAAGAAAAAATGCCATTTGGAAAACATAAAGGTAAATTAATTAAAAATCTCAGTGAAGAATATATTATAACATTTATTAATTCAAATGTATATAAATTAAATAAAAAACTAAAAGATGTTTTTAAAAAGCATCATAAGGATATAATTAATAATCAAAAAGGAGGAGACTATATAGATGATAGACTCGCAGCTATAAAAAGTGAACTACGGAAAGATGATATCATTAATTATTGTAAGAAATATGTGAATTATAAAAAAGCTATGGGTGAAACAGTTTCTCTACAAGAGTGTTATAAAAAACAATTAGAGGGGGATACTGGAACTGGTTCACCACTTGAAGATAGATCTATCACAGAAGATGAAATTAGAGGTAAATTACTAACTTTTGCTGAAGAGAATAATACAAAGGAGAATAACCCTGTATTCCACAGTAGATTAGTAAAATTAATTGAAACATTGAATGATGAAAAAAGTCTTTTATCTAAGAAATTATTATTGTTTTTAATAGAAATCGGTGAATTAGATAACAAATCTACAGGTTCTACAGTTTCTTCGGGTGGTGCGAAAAAGAAGAAATCTAAAAGGACGAAAAAGAAATCTAGAAAAGCAAAAAAGAAATCTAGAAGAACAAAAAAGAAATCTAAAAGAACAAAAAAGAAATCTAAAAAAGCCCCAGCATCTAAATGTAAACTACTTTATTTTACAATGAATGGTTGTCCTTATTGTGAAGAATTTAATCCAGTATGGGATAATCTAATAGATTTAGTTCCAAAATTAGAAACAAAAAAAATAGAGAGATTTGAAAATCCAGAAATGATTCAAGATTTTAAAATAGAATCATTCCCTAATATAATATTAATGAAAAATAATAACAAGGAATTATATGAAGGACACAGGGATACTGATACCCTTATGGGATTTCTAAAAAGTAATATAACTAATATGGTTTAAATGAACTACATGATGTACAATGTATTCCCATATTATTAATATTATTTTCACCACCAAATTGTAATGGTTTAATATAATCTATACTATATTCATGCATATCTTTTTGTAATAATGGATTTTGACAGTTGATACAACGCCAACCCTGTCTCATTGCTAAATTGCTCTTTAGCCCCACCATTTGATTTTCTTTATAAATAAAAGAATCCATATCATATAATGGTTTCTCATTGACATCTTTAATATTTTTCATAACCTTATACACAAACTGAGATTGATAATTCATCATGTAACAAAAAGTAGCAAATAAGATAACAAATATAGCAAAGTATATATGTGTTTTTGTTGATAGATTTTCTGGAAACCTTTTATTTATCTGATAATAAATAAAAATTAAGGTGATTAGAAATATTAATCCTTTCATTATTATAATAAATAAAAAAAATACTTACCGTAACTATGGGAAGTTAATTATCTACTCATATCTCCAGCCGAGCAAGGGTACTTCCCAAGCCGCCCAACCCATCTTTTTTAACTATGATTGAAAATTTTGATTTTGGGAAAACAACACTACCACCGCCAAATTCATATTTAGGGACACTACCTAACTTGTAATCAGAGATAATTTTACGTTTAGCTTCATTTACAAAATTGCGATAATCAAGCATTACACTGTTCCTTCTATATAATCTAATGTATTTTGCTCGGAGTCCAATTGACGCAGGGAATAGTTTTCCACTTTCATCCCTTTCTAAGAAGAAATTTCTTTCACTGATAAACTTAAGGTCTGTAAACATATTATTCCACTCATCTCCACGAGCACATCCAAAACACCTCATACTGTAGATCGATGTATCAATTTCTCTGTCTATGGAAATTTGATCCCTTGTATTAAGCTGTTGTCGGAGGATATCGTAAATGATGTACTTATGTGCTTTCTTGATATAGTAATCTTTAAAATCGTCAATAATGATCTTCAATACATTTATTTCATTTATCCCCGTGACCACGGGTAATTGAAAGAGTATGATAAAGATAATGATCGTGCTCTCTTCATCAAAATTCCTTGATTCCATTCTATTTAACTCTTTATTTTCGTTTATAATTCCTTTACTCTTAAGAAAAGTATCAAATTTATTATAAAAAAAATTATTAAAGATGTATGATTAATATTCAATATTTAATTGTCAGGGTAAGGAAGCTTCTAATTAGCGGTCCATCTGATTCTTCTCACGACTATCGGGGGTTGGACTGGTACACCCTGGACGCTTACTTGCTTGACGCATTAGAGGAGCTCCAAGGTCTTCCTCTTCATCTTCGGCGCCATTATCACCACACATAGCAGCCGGAGTAAATGAACTACACACCGATCCATTCGGCTCTGGCTCCGGCTCTGGCTCCGGCTGTGGCATATGCTGTGGTCCTGGAAGAAGGGTATCCTTGATTTCAAGAATAGTTTCCACATTCACATACTTTTCTTGGACCTCCTGAGGAATATCTCCCGTAGTTAGAAACAGGTGAATGTGGGAAAGTAGCTGGGTGTTCAGGTTAGGTGGTTGGATACACTTCATGAGAGTGGTATTTGCGTTTGTGAATGCACTCTCAGCAAGTGCGGCGATCTTCTCCTTTTCACCAGCAACATCTGAACCTTCATTTAGGAGCTTGTAGCCCGGTCTCCCTGCGCGGAATTCTTCATCCATTTCCATGATCTGGGCCACCATGAAGTCTCGAACACCAGTAGTCTCTTGGATACCCATCTTAATCGCCTTGGTCTTAACCTCATCACCACACATATTCACCGGGGTGTTCTGACGGAGGGCCACATATGCCTCGTCAGCAAACTGAAGTCTTGACCGGAGATCTTCTTTCTCTTCATGGGACGAAGGAAGGAGTTCATTGAAAGTGATAACATCTCCATTAGAGCGTACGACCATGAAATGGGCAATTCGGAATTCACTCTCTCCGAGATCTCTTCCTGGTTCACCGAGAGGCTGGAGGACCTTGTACTTTGCATTGCTGAAGACAAGGATATGTGGCGTATCCTTGCTGGACCGGTACAGGTGATTACAGTTGTAAGAGTATTTGACCGGGAGAGCGAGGGCATCGTTCGTGAAGAACTGGTCAAGTCGGCTTGACTTATAGA
>MDTC01004519.1_pt1 | contig 13586 bp, 12 predicted proteins | sample 811181 | NCBI WGS metagenome assembly MDTC01 (sample SAMN05326644, study PRJNA326480) | marine metagenome | isolation source: seawater | place: Pacific Ocean: North | collected 2011
TCCCAAAAACACCGATATGTGATGATCTTTGATAAGAAACTAGATCTCTTATGGTGACTTGGTACGAATATTATCAGATCTTTTAATTACTTCACCTGAAGTCATTCTAACGTATTGTGATGACTTACCGTATTGCAATAAATCACGAGTATCATTTAGGAATTGTTGCAGATAAGATTTTCTAAGAACGTATATTGCCCTTTTCTTTTCATTCTCTTCAGTTTCATATTCGAAATTAGAAACTGATCTTGTTATATTTGTCTTTGTAACCATCTGATCTAGACCACTGTCCCAGAATCTTACATAGGACGATGTTACTGCCGTATCAACTTTTGGTTTTGGTGATTTAAAGTTATAATCAACGACTTGACCTTTAGGTAAAACGATTCTGCCTTTACTATCTTTTACCTCTATAGTTTCATAATAAAGAGTCGCATTTAAATCACTTCCATACTTATCATAAGAATATTCGTAAATATCACGACTTGATAGTGGCCATTGATCTCTTACATTTGTAATACCAGCAGTAATCAAAACAACCCAATCAAGACCAACTGATCCATATAATTCATCAGCAACTTGATCTGGTCTCATTCCGTCACTAATTTGATACCTCTCAAAACTAGTGAGATTATTTTGTACATCTTCTCTGAGTTTTATTCTCTTAAAAAGATTTTTTGCTGCAACATACTCTTCTGAGGTGTTACGATCCAGAAGAGGTGAAAGATATTCTATATTCGGTAGTTCTCTGAAATAACCCATTAGTATCCTACTCCGATTGTGCCATCACCCTCATCATAATCACCTTCATAAACTGGTTGTATCTCTTGGAATGATAGATCTAACATCATAGAGATTGGGGTGGAATCATCATATGTAGCATAAACATTTTCAGCAGTATAATTAACTTTAATATCAGTTAGTGCTGCTTGTTTAAACTTATTGAGGAATGGATGTAATGCATTACCTCTCATATATGACAACTCAAAAACATTTGGTGTTTTTAGATATATGTTTCCTTGTTCGACAGTTTTTGCTGCCATGTTCTTTTTTAGTGATCGAATAATATATTTTATTTGAGTACTTTCATTTTTATCTCTAGGAGTTAATTTAAATGAGAAGTTAAAAGATCTCAACTTTACCCCATCGAATAATAATTCCATGTTTGGGTTAAAAATCTTTCCTTGAGATCTGGCAATAACTTGATCCAGACTTACATTTGCCCCAAAGATATTAACGGCATTAATAGCAAGTTGTTTTTGTAATAAATTCTTGATGTTTGTAGAACCTCCACCCTCATTAACAGTTCTATTTAAAATTTTAGTAGCAGAACCATCTACTAAACCCCCTAAACCACCTCTCATAACTTCTTCAGAGCCTACCAGTGCAGTTGCTGCAACAGAATTCATTGCTCCACCATTATATGAAACTGAATTACTATCAGTTACATTTGATGGAATTGGTAGTAATATAACACCGCCTTTTGATAAAGTATTTTGTGCTAAACCAACTTTATTTCCATTAATTGAACTAGCACCTTTAGTATTACCACCAAAACCAGTATTATTAAAGAAACCAGCGTTTTCTATCAATCCAGTATTTTTGCGTTCTTTAATAATAATGCGAAGATAATCAGTATTTTCAGTTAGTGCTTCGTATGGATATCTTAAAATACCAGTAGGTGCATTTACGTCAGAAGTATTGACGTCATTAATACTACTATTAAGATTATTACTGTACTCCACAGCCGATGCAGTTGCTTGTGCATCTGCTACTGCTACAGCAGCTTCTTTAGCTTGTGCGGGAGTTTTCCCTGCTGAAATGGCAGCATTATATGCTTCATTTTGTGCAGGATTTGAATAAGCTTGTATAGTCATAGTATTACAACATTTACGTTTGTCATTAAATATTGACCTACTTTATTTAACTATTTAGGCGGAATTTTGCAAAAGGAATCTCTTTTGCATCAGCAAGTTCATCTGTGTAAATTTCATAGATCTGCCCAACAATCTCACTCCAGGTATACTGCCTTACTTTACCCCAATGTAAATTAATCCCCCTAAATCCCCAGGTGAATACATCACTCACTGCCACGAGAGGGTTTTGGTCATATTTGATATTAGGTGTTTTGGGATTATACACGAAGACATAGTATCTACCAGATTCTGGAACTTTACCACCTTCTTCGAGCACACTCAATAATTCAAGCATTACATCATCAGGATCTTCGGTCCCAACAACGTTATTCATTACAGAACGAATTCTATTTTCTTTATCGTCTGTTGGATATGCCATTACTTGATACCTAGTTCATCTTCTGTTAGAACTTTAAACTCCCACATACGATCTTTACAAAATTCTTCTGCTGCTTTCCACTTTGCCATGTTTTTGGCATACTCTGTGACTTCGTAGATATATGCTTTTGTTTTCCTTTTCTGAACTTTTGGTTCTCTAGTTTGTTTTTTGGGTTTTACCTCAATCAAATATTTTTTAAGTGAACCATTGCTTTCTTTTACCTTAATATAAAAGTCTGGAAAGTAACGATGAATGCGATTATCTAATGGAGAACGATATGGTAGTGCTATTTCTTCTGATCCCCACTCAAGAATATTTTCATTTAAATCACAGTAAACCATAAATTTTCTTTCCCAGAGAGATCTGTATATGATGTTTGTTGGATCTCCTTTATATTTCTTTGGGTAAGATGGTTGATATTTTCCCTTATATGACATCTAAATAGAAATAACAAAGACTTAATAGTAATATTTAGAGATGCCTAGCGTTCCTAATATAACCCATCTCACGATGGACAAGATACTCTCCAGTGCGGAGGGTGGACTTTCTAGAGCAAATCAATATCAGGTTTGGATTTCTAATGGTTGGGGACTGAGTGCTGACGGAACATCAACACCCTTTATAAACCATGTACAACAGTATTATGATTTAACCTGGAATGCTACATTGCAAGAAAAACTATCCATTTCATGTGCTGAGGCAAATCTTCCATCATCGACATATGCCACTGGAGAAGTAAAAGATAACTATATGGGTGTTGGGCAAGAGTATGCACACACCAGAGTTAATACTGATATTGATTTCACATTTTACCTTGACTCAAACTATGAAATATTGACATTGTTTGAGGCATGGATTGATTATATTTCTGGAACTGGTGCTCCACAATCAACTGGTCCTGGATATTACAGAAGGTTTGCATATCCAAAACAATATAAGAATGAAACGGGAGTTTGGATTACGAAGTTTGAGAAAAACTGGAATACTCCTAGTGCCAGAAACATAACCTATCAATTAATTAATGCATTTCCAAAATCTATTGCATCTATTCCACTGCAATATGGTGAAGCAGAAATTGTAAAAGTATCTGTGACGATGAATTATGATAGATATAGAGTTTATAGAAATAGTGGATCAGGACCTGCAGCAGCAAATTCTGCTGCAGCATAACTGTAGCACCTGATTAATAGTTAAATATACCATAATAAATAAAAATAACTGAATTGTATCGGAGATTATGCCTTTACCAAAAATTAATACTCCAACATATGAGTTGGAGATTCCTTCTAATGGGAAGAAAGTAAAATATCGTCCTTTTCTGGTACGAGAAGAAAAAATTCTTGTTATGGCATTAGAGTCTGAAGACATGGCTCAAATTACAAATGCTGTTATAGAAATTCTTTCAGATTGTATTAGTACACGAGGTGTGAAGGTCGCAGAACTTTCTACATTTGATATTGAGTATCTTTTCCTCAACATTCGTGGAAAGTCTGTTGGTGAAGTTATTGAGGTTAATGTAACCTGCCCTGATGATGGTGAAACCCAGGTCAAACTGGATATCAACATTGATGATATCAAGGTACAGACTAATAAGGAACATACTAACATTATTAAAATTGATGATACCTTATCAATGAAGATGAAGTATCCATCAGTTAATCAGTTCATCGAGAATAACTTTGAGTATCAAGATGCTCAACCTGGTGTTGATAAATCACTAGATGTTATTATTTCATGTATTGATATGGTATATAATGCGGATGAGTGTTGGTCTGCAAGCGATTGCACCAAAGAAGAAATGGAAGGATTTGTTGAACAAATGAATACCAGACAATTTAAACAAATTGAATCTTTCTTCTCTACGATGCCTAAACTTTCACATACTGTGAAGGTTAAAAACCCAAACACAAAGAAATCTAATGAAGTTGTGCTTGAGGGATTAGCATCTTTTTTCGCTTGACAATGTCGCATACTAGTCTTGAGTCTTACTACAAGACAAATTTTGCCTTGATGCAGTACCATAAATACTCTTTGACCGAGTTAGAAAATATGATGCCGTGGGAGAGAGAAGTATACGTTACTTTGCTCCAACAATATATTGAGGAAGAAAACGCAAAACAACAACAGTAAGTGGCATTAGAAAACCAACCATCTTTTACAGCACCATCTCTACCCAAAATGGGAAGAAGTACCATTGCTTCTTCCGTTATTTCTGGTGCTGGTAAAATTGGTTCTGGTAATCCAAAGTTAAAAACATCCAAAATTAGTTTTCAGAACGCGGGTGGTTTAAAAACATCTAAAATTGGTCTTCAGGATGCGAGTAGTAGTCTAAAACTTGAGAAGAATAGTGACATTGCTGCTTCACTAGAAGAGACTAATACCGTTCTTGTAGAAATACAAAAACAATTAGCACTAGATTTTGCTAATAGAATCGTAGAAAGAAAAGATAGAATATCTTCGATTAAGAAGCAAAGAGATGCTCAGAAAAAGATGGCTAGAGAGTCATCTGTAGAATCTCCTTTATCAAAAATATCTAAAAAATCCAGTGGTGTCCTGAATAAGGTGATGGCACCCACTAAAAACATTTTTGATAAAATAATTGAATTTTTATCTTTAATTGGAACTGGAATACTTGTAGAAGAAGCATTTAAATGGTTCTCTGATAAAGAAAATAGAAAGAACTTAGAAAAAGTTTTTACTTTTCTAACTGATAATTGGAAAATACTTGCTGGTATTTTTATTGGTGGAAAGATACTTGGTGGAATTTTAAAGTTAGTTGGTGCAGCGAAAGCTTTAAGAGGTCTCCTTAGAAGAGTTGGATTATTAAAGAATAAAGGTATTTGTGGTTGCTCTGATCTACCTGGTAGAGGTAGAAATAGAATACCTCGCGGATTTAGAACTCCAAGAGGTGGTGGAACTCAATTCTCTAGATTCTTCAAGGCAGGAGCAAATCAAGCACCCATCGGTAGAATGGGTAGTCTTATCAATGAATCTACTGGACAAGCAACGAGGATGCTCGGTGCAAACAAAGCAGTTGATGTTCTCGGTAACTTAAAAAATGCTGGTGTTAGTAATGCAAACCGTGCTAGAGTCTTAGCAGGGCAATTAAGTGAAACACAAGCATTAGATATTGCAAGAAAGAATACTGGAATATTGGGTAATCTTCGCCAAAATATTGGTGGAATTTTTGCTCAAGGACGTAATCTTGGTAGAGGAATAGTATCTCAAGGTCAAGAATTAATAGGTGGTGCATATAGAGGTATAAAAGGGTTCGGATCAAATGTGATGGACCTTGGTAGAACAGTTGGCAAAGGACTGATGGATGCAGGTGGTGCAGCTGTTAGTGGTTTAAAATCAACATGGGACAATATTGGCAAGACAGTTGCCAATTTAGATCCACGTAAGTTGCCAGAAGTTATTCAGAATGCAGTTAAGGGAGAAATTGATAAGTTAAAGCAAGGATCGCCAATATTTAAAAAGTTGATGAGTTTCATCAAAAATCCAAAAGATTTTATGACTTTATTGGCAGATTTGGTATCTAAAGCAAAACCTGCCGTAAAGGGTATTAAGGATGCTAGGAAAGCAGTTCCATTTAAAATTCCTGGTGTTGATGTTCTTATTTCATCTTTGATTGCAGCAGTGGAAATTGGAACAGGTGCTCCTGCTGGTAATGCATTATTGGGAGCACTTGGTGGTGTATTAGGATCTGCTGCTGGTACGACAATCGGTTCTTTTGCTGGTCCTCCTGGAGCATTGATTGGTGCTATGGCAGGTGGTGTTGGTGGAGAACTTTTATTCCGCCAAATTGCTTCTGCTATAGGTTCTCAAGTTGAGGAATCTGGCGCATCTTGGAATATGAATCTCAGTCCTAATGGTGCTCCACTATTCTCTAGTTCTTATGATCCAATGAATTTTGGTAGTGAAGAAGAACCAGTAGAAGGTAAAAAGTTTGGTGGAATGATCCAAGGTCCTGGGCACGGTGCTGGGGGAGTTAAAATTGAGGCAGAAGGTGGTGAAGGATATATCTTAAACAGATATGCAGCATCTAAAAATAGAGCATTCTTGGATGATGAAAACTTTAACCAAGGTAAGCAATTAGCAAAGTTTGCAAAAGGAGTTTCTCAGCAACAAAAGTCTTTAGGAATTCAACTTGATAATGTTAATAAATTTGAGGAAGTAACAAAAGAATTTAATGATATTCTGAAAGAAAAAATTAGAAAACAAGAAGAATTAAAAAATAAAAAAGATACTCCAAAAAATCCACCCATGGGTGGTGGGGAACCACTTCATGGAGATAGAGTTCCTCCTGGTCCAATGTCCTTACAGGTAATACCACATTCTCCTAGAGAAAGATCTCTTCAAAGATCAAGACCTAGTAGTGGAACAACGGTAATTAATGCTGCTCCTGTTGTAGAACCAAAATCAGCACCTGCTGTTTTACAGCAGTCTGAAAGTGGTAATCCCGAAAACACAATTGAGATTGATTCTTACGATGAAACTAATGAATATATTATTGAGGCATATGAAAGATACGGAATTTTCTTGTGAGGTACTGAACAATGGAAGTAAAACAGGTTAATTCTTTAAAACTAAATGCAAAGAAGATCAATAGTGTATTGATCCGAGGAAACAGTAATGTAAAAAAATTAAGAGCAGACGAAAATAATTTGCTTTTGAGAATTGCCGATGAAAGGAAGAAAAAAACAGAAGAAAAGAAAGTAGAAAGTAGAGGTAAGATGAGTTTTCCTGGCAAAGGAATGCTTGGTAAGGTAGCAAAACCTGTTATGAGTGTTTTTGATAAACTACTAGAATTTTTTGGTAATATTTTACTTGGTGTTCTTTTAGAGGAACTTCCGAAAGCAATAGCAGCAGCAGAAAAATTCTTTGAGGATAATCCTTGGATTATACCAACTGTTAAAAACATATTTAAATTCTTGGGTAACACCTTGATGGGAATGATTGATCTTGTCAATATTATTAAACCTGCCGTAATTACTGCCTTCGAGAAATCTAGAGATGCCGTTATTTCTGCCCTGAATCTTTTTGGAATTGAGACTGATGCTCTGATGGGCGAAGATATGAAATCAGCAGAGCGATCTGTAGATGAAGCAATTGCTGCAACACAGACTGAAGAAAATGAAACACCTGCAGAAGAAATGCAACCAACAGGTGAAGGTCCAATACCAGTACAATCAAATCCAGATATTCCAGCAGCATCAATTACACCAGTAAGTAGTTCTCCAGAAGCACCAGGACCAGGACCAGATGCAGTAGAATCAACAGCATCAACTCCAGATTCATCATCTCTAGCTCCAGCACCACAATCTCCAGTATCTGCACCAAAACCAGAAGGTCCCACATTAGATCAATTTAAGTTTGGAGGATCAATTCCAAAACTTGGTGGTGGAGGGTCAACACCGATTAGAACTAGAAGGCAAAGAAGAAGAATGGTCCAGGAAACTGGAGTACAAAGAAAAGCAAGAGAACGATTGAGTTCTTATGGAAGATTCTTTGAAAATATGAAACTAGCATCATCTCTTGATGATAAGCAAAGTGAAAATAATGAGTCTTTCGAGAAGTTCTTAGAAAATTACCAAAAAGTACATAGTCTTGGTAAATATTCTTCTTTTGGAAGAGATCCCGATCATCCAGAGATTGATCCCAGAAATCCTGAGGATACTGTAAGTGATCTAGAGAATGCAACTTTTAGTGATGCTGCTGGAGCACCTAGTAAATTTGTTAATACCAGAGACTTCCAAGAACAAAGAAGTGGATATAAGCATCATGGTGAGGACTATCCAATTGCACAAGGAACTGCAATTAGACTGTTAAAGGGTGGAGTAGTTCATAGTGGATATTATGGTTTTGGAGGCGGTGCTATTGGTGGACAAGTTCTTATTACACATGATGATGGAACACAAACTAGATATGGGCACTTAAGTGAAATATTTGTAGATCCTGGTCAGGAAGTAAAACCTAATGATATTATTGCAAAAACTGGAGGAGACCCAGGAACTAGAGGTGCAGGAAGATCTTCAGGACCACACTTACACCTTGAGTACTATCCTAGTACAACAGCAAGATATGCAGATCCATATCCAGTAGCAGATAAGTATTTTGTTTTTGGTAAAGGGGAATCTTCGAATAATGGTGATGGTGAGGGAGGACCAATGCGTCCTCTTAGTAGGGATCGTAGTGGTAACATTAGTCAATCCATGGATGATGGCATGGAAGTTGTTTACATAATACAACCCATGGTACAGAGTGGTAGAGATACTATTCTGATTAGGAATATAGATAGACCTACAGTAATGAGGTCTAAATCTAATCTAAAGAGACCAAGTTTAGCGTAAAAAATAATGCAAAATCAATTATCAGCAACATTAGATACATTAGAAATAACTCCAGCAAATGGTGAATCTACAGATTTGAGTGGGGGTTTTATCTCGTTTGATTATTTTGAGAGTTTATTTTCGCCACATATAACAGCATCTCTCAATATTATCGATACTGGTTCTGTTAAATCTAATACTGATACTCAAGAAAGACCAGCAGATATTATATCAGCACTACCAATTAGAGGTAATGATGATGTAAGTGTAATATTTTGCCACCCAACAGGAAGATTAACTTTTGGCGCACCCTATCCATTAAAAGTAAAAAAAGTTTCATCTCTTGGACTTGATCAGGGTAAAAAAATTATTAATTTAAAACTGGTAACCCCAGTTGCAGTAAAGAATAAGCAAACATTTCTCGCATCACCATTTGAGGGATTGATATCAAACTCAGTACAAAAGATTTTGACAAATCTTGTTCCTGAAAGACAAAGTTTTATTGATCCAACATCAAATTCTTTGGCATTTAAGGGGACGCAGACAGATCGTCCTTTTGATAAGATTATTGATTTGGCAACACAATCAATTTCAGTAAACTCAAATGGTGTTCCTGGATATTTTTTCTGGGAATCAGCAAGTGGTATGAATTTTAGATCTGTTCAGGAAATAATGAATGCTGGAGCATCTTCGGATTATTTCTATGGTAATGGAAATCCAGATACAGATACTGGTAATAATAGAATACTAGAAACAAATGAAGTACGAGAGTTTGATACATTATCTTCTGTTTCTGCTGGTGCATTTAAAACTGATGTATTGACTTGGAGTCCATATACATTTGAGTTGACTGAGGCATCATACACATTATCAAATACAAATTTTGAAACTATGGGATCTGAACCTTTCGTTGCCTGGTCGGAATCTGCTGATATCCAACCTAGATTTATGTCATTTTTAACGAATGATGGAAACTCTACTACTGGTCTTTCTACTGCAAGAAATAATGATCCTATAAAGTGGTCTGCACTTTCTACGATGAGATATAACTCCCTCTTTAATCAGGAAATTGAGATTGCAGTTCCCCTGAATTTGAGACTCAGGGCAGGGCAAACTATGAACGTCAACTTCCCAAGAATTTCCGAAGAAAAAATTGAGGAAGGTGTACTTGACCAATCTAAGAGTGGTAAATACTTAATATTACACTTATCACATAAGTTTGATAGTACACCACAAGTTGGATCTGTAACTCACTTGACTTTAATCAGAGATACAAGCGGTTTGCATAACGGAGTAGAATAATATGTCAACTTTTAAACCAGCATTTTTCGGTAAATCAGCAAGATCTTGGTTTATTGGACAAGTCGCACTAAATCAAGTAGCAAATAAAGTAGACGAAGGAAGATGGGGTGATCGTGTACAAGTTAGAATTCTAGGATTAGATCCAAAAACTGGAGCAAAACTTGAGGATGCTAAACTTCGTTGGGCACTAGTTTTAAGACCAACATCGCAAGGATCTTTAAGTATGGGATCTAGTGGTTTAGTTGGTGGTGAATGGGTTATGGGTATTTTCTTGGATGAAAAGTTTGAGGAACCACTCATTCTTGGTAGTTTTTCTAGAACTGATCCAAGATATCAGGTTACTGAAAATGAAACAAAAAATCTCAAGAGTACAGAATTTATGAAATCTCTTGATTATTTTGATGCCATTCAACCAGCTCCATATCAACTTGTTGGTGGTCCTAAATCTCCAGGTCCACAAGCAACTAGTGTTTCTAATATAGATATACAAGACTACAATAAAGCATTTAACAAAGTACCCAAGAACTAATCGATGACTGATTCAGCATTTAACTCATCTGCTTTTAACCTAAAATGGCCTGGTGCCGCAAATAATTGGAATCTCTATAGTTCTTATGGTGAATATGAACTGGATGAAGATGCACCAACTTACTGGAAATCTGCAGCAAATGCACAGTGGATTGATATTGTAAACACTTCATGGGAAATTGGTGATCCATGTGGTGATGGGCAAATGGCAAAGATCCATCGATCACTCCATAAGTTTTTTACTTTTCTAAAAGGAATTAAAAAGTATGGAGATTTATACATTAATGGCACAATTAGTAAAGTTCAGAACTTACAAAATACAATTAAGGCAACAACAGCAGCAATTGCATCTGTTCTGAGAGTTGTAATACAAAGATTTCGTAATTGGTTACTTAATCATATTAAAGCACTTATTCAGAATGCCATTGAGAATTTACTGCCAAACTGGGCAAGACAGATTAAGAAAGGTATTGTTGCACAAATTTTAGACCAAATATTTTGCGGTATTAAAAAGATAATCAAAGGATTAGTAGATTTAGTTGGTGACTTTTTGTACTCTCTAATTGGTCAAGTCATCAATACACCATTTTGTGCTGCAGAAAGATGGGCAAATGCATTGATTAATCGTCTTGTTAGTGACATTGACAAAGCATTGGGACCAATATTTGATACTATTAATGATATACTAGGTGGTGTTGCGAAGATATATGGATCTGTGGCATCAGCAATTAATAAGATCTTGGGATTCCAAGGATTCTTGTGTGGAGAACCAAACTGTCCAGATATTAAAGAGTTTAAATTGGGACCATGGGGAGGTCCATCACCAGCACAGGTAGACGCATTTAATAACTTTAACTTTGGAATTTCACCAAATTTCCCTGGTGAAATTACTAAAGGTGCAAATGATGCATTAGATGATTTCTTTGGTGAAGATAGTCAGACATCAGTATCTCCAGGAAATTGTTACACTGGATCTTTTGAGTGTGGAATTCCTCAGATTGTACTGTTTGGTGGTGGTGGATCTGGTGCTGCAGCACAAGTTGTTATTAATAAAATAGGACAAGTCATAGGATCCAATCTACTTAGTGGAGGAAGTGGATACACATCAACTCCATTTGTTTCTGTTGAAGATCCAGCAGGTTGTGGTAATAATGCTTCTGCCTCTGCTGTTCTTGGAGACTCTGGTGATGATATTGGAAAGGTTGTTGCTATTAAAATCAATAATCCTGGAAGTCAATATAGTTCAGGTTTTGGTGGTGGATCTCCAATCATTAATACTTTTGTTGGATCTCCGAATCCAGCAGTTCCTGGTGGAACAATTAATTTAAGTTGGAATGTTTCTAATGCAGATATCGTTTCTATGGACATGCCTGGATATGATGTTCTACCACTGATAGGAAACGCAAGTTTTCCAATTTCACCAGATATTTACTTTGGACCAGGTGAGACTACAACAACTCAACAATTTACTTTAACTGCTAAGAAAACAAATAAAAAATCTCAAACACAAGAAGTAAGTAAAACATTTATTCTAACGATTAAGAAAGATAAAAATGCTGATGAAGAAGGTCCAAATATCAATACCCCAGTAATTGATTCATTTACTGCATCTCCAGGAACTGTAGAAGAAGGAGAAATCTTCACACTGTCATGGCAGACCTCAAATATTACTAATGTTACTCTCAATACCCCAGGATATGAATCACTACCAGAAGATGGTGCTGTAAGTTTGGTTGCACCTTCAGACTTACAATTTCCTCCAGATGGATCTAATGCCATACTGGAATATACTTTGACAGCAAAAAATGCTAATGCACTCACCGAATTTAATAAAGAAAGTCCCATTAAAGAAGTAAGTAGTACCATACAGATTTTTGTTACTCCTAAAGATAGTGATTCGACAGGAGCAGGTGATGATCCAACAGATGGTAATTCAACAGGAACAGGTGATGGCACTGATGGACTAGTTGGAAGTGGTGATGGTGGCAGTCCTAATGATGGTATTGCAGTAATTGATGATATTGATATTATCAATACTGGTATTGGATATACATCAGGAGATACTGTTAGTATCAGTGATGGTGATGGTTCGGATATAGGATTTGAGATTAATCCTTCAGGACAAATTGTTGGACTGAACGTAAATGAAGGTGGTTATGGATTCACAACCATTCCTAATTTGACAATAAATAGTTCCACTGGTGTAGGTGCAGAATTTAGAGTAAACTTAAAGTTTATTCCATTGAATGACTTCTTAGAAGATCAGAGACAGAAAGAATTAGGATTCGTAATTGATCCTAACAAACTAGTACAAGTTATCGACTGCGTATCACAATAATGGCAAAACAAGCACCTGAAATTACGATTACTAATAATCCACATGCGTTTATACAATGTGGACCAGTTGCAACAGAAGAATATGATGATAAAAGAGATCTCACTATTGTAACTTCTGGCGGAGCACAGTGTGTTTATGCTAAAAGTGGCAATAAGACTGAGGTAATACCAGGGGCAAGTGGAGAAATATGTGGTGGTAATTTAGATCCATCACAAAAAGAAGCAATTGCAAAGGCAATTGTTGCTCCTGCTGGTGATATTATTATTCTTGCTGAAAATGGCAACATTAGATTTAAAGGTAAGAATATTTACTTCGAAGCAGAAGGAGCATCAACAGATGATGGTGAAGATGGTAACATCATCGCCAAGGGAAATGGGCAAGTGATTATCAATGGTGGTGATCATATAAGAATGGCATCTGATGATATATGTGTTGCCGCAGCAAAAAGTTTAACAGTCAATGCTGATGTAAGATTGGTTGGAGATATCCAAGGAGCAGATTCTCTATCAAGTCTTGGAATAATTAAAGCACTACTTGGTGGAAACTGGCTAAGTATTATATCAGCAGTAGGTAATTCTTGTAGAAACTAAAATGGCATTAGAACAAGTAGAATTTGGAAAAATAGATGTAATGAGTCCTCTTTTTGGAGGAGCATTAGTTGTGCCATCTACATTCTGGGAACCAGGATCTCTCTCGGCACATAAAGGTCATTTTGGTATAGGTGCAACAGCACTTATTTCTAGCGCAGCACTTTCAGTTGGTCCATCAGTAACGTCACCATTAAGTATTAA
>MDTC01266986.1_pt1 | contig 13585 bp, 18 predicted proteins | sample 811181 | NCBI WGS metagenome assembly MDTC01 (sample SAMN05326644, study PRJNA326480) | marine metagenome | isolation source: seawater | place: Pacific Ocean: North | collected 2011
ATAACACTTTCTTCTGGCAAGAAAGAGCAATGATTAAATTACCATTTCCTGGTATTAAAGGTGCTCAAGATACAAAACCAACAATAGTACAAATTCCATGTATGGAAATGTTCAATGAACCTTGTCCTATTCTATCAGAAGTTAGAACTTGGTTTAAAGATCCATCTCTAGAAGACATGGGTAGAAAATATTGGAAGAAAAGAAGTTACATCTTCCAAGGTTTTGTAGTAAACTCTACATTGGAGGAGGATACTATTCCTGAAAATCCAATTAGACGTTTTGTAATTAATCCGTCAATCTTCAATATTATTAGGTCGGCACTAATGAATCCAGACATGGAAGATCTTCCAACTGATAATGAAAATGGTAGAGATTTCAAATTAACCAAAACTCAAAAAGGTGGTTATGCTGATTACTCGACATCAACATGGTCATTTAAGGCAAGAAGTCTTTCTGAAACTGAAAGAGGTGCAATTGATAAATTTGGATTGCATAATCTTGGCGACTATATGCCGAAGAAACCTTCATCTGATGAAGTTGCTATTATGCAAGAACTCTTTAAAGCATCTGTAGATGGTGAGCTTTATGATCCAGATCGTTTTGCTCAATACTATAAGCCAACAGGCTTTAGTGTTTCGGGTTCATCAAATGGATCAGCACAGGCATCGACAGCTTCGACGGTAGCAAGTACTGTTGCTTCAACAGTAACACCTACACCAGAACCAACTGTTGCACCGCAACCTCAACAACCAGCAGTAGCACAGCCTACAGCCGCAGTTGAGTCAGCACCAGCAACAACACCAGAGCCAGCAGTAGCACAGGCTACTCAAGCCGCTCCGGCAACTAATAACAGTGGTTCAGCTGATGATATTCTGGCAATGATTAGAGCTAGACAATCTAACAAATAAATGTTAAAACTAATAGTAGTGCATGAATCTATGCACTACTATTTTATAAAAGGAGTTTGCAATGGTACGACCGTTTGACGTAAGTAAATTTAGAACAAGTCTAACAAAAAATATCCAAGGTATCTCTACAGGTTTCGATTCAGATCCAGATACTTGGGTATCAACAGGAAACTACTGTCTAAATTATCTTATTAGTGGTGACTTTAATAAAGGTATTCCACTTGGAAGAGTTACAATGTTAGCAGGTGAATCCGGCTCAGGAAAGAGTTTGATTGCATCTGGTAACTTAATTAGAAATGCACAAGAACAAGGAATCTTTTGTGTAGCATTAGATTCTGAAAATGCTTTGCACGAAGACTGGCTACAAGCACTAGGTGTAGATACTTCAGCTGATAAACTTTTAAGAATCAGTGTAGCAATGGTAGATGATGTAGCTAAAATTATTAGTGAGTTTATTTCAAACTATGCTAAAGAATATGAAAGTAAAGAAGAGTCTGAAAGACCAAAGATACTTTTTATTATTGATAGTTTGGGTATGTTGTTGACACCAACAGATAGAGATCAATTTGAAAAAGGTGACATGAAAGGTGATCTTGGTAGAAAAGCTAAATCACTTACTGCACTTATAAGAAATTGTGTGAATATGTTTGGTGCTTACAATGTAGGATTAGTAGCAACTAACCACACTTATGCAAGTCAGGATATGTTTGATCCTGATGATAAAATTAGTGGCGGACAAGGATTTGTGTATGCAAGTTCAGTTGTTGTTGCTATGAAAAAACTAAAATTAAAAGAAGATGAAGATGGAAATAAAATATCTGATGTGACAGGAATTAGAGCCGCGATCAAGGTTATGAAAACAAGATTTAACAAACCATTTGAGAGTGTTCAAGTAAAAATTCCTTATGAAAAAGGTATGGATCCATATTCAGGTCTTGTTGACTTATTTGAGAAAAAAGGTCTTCTTGTAAAAGAAGGTAATCGTTTAAAATATGTTGACAAAGCCGGGCAAGAACATAAACATTATCGTAAGCAATGGACTGGCGAATTAATGGACATGGTAATGTCTGACTTTAATGAAACAGCAGATGCAATGGCTTCGAAAGAGGAGGCAGTTGCAGATGATAACTAGTTCAGAAATTGGAATGTTAATCGAGTTCTGGAATAAGATGAGTAATTTTATTCCAGCCAAAGATAAAAGTGATGCCGCGAATTCTTTTGTAGCAATGCTTGATGATTATGGTATTGATGATCAGAGCATTAACGAACTAAAAGAAAACGACGAGCATCTTGAAGAAGCATTTGAAGAATACTATCAAGAATCAAGCGACAGCAACGATGAAGAATCTTGGTACAATGAAGATGATAACGAGGAGTGGTAATGATAAAATGGTACAGAGTAGTATCGGCTGATTTATCAAAGTTACCTGACTGTATCGATCACTATGAACAGCAGTTAGAAGAAGCTCGAGTTGAGTGTGGAATGAAAGGAAACATTGAACTTAATTCATCTAAAATACCTGGCATAGTAGAACATCGTTTTAATCAACTACAAGAAATAGAATCAATATTAGAGTTTCTTAATATTCAATTACGTAAAATTAGAAGCCTAAAATATAAACAATATCTTGAAAACTATCAAAGAGCTTTGACTAGTAGAGATGTTGAAAAATATATTGATGGTGAAGATGATGTAATTAGTATGGCTCAATTAGTAAATGAGTTTGCACTATTAAGAAACAAGTTTCTTGGTTTAATGAAAGCACTTGATAGTAAGCAGTTTCAGATCAATAACATTGTGAAATTGAGAGTAGCTGGTTTAGATGATGCTGAATTATTTGCGAAAGGATAGCAATATGAAATTTAAAGAAATTAACTTGACTGCTATATCCATGTTTGTATTTGGTATTTTATTAGGATTTATTTTATCTTTACAAGTACATTTACATTACCAACTTGCAAAATATAATGAAAGATTGGATTGGATTGAACAAGAATTAGATTTTTTGGACGAAATGCTTTTATATTATGATACGGAATTGGATTTACATTACGATAGTCGCATTAATACTAGCATTATTTCCTAGTTTTAATACGCAAACTGTCACTGAAGAACACGTTCTTAAACAACATGTGCCTTTACCTATACAAAAGCCTGTTGTTGAAGCAGAAGTGATATCTATTGAATTTGGTAATGTTAGCAAAGATGATTTTGTTAATTTTTTATCAAAGTGTATAGATAATAATCCAAAGCATCATGATATAAAAACTCGTATTCCAAAAGACTTGATTATAGCACAGGCTGGTCATGAGTCATCTTGGGGTAACTCAAGATTTGCCAAAGAAGCTAATAACTTGTTTGGAATTAGAACATGGGATCCAGAACGTGATCAAATTAAACCTTTGAAAGTTCCAAATTCGCCATGGGGTATTATTAAATTTGAAAATTCTTGTGGATCGGTTGACTTTTATTATGAATTAATTAATAATCATAATGCATATAAAAGTTTCAGAAATAGTAGACAAATTATGATAAGACAAAATCAAGAACTCGACTCATTAGTATTGGTAAACTTTTTATCAATGTTTAGTGAACTTGGACAAGAATATGTAGATAGATTGACAAAGTCAATTATACAAATTAGAAAAGAATATCCATGGCTACAGCAATATTAAAAATTAAGGACGAAGTTAACGTAAAGTTTGAAGGATTAGATGTTTCAACTAGACGTAAAATTTCTGACAAATTAAAATACTTTGTTCCTTATGCATATCACTTGCCAGCTTATAAGTTAGGTAGATGGGATGGCCATGTAAGATTTTGTGATATTGGCGGAAGAACATATCTTAATTTACTAGATCAAATTTTGCCGATTATCGAAAACAATGGATATAAGATATCTATTGAAGATGAAAGACGACACTTTGATTTTAATTTTGATCAAGTAACTGATGAATATTTTTCTCATATAGTTTGGCCCAAAGGACATACACATGAAGGACAGCCTATAAAGTTAAGAGATTACCAAGTACAAGTAATCAATGATTTTATTGCTAATCCGCAAAGTTTACAAGAAATTGCAACAGGAGCCGGAAAAACAATTATTACTGCGGCACTTTCTAAAATGTGTGAACAGTTTGGTAGAACTATAGTTATTGTTCCAAATAAAAGTCTAGTTACACAAACAGAAGAAGATTATAAAAATGTTGGACTAGACGTCGGTGTTTATTTTGGAGAACGTAAAGAGCTAGGACACACTCATACTATTTGTACTTGGCAAAGCCTTAATATTCTAAATAAAAATACTAAAAAAGATGAGGCCGAATTTCCAATTGACGAGTTTATTAAAGACGTTAATTGTATCATTGTTGATGAGGTACACATGGCGAAAGCAGATGTACTTAAATCGCTACTAACAGGACCATTTTCTAATATACCAATAAGATGGGGATTAACTGGTACGGTACCAAAAGAAGAATATGAAAAAATGAGTTTGATATGTTCTTTAGGTACTGTGATAAATCAACTGTCAGCAAGTGAGTTGCAAGATAAAGGAGTATTAGCAAATTGTCATGTTAATATAATACAAACACAAGATATAAATTCATTTAGAACATATCAAGAAGAAGTGTCGTATCTCACAACCAATTCAGAAAGACTAAAGTTCTTGAGTAATTTAATTGATGAAGTTAGATCTGGAGGAAATACTTTGATATTGATTGATCGTATTAAGTCTGGAGAAATGTTACAGGATCTTATACCAGGATCAGTATTCATACAAGGTAAAACAAAAACTGAGGATAGAGAAGAAGAATATGGAGAAATTGCAACAGAACAACACAAAGTATTAATCGCAACATACGGTATTGCGGCTGTGGGTATCAATATACCCAGAATATTTAATTTGGTGCTTGTAGAACCCGGAAAAAGCTTCGTAAGGGTAATACAAAGCATTGGAAGAGGTATTAGGAAAGCACAAGATAAGGATCATGTACAGATCTGGGATATAACTTCTGCATGTAAATTTTCAAAAAGACACTTGACGGCAAGAAAAAAGTTTTACAAAGAGGCAAATTATCCGTATACTATAAACAAGGTAAACATATGAAAATTTTAACAACACATAACATCAGTTACAACTTAAACAAAGTTCCTGAGCTTGTAGATGATCTACAATATTGTGTACTTGATACTACGAATAAAAAGAATATTGACTTTTTCTTTATTCCATTAATTTTTTTGGAGTCGTTCAATGCACCAAGCATGGTATTGGAAGTAGGAGAACACACAGTACAAATGCCAATTGATTGGAGTGTAATGATTATTGAAAAAGATTTAGGGGTTTGTGAAATGGTGCCACTAACAAGTTTAAATGATAGAGGCTTTGAAGTACTAACATCAAATCCATTAAAAGAATATATGATAAGAACAGCTGAACCGAAAGTAGTAAATGTTTTCCAAGATGTGAAATGGTATTTGCCAAAATTAAAGCATGGACATATACTTGCAGTACCAGTACATGATGGTCCAAATCCGCCATGTGTTTATTTTGCAAAAGATATTAATCAAATTCCAGACGAATTATTAATAGGAGATTTTTTCTAATGTCAAAAGTAAATCTTAATTCTATGTTATATAACATTGATATAGGTAATATGGAATGGTATGAAAAATTATCTGAAGAAGAAAAGAAATCATTTTCACCATTCGTATCAATGAGATTTGCATCTAGTGTAAAAGGAATTAGAAGTTTACAAGAAGAATATATTGAAAATGTTAATGAATTCTGCAATAAAGATTTTTCATTATTACAAAAGCACGAAGGTGATAGTCAGTTATTTTGGAAACTATTGGCATTGTGTGGTGTTGGCAAAAAAATGTTTCATCCATGGATTAAAGCACCAAAAGGAAAAGGTAAAAAAACAAAAGTAATGGAGTTTTTAGATACTATATATCCAAATTACAAACAAGATGAAAAAGAGTTACTAAAAACTATGCTATCAAAAAAGGAAATAAAACAATTAGCAAAGTCCGCCGGACTTACTGATAATGAAATTAAATCATTGGTGTAATATATGAGTTATGAATGTAAATTTTGTAAAAAATCTTTTGGGTCTGAAAAAACATTAATAACTCATTTATGTGAACCTAAAAGAAGATGGAACAACAGAAAAGATAAAAATGTACAACTTGCTTTTCGATGCTATCAGCACTTTTGGAGAATTACTTCCACTGCTATGAAAACTGAAAGAACATATGATGATTTTATGACTAGCAAGTATTATACTGCTTTCGTAAAATTTGCAAATTACATAGGTGACGTTTATGTGGCTTCAATTGAAGATTATATCGAATGGTTGTTAAAAGGCAGGGTAAAAGTAGATCGTTGGTCGAGTGATGTTGTATATGAACAGTATATTACTGAGTTTGCAGTAAGAGAATCAGTTGAAAGAGCTGTAGAAAGAACAGTGCTTTCAATGAAAAACTGGGGTGAAGAAAACCATATGCCTTGGAATGTGTTCTTTGAAAAAATATCAAAGCCAAGAGGTATACACATGATAAGATCAGGACAGATATCACCGTGGGTGCTTTACAACAGCAGAACAGGACTTTCTTTTCTTGAGTCGTTAACACCACAAGAAACAGTAATGGTCGAAGATTATATTTGTCCAAGTAGTTGGTCAAGAAGATTCAATCAAAGCCAAGGTGATGTAGATTTTGTTCACGAAATAATGAAGAAAGCAAACATATGAAAACAACTCAAGAAATGTTAAATGATATTGTTGCTGGAATGACGCTATCACAGACGGAAAACGAATCATTGAAAAAACAATGGGAACAGTTGAAAGTAGTATCTCAATTGACTGAGAAAGAAATGTTTATTAAAAACATAGATACTGTTCAAGGTTTAGTTGATGAATATAGTAATTTAAATGCTAGAGTAAAACAACTGGAAATGTATTTAGGTGCTTTAAAAAACCAATTTGAAGAATTTAGAACTGACCAAAATATTAAAGATAAAAAGTTTGAAGATTATATAACTGAAGAATTTAAAAATGATCAAAGCAAAGACTGACATTGATATAGATACTGGTGATAGAGATAAGCTATTATGCTTATTCAAACACAACAGAGCTAGTATCAAAGATAATAATGGTTTTAAAAAGCATAATACTGGTGTGTATTTTACAGACATACCAATGAATCCAATTGATAACTTATCAGCAATTGAGTATGAAGAAGCGGAAGACAGAGGTTATATTAAGGTAGATATTTTGAATGTATCATTATACAAAGATATCAAAAATGAAGAGCATTTAAATAAATTATTAGAAAGGGAACCATTATGGGAACTGCTTGGTCACGAAGAATTCAGCAATCAATTATTTCACGTAGGAGAACACAGTGGAGTACTACAGAAAACAAAACCGAAGAACATAGAACAACTGGCGGCAGTACTGGCAATGATAAGACCAGCAAAGAGAAATCTTATAGGGAAGTCATGGCCGGATATAATGAAAGACGTATGGAAAAAACCAAGTGATGGTTCATATTACTTTAAAAAGGCACACGCAGTTGCTTATGCTCATGCTGTTGTAGTACAGATGAACTTATTATGTGAACAATTACAGCAACAAGTTGAAGTTTAGCTTTTTTTTACTAAAGAAATATTTCTTCTAATTATCCGCTTTTTCTGTACATTATTAAGGCTTGTTTCTGGGCCAAAAATAATTTCCGTATCTTTAGAAGTGAAGCTCTTTATATATTTTTTAAATATATCAAATTCTCTATTAAAAAATATATTGATTGGAATAGTTCTATTGGATTCCCACCACCATTCGTCACCAAGTGATAAGAATCGTTGTTTTAATCTTATAGTATCTATTGAATCATATACGTAGATAGAGGTAACATGCTGGTCTTTATTCAGCAATATACCTACAAATTCGTCGGTTCCATGTCTAACACATGTAAGGAACGGAAATTTTTCTTTTAGTTCAGCGTAATCCATCTTTTCCAATAAATACTTATATGAGTACTTATGACTTGTATATTTACGATCAAACACTAACACTAACTCTGAATTCAGGAGTAAATAGTAATATGCCAATGTACGATAAAAATATTATACTATATAACGGTGTCGATAACAAGCTAAAATTTGTCTTCAGAGACAATGATCGAGCAATATTTGACATCACAAATCAAAACGTTTATTTCAATATGATTGGAACAAACAACAACGAAACTGTAATTAATAAGCTAATGACAGTTACAAACGCATTAAAAGGCGAAGCAGAGCTCGAAGTAACAGCACAAGACGTTTATAATATATCTGAAGGTTTTTACAACTATTCAGTTTATATCGAATCAACTTCTACTAAAGAACAAAAAATTGCTTTTACTGACAGAGCCGGAGATTTTATTGGAACAGCTGAAGTCAGATCTGGTGGATTACCATCTGCAAGACCTACGCAAACAGTTGACAGCTTTACTCAAGCAGGAAGTTATTATTACAGTCAAGCAATGAAAGGTAGCAGTGAAAGAAACTTAACTGCTAGAAATCATACCATTGCAATATACACAACTGGATTTACTGGTAATGTGTTTGTGGAAGGTAATTTAGACGATCAAGCTAGTACAAATAATAATCATTGGTTTCCTTTAGATGTGCAAGGTCAAGGATCAAATGGTATAAGATTTACAAGCCATACCGATGTTGATCCTTTTTTCTTTGAATCTTCAGTAAAATGGATAAGAATCAAATACGAAGTAACAGCAGGGTCAGTCGATAAAGTTTTACTAAGGAATTAACCTTGGAATACAAAGTTATTTTTGAAGATGTCAGAGAATCTGACAAAGTTGCTATTATGCTCTCTGAATTTGAGCATGATGATAATCTGAATGATCTAGTTCGTTACACAGTTACTCCTTATATCAATAATGATGTTTTTATAGAAAACTGCAAGAATATTTGCTATAATGAACAAGCAAAAAAGATACTTTATGGTTTACAACAAAATTTTAAAACTTTTACTGTAGGCAACGACTTTGGAGAAAAAGGTACAGTTATTCAAAAACATTTAAATCAAGCAATTTCAAAAATATTGGTTGTTAACAATATTACAGTTTATCCTGATGCGTCGGTTAAAAATAAAGACTTTTATAGAGTAACACAAGATAAAAACTATTGGTCAGATGCCGAAGCAATAGAAGGCGACTTTGCTTCCATTACAAGAGTGCTATTAGCAACAAGAAGAATAAAAAAGAAATATAATATATTTTTAGATCTTGCAGTATGGGAAGACGATTATGTTGACCATTTGAAAGAAATTGCAAGGTATTGGGCTTTCCGCCTAGTAGATGAAATCGATGAAGATACAATCATGATAACAGATAAAGTAATTGATAGGGAATTCATACGTAATTTCAAAACAACAAAAAAACCAATTATATTATCATTGGCAAACTTTTCCACAGGTTATACTGGAAAAGATTACATTATGGAACTTTGCAAAAGGAAAGTTCATGTGATTCCTTCTTATTTTGTAAACATAGGTTCAAATATTATTGCTGAAGGATTGGCTATGGGTACCAGAAATGTCAAAGACAGCTTTCAGTTGATGCAAATTATCGAAGATAAAACAGAAAAATTTTGGAATGATGCAGATAATCATAGTATAAATTTCTATGAAGTTTGTAAACAAGTCATTGAAAATGCTTTCCACGGCACACCCAACCAATTTAAAAATGTAGCAGTTGGTGTTGGCGCCATGACCTTAAAAGTTTAATTGACTTTTAGGAAAAAATATAGTACTATATAAAAACTATGGATATACAAACAGTAATTCTTTCGCATATTAGTTCGCGATCTAAAAAAACACCGTCTGGATGGATAGCAATAAACTGTCCTATGTGTACATCACATGGACAAGCTAGACCAGATACTAGACAAAGAGGTGGATTTAAAATTGGTGAAGTAGTTAGCTATCATTGTTTTAATTGTAACTACAAAGCATCTTTTACGCAAGGTAGATTACTAAACAAAAGAATGCGTGAGTTATTGTTGTCAGTAGGAGTACCAGAACAGAAAGTAAAAGAATTACAGTTTCAAGCAATCAAAGAACAAGACAATCAACAACAAGTTACTGGTTTGAGTAAATGGACGTTAGACTTTAAGGAAGTAGCATTACCAAAAGATGCGAAGCCGATAGAAGAAGTTATAAGTCAATCAAATCCGCCAGATGATGCAGTTTATGTTTACAAGTACATGATTGACAGAGGACTAGATTTTCATAAAAACTTTTATTGGTCTCCTGATCCGTATATGAAAATTAATCAACGTTTACTTTTACCTTTTTATTATAATCAAAAAATTGTAGGATACACGGGAAGATTAATTAACAAAATTGAAAATGTACCAAAGTATTATTCTTCGGTGCAACCAAACTATCTGTATAATATTGATAAACTATTTGAAGACAGAGTGTATACAGTAATCGTTGAAGGAGTATTTGATGCTTTAGCAATAAATGGTATTTCATCTTTAGGAAATAAATTAACTCAAGCACAAATAGATTTACTTAATAGATTAGAAACAAAGATTATTGTTTGCCCTGATAAAGATAAATCAGGCGGACATTTAGTTGACATTGCAACAGAAAACAACTGGGCAGTTAGCTATCCACAATGGGACAGTAATATTAAAGACACAGCAGAAGCAGTAACAAAATACGGAAGATTATATACACTGCAATCTATAATAAAATCTGCTACGTTAAACAATGCTAAAATACAAGTTATGAAAAAAATAGGAGTCAATTAAAATGACAGAAGAAAGCACATCAAGAAAGAACAAAGAAAAACCGGCACCGGCGCAACCCCTTCAACCGGGTATGTTAATGTATGAAGCTGGAATAATTTATTTCAGTGACGGTTTTGACAGTACAACAACCAAGCCAGTAATTAACACAATTATTGAAAAAAATTTATTACCAAATTCAACAAGACCAAATGAAATTACATTGGTAATTAATTCACCTGGAGGACAAGTACACTCAGCATTTGCATTGATAGACACTATGAAAGGATCAGCCATTCCGGTAAAAACAGTAGGTCTTGGCATGATTGCATCATGTGGTTTGTTAACATTTATGAGCGGTACAAAAGGTAGACGTGTATTAACACCAAACACTTCAATATTATCACACCAATACAGTTGGGGTTCCGGAGGTAAAGAACACGAATTGTTTGCTAGAGTAAGAGAATTTGAATTAAGCACAGAAAGAATGATTAACCATTATAAAAAATGTACAGGATTAAGTGAAAAGAAAGTTAGAGATATTTTACTACCACCTGAAGACAGATGGTTATCAGCCAAAGAAGCAGTTAAGTATGGAATTGCAGATAAAATCGTATCAACATATTAGGAGAATAAAAATTGCAAGTTAATCTAATTGATAAAATGGGAACTGACTTAACAGTCGTCAATGCGGCTAGGGTATCGTTTGCAAAAGAGTCTGAATGGGAATCAATACCAGAAGCTGGACCAGTGCCAGGATTACTACATAACAAAGATGAAAAGCTGATTAGTTTTTTAGCAAAACACAATCATTGGTCACCTTTTGCACATTGTAGTCTACAGTTTAGGATTAAAGCACCAATATTTGTTGCTAGACAACTAGTTAAACATCAAGTAGGATTAAGTTGGAATGAAGTATCAAGACGTTATGTTGATTACGAACCAGAATTTTATACTCCGGATACTTGGAGAGGTAGGCCATTAAATTCTAAACAAGGATCAAATGGCCAAGTACCAGTTGACAATAGCAAATATGATAATATGATGTCTCAATTAAAACTTTTTTATGAAACATTATTAAATCAAGGTGTAGCTCCAGAAATGGCTAGAATGGTTTTACCACAAAGCATGATGACTGAATGGTATTGGAGTGGTACTCTTTATGCATTTGCTAGAGTATGCAACTTAAGATGCGAAGAAGACACTCAATTAGAGTCAAGAGTAGTTGCAGATATGATAGATGAGTTGGTAGAAGAAAGTTTTCCAGTTAGTTGGAAATACTTGCGAAATAGAGATTAATATAGTATAGTAAAAATATGGCAACAGTATATTCAGAAGATTTACAAAAACTTTTCTTAGAATTTATGGTAACAGATCCTGAACTATTTGTCAGGGTAAGAAATATTATTAAACCTGAATTCTTTAGTAAAAAATATATTGAAACAGTGGACATGTTTGTTGAGTACACTGAAAAATATAAATCACTACCTACAGTAGAACAAATTAAAGCTAAAACTGAAGTAGATTTAACATTAGTCCCTGACATAGATGATTCGCAAAAAGATTGGTTCTTAGATGAGTTTGAAACTTTTTGTAGGCACAAAGCATTAGAAAGAGCAATTATTGAAAGTGCTGATATGCTAGAAGCTGGTGAGTATGGGCCAGTTGAACAAAAAATTAAAGATGCAGTAAGAGTTGGATTAACAAAAGATCTTGGTACTGATTATTTTGAAAACCCTAAAGCAAGGTTATTAAAATTAAAAGACAATAACGGTACAGTAAGTACAGGGTGGTCAGCATTGGATAGAAAACTTTATGGTGGATTTAACAAAGGTGAATTAAATATTTTTGCTGGATCGTCAGGTGCAGGTAAAAGTTTATTCTTACAAAATCTAGCAATGAACTGGATATCTCAAGGTATGCATGTGTTATACTTTACATTTGAGTTAAGTGAAGAATTAAGTTCTATGAGAATTGACTCAATGACAACTGGTGTTGCTACTAATGAAATTTTTAAAAAGATAGACGATGTTGACTTATCAGTTAGAATGGAAGCTAAAAAATCAGGTAAGTTTCAAGTCAAGTACATGGCTTCAGGAACAACAGCAAATGATTTACGTTCTTATTTGAAAGAATATCAGATACAAAAAGGAATAACACCTGATGTAGTATTAATTGATTACTTAGATTTAATGATGCCAACTAGTAAAAGAATATCACCAGCTGATATGTTTTTAAAAGATAAGTTTGTATCTGAAGAATTACGTAACTTTGCTGTTGAACAACAGTTTGTATTGGTAACTGCATCTCAGTTAAACAGAAGTGCAGTTGAAGAACTTGAATATGATCAAAGCCATATTGCAGGTGGTATTAGTAAGATTAATACTGCTGATAATGTTATAGGTATCTTTACAAGTAGAGCTATGCGTGAACGTGGTAGATATCAAATACAACTTATGAAAACAAGGTCAAGTGGTGGTGTTGGTAGTAAGATTGATTTAGCATTTGATATTGATACATTAAGAATTAGTGATTTAGATGTAGATGATGAAGTTGAAAATACAGCAATACAAACAGCAGATGCACTAACATCAGCAATAAAAAAACGTACTTCAACAGTGTCAAATAAAGCTGAAAATGTAGTGGTTGCTGAAAAAGTTGGAAGAAGTTTGGCGTTAAAAGACATGTTAAAAACGCAAAAATCCGTTTTTGACGATGAATAGCGTCATATAAAAAAATAAAAAAGATAATAAATAATTTTATGATGAAGAAACAAACACGTTCAATATTAGATGAGATTAGTAGAGTAGTGCCAAAAGCAGATACTAACAATCTGCTTGAAGCTCGTGCTAATCATGTTATCAGTTCAGCAAT
>MDTC01062402.1_pt1 | contig 13584 bp, 9 predicted proteins | sample 811181 | NCBI WGS metagenome assembly MDTC01 (sample SAMN05326644, study PRJNA326480) | marine metagenome | isolation source: seawater | place: Pacific Ocean: North | collected 2011
ACAAACCTGGTATCGCGAGAAAAAGCTTCACCATGCCATCCATGAGCCAAATCACGATCCACTGCAAATAATTGATCAGTTGGGAAAAGAAGGTTAAGGAAAACAACCCGAAAACGATGGAGGCGAATCCACAGAGGATGGCAATGCCGGCCAGCAATACGAGGAAAACGTTGAGCAAGATGGCTCCAGGCGTGAACACCCCAAAGTGGTACGTTACCAAAGGCGCGCTCGCCAAGGTGGCGGCAAAACTAACACCCATGGCGGTCGCAAACCATTTCCAAGTGAGGCTCGCCCAACGCTGGAAAGTGGTGCGATCCTCGGGAGGGACGTACATCCACGGTTCCCATGCAGCTTGAACCCGTGATGCCAAAGGGCTTCCGTAGAGGATGATTGCCGTCACCACGCAGTAGGACAACTGAAACCCGATATTCCACAATTGGCGAGGATCGAGCAACAGGGTAACGAAAGCGGCGACGACAATGGCGGGAAGGGAGGAACCGGAACGGCCCAAAAGTCGAGTTCCCCACCAAAACACGACCATGAGGAAGGCTCTCATGGCGGAAGGAGCGCCTCCGGTGACTTGAACGTAGAGAAACAAAAAAGATAGCCCCAATAATGCCTCCAGCCACTTTGGACCAGGTAACCACCGCAAGAAGAAAGCCAGAGCGGCGGCCACGACACCGACGTGTAATCCACTGATGGCGAACAGGTGCATGACACCGGCGGTCACGTAGCGACCCTTGCGCTTGTCGTCGAGGACCGCCTTCTTGCCCAACGTCATGGCCACAGCGACGTCGGCCAAAGCTGAGGTTCCCATGCCACCGCACCGCAAAGTGGCCTCCAGTTTTTCGTTAACCGCTCTGCACAAATATGAAAACCAGTTCGGCGTATTCGTCGTCTCATGAACAGCGCCTTTGCGAAACTCATATGCCACACCCATGTTGGCAAGGTAGCGGTTGAAACTCCTAGGCCTGTCGATGAGCGTCTCCAGCAACCCGTTGGCGCGAACAATTGAACCTTTAATAATGGGTGGAGCCCCTTCCTGCGGTTTGAGCAGGAAGTAGATTCGCTTACCTATCAAATCTCGCCTGACCTTTGGCGTTTCACGAATTTCGGCGATCCCCGAAACTCTACCATACGGATCCTCGCGTTCAAATGACCTCGTGATTTCAAAAGTCAATTCAAGCTCTCGAATTGGCATGGAGAGCCAGGGTTCCTTTGCTTGTCGTGACCCTTCCATGATCAGGTAATGACAAGCGCCCGTGCAAATAGCAGCAATCACGAAGGCGACATTCCATGATTGCAGTCGAGTGAAAACAATAGACGAAAAAGCACCCGCGAAAGCGATCCAAGCAAGGGCGGTTGGCTCAATTTCATCGAATCGATCCGCTATCCAATATCCCACCATCCACGGGATAAGGGCCCACAACAAGGGGGCTCGGAGGGGGGCATGCATTGACAATGGGTTTTGCGGCATGCCAAAAACTTGGTTTGTTTTGACATTTTCACATCAAAGTCAACCACGTACCGAAGGCTTGCCAGTAAGCTTGGTCCGCGATTGAATAACGGGTTCACATGAAACCCGTCCCGGACGAGCCCTTGTTTGATGAACTTCCAGAAAAAGAGGAAAGCGGTGCCTCTTATCGTCCGCTCGCCGAGCGCATGCGATCCCGTTCCTTGAAGGAAGTCCTCGGGCAGGAGCATTTGCTAGGCAAGGATTGTCTTTTGCCAAAGCTAATGCGGGATAACAGGATCGGAAACTTGATCTTCGCCGGACCGCCGGGTTCGGGCAAGACGACCCTTGCTCACGTCATTGCCAAAGAGAGTGGTTGTCGGTTGCTGACAATCAATGCCGTGACCTCCAACGTAGCGGAATTGCGGGAGTCTTTGCGCATGGCGCGTTACCATACGAGCGCCAAGTGCATTTTGTTCATCGATGAAATTCATCGCTTCAACAAGTCGCAGCAGGATTTGTTGTTGCCCGACGTCGAATCAGGAGCGGCTCGGTTGATCGGAGCAACCACCCACAATCCACGTTATTACGTCATAGATCCCCTGTTGAGCCGTAGTCACCTGTTTACGCTGGAGCCATTGGCGGAGCAGGTCATCGAATCGGCTCTTCGCCATGCCCTGAAAGACAAGGAAAGGGGCCTCGGCAACCTGCGGTGTAAAACATCGAAAAAAGCCCTGCAGTCGATCGCCGCGATGGCGGGAGGTGATTTGCGGAGAGCCTACAATTGTTTGGAAACGATGGCAGCCAGCACGGCGATCGGAGGCAGTATTTCGGATGAAACAGTGGTTGCCTTCGCCAAAGAACGGAGCATCCGCTACGATCGTGACGAGGACGAGCACTACGATACCACTTCCGCATTCATCAAGAGCATGCGAGGCGGGGACCCGGACGCCGCCATCTACTGGCTGGCAAAGATGTTGGCGGGCGGGGAGGATCCGCGTTTCATCGCCCGCCGATTGGTGATATTTGCATCCGAAGACATTGGTTTGGCCGACTCCCGAGCCTTGTTGGTGGCGAACGCCACCTTCGATGCGGCGGAACGAATTGGTTTGCCCGAGTGCGAACTTAACCTAGCCCACGCCACTTTGTTTTTGGCCACCTGCCCGAAAAGCAACAGCTCAACCATCGCCCTCGGCAATGCCAAGAAAGCCTTGCGTGACAAGCCTATGCAAAAGGTGCCCGCGGCTATCCAAGATCGCCATGGTCGAAACAAGAAACATCGGGATGAAACGGAAGAATCTTATTTATATAGTCACGATTATCCAGGAAACGTGTCGGGGCAGGATTACTTGAGCACCCCCGTATCTCTTTATCAACCCAGGAAGGAAGGAGCCGAAAGCGCCATCACCGAACGATTGGCCCGCTGGCAAGCCCTCAAGACGAAGATTCAAGCCAAACAAAAGAAGGACAAGGGAGCTTGATGGCAAAACCCCGACGCAACTTTCGGACAACTTTGTTTTGTTTTTCAGTGAAAAAAGCGTTTTATTGTAAGAATAGACTAGATTTCTGAGATGTTGTACGATCGACCATACATGCGACAAACTGGTTTTCGCGGAGACTTCAGTTTCCTGAAGGCGATATTGGTTACCTTGGTCGCAGCCTTCGTGATTCAGAGTTTGGTCAAATCCTTGGTGGGCGAAGAGACCGTATACGTGCTCATTGAAGGAAAAACATACTATGACAACAAGTCCATGCCGGTGGTTCTTCGCGGCAACTTCTGCCTAACGGAAGATGCCTTGGCCCAAGGGAAAATATGGACGCTTGTGACGTATGCATTTCTTCATGACGGCATTTTTCATTTACTAGTCAACATGCTGTGCATTTTCTTCATCGGTCGTGCCTTGGAACCGCACTTGGGCCCGCGTAAAATGAGTGTTCTATATTTAGTTTCAACAGTGGCTGGCGGCGGGCTTTGGCTAATTACAAGTCATTGGAATTGGGAAGGCGGGGGCCCATATCTACCAAATTTGCTTGGGGCTTCGGCGGCGGCAATGGGTCTTTTGGCCTATTTTTGCGCGCAACGTCCAAACGATAACATAACGTTACTGATTTTCTTCGTGCTGCCGTGCAACCTGAAACCGAAATGGGTGCTATGGGGATTTCTCGGCATTTCGATCTATGGAATTGTGGGTCTTGAAGAAGACAACATCGCACATTCAGCCCACTTGGGCGGTCTTTTGGCAGGTTTGCTGTACTATGGCTTGACCGAAAAAGGAGCCAACGCTGGTTCGGGTATGCCGCGCATTCGAGTGAAGAAACCTGCGTGGATGAAAGTTGGTTCGGGAAAAAAGACTGCGGAAACACCCAATTACACGGTGAATTTTACGGATCGCGATTCGATTCAGGCAGAGGTGGATCGAATTCTAGATAAAATTAACGAACAAGGATTCGGCGCACTCACCGACGATGAGAAAAAAACGCTGGATCGAGCGAAAAACATATTGAACAAATAAACGCCAATTGCTGAAAAACAAGGTTGCATCGGAGCGTTCCGGCTTCGAGAGTTACTCACCTCCATACGCTTTCAATTATTTGCGAATCATGCTTGACCGATTATTACTCCTCTCGACGGTGCTGATCTTGTTTCTGTTCGCTGGCTTCACTAACGACGTGGCGGCGGAATCACCCCCTAAGGAGGAATTGCCCCCGCTCGAGCCAACCAAATTGATGGAAGGTGAAGCGAAATGGCTCGGGCAAGTCCTTCAGCGGGTCCATTACAGCAAAGTGTCTTTGCGGAAATTAGATAAAAAGGGGTTTTTAAAGACTTACATGAGTCGCCTCGATCGCCAACGGATGTATTTTCTCGAGAGCGACTGGCAAAGATTCTCCGAAAAGTTTGCACCAACCATCGCAACCTATGCGGAAGAGGGCAACCTATACGCAGCCTTCGAAATTTACTCCACCTATCGTACGAAAGCCTTGGCTCGCATGGAGTGGGTTCTGAAACGACTTGAGGGAAGTTTCAGCTTGGAAGGAGAAGATGACTATGTTCCCGACCGCGAGAAAGTCGATTGGCCCGCAACGGAGAAACAGACGGATGAAGTCTGGGAACTCCGACTAAAATATGAAGTTCTTGGTGAGGTTCTGTCCTTGATTAATTCCAAGAGCGGAGATGACGACGCGGCTATTGATTTGGACGAAAAGAAAGAGGATGCTCCCAACCAAACCGAGCAGGACGATGACGACAACGTATCGCCCGAAGAATTGAACGAACATCTCGACGAGGCTCGTGACCGATTGCAGCGGCGCTACCAACGGTGGCACAAAAGTATCGGCGAATTCGAAGCCGCCGACGTGCAGGAACTCTACCTCACGACGTTGACGCAGATGTTCGATCCCCACTCCACCTTTTTGAACATCGATGCGGTGGAGGAATTCAACGTCTCCATGAAAAACTCTTTCGTGGGCATCGGGGCAGTGCTGAAAGACGAAGATGGTTACTGCACCATCAAAGAACTCTTACCAGGGGGACCGGCCGAGGAAAGTCAGGAGCTAGAACCTGAGGACATCATTCTCAAGGTGGCGCAAGGAGACGACGATTTTGTCGACGTGGTGGATACGAAGCTAAAGACGATAGTCAAGCTCATCAAAGGTCCAAAGGATACCATCGTGCGCCTGCTAATAAAGCCGGTGAAAAACCCTTCCGAACGCAAGATCGTGCCGCTGGAGCGAGACGAGATCAAATTAACCGGTAATTTGGCATCGGCATCAGTGCACGAATTGCCTGACGGAGAATCAACAATCACGATCGGCGTAATTGAACTACCGTCATTCTACGGAGACACCAGACGGGAAAAACCGGCCAAAGCCAGCGACGACGTCGCGGAGTTGATAGGCAAGCTCAAGAAGATGGGGGTCGATGGATTGGTTCTCGATCTGCGCCGCAACGGCGGAGGTTTTCTCAGCGAAGCCATCAACTTGGCCGGCCTATTTATTTCGCGAGGTCCTGTTGTTCAGGTGCGGGGAACGGATGGGCGAATAATCAAGCGCTTCGATTTCAACTCCAACATCGCTTGGAACGGGCCTCTCGCTCTGCTGGTTTCTCGCTACAGCGCATCGGCATCGGAAATCGTGGCTGGCGCCCTACAGCATCACGACCGAGCGATAATAGTGGGCGACTCGATGACCCACGGAAAAGGCACGGTGCAGTCGATGATCGAAATGAACGCCCCTGCCCATCTTTATGCATTGAAGGGGAAGAAGCGCAGCGCAGCCAAAATCACTATCCAGAAGTACTATTTGCCAAATGGAAAATCGACCCAGAACATAGGTGTATCCTCCGACATCAAGATGAATTCCATCAATGAGTTTCTCCCCATCGGTGAATCCGATTTGCCGCATGCTCTCGAAAATGATGAAATTCCAGCTGTCGTGTCACGGCGCGGCGCAGATGATTTCGTCATAGGCAACGGTGCCATCGCTCACCTCAACAAGCTCAGCCGAAAACGTCAGGAAAGTCTGCCCGAATTCGATTACCTGCAAACCTACATCGACTGGTCCAAAGACAAGCGGGATCAAAAGGCATTCTCGCTCAACTTAAATAATCGCCTGAAACAAAACAGGAAAGACGACGCTTTCAGGGAACAAATGAACGAAACGATGAAAAAGCTCGCTAAAGGAGCGTATTCCTCGAAACCGGTAAAGCTCGACGTTGTGTTGGACTTGGAGCGCCGCTCCAAGAAAGTTCGGGATGATAAGATTGATAAGGTCGTCGTGGAGGAAAAAGATACAGGCGATGAGGAAGAGAAAGTTGACGGAGAGACTGCTGATTCACCTTCCGAAATAGATATTCGTCTGCGCGAGGGCTTGCGCATCATGATAGACTGGATTCGTCGTCGGACCGAGGTAACCGGCACCGTGAAAGAAACCCCTACTCCCGAGAAAAAATCTTAACTGGTGATTCAATTCGGCCAGTAGGCGAAGAAAAATCTTTGGCACCCCCTCAAATCTTGAAAGCCTCTAGGGTTGAAGTAACCCGTTTGGGATGCCAATTCCAGCAAACAGGCGAAATGTCCTTCGCCTGTTTCAAGAGCCAATACGCCACCCGGATGGAGCCTTGAGGCAGCGTTGGTAACGATTCGCATTAAATCCGCCGCGCTGTCTCCACTCTCTGCGACCAAAGCTACCTTGGGTTCGAAATCGCGAATTTCAGGGTCACAGGACAACCATTCGTCGTCGTCGAGATATGGTGGATTAGAAACAATTAAATCAAATTTTCCTTCCACTTGCTCCATCCAATCGCTGAGCAAAAAACGGACGCGGCCCTTTAACCCGTTGCGCTCGGCATTTTCTTTCGCCAAAGTCAAAGCCGCTTTGGACTGATCCACGGCAATCACCTCGGCGCCGGTAAAAGCACGGGCCAATCCGAGAGCCAAGGCTCCGCTCCCTGTTCCCAAATCGAGAATTCTATCGGGTGGACATTCGTTCATTGCGACGATTCGCTCAAAAAATTCTTCCGTTTCCGGACGTGGAATCAAAACGCTTGAAGTCACCCGTAAATCGAGATCGGCGAAAAGGACATTGCCCAACACGTACTGCAACGGTTCGCGGGAAGTTCGACGATCGATCAAACGGGAAATGCGCTCGATTTCCACGGTGGTCAGTTCGCGGGCGTACAAAAGAGGTAATTTCAAACGCCCTACGCCAAGAACATGAGATACGATCCATTCAGCGTCCAAGAGAGGATTCTCGATTGAGGCGGAGGCAAGCTGACGCCTCACTGCAGCCAAAACGTATCGAACCGAGTTGAAGTCGCAATCGATGGAAATCTCACTCACCTGGATGCTCCAACAACTCGGCAACCTTGATTTGATAGTCGGCGGTTTCGAGAGCATCGATCATTCCCGTCAATTTACCGTCCATGATATCGGGCAAACTGTGAAAAGTCATCCCAATGCGATGATCGGTCACTCGACCTTGGGGAAAGTTATAGGTGCGTATGCGTTCACTTCGATCTCCTGTACCGATTTGGCGACGACGCTTTTCAGCGTACTTGGCGCGCTCTTCCTCCTGCTTTTGCCGCAACAGACGAGAGCGGAGAACGGTCATGGCCTTGGCTTTGTTCTTCAATTGGGATCGTTCATCGGCGCAATACACCGTGATACCCGTTGGCCCATGAGTGATTTGAACCGCGGAGTCGGTCGTGTTGACGCCTTGCCCTCCAGGTCCGCTGGCTCGGCAAACTGTGATCTCCAAATCGTTCGTATCAATTTGCACGTCCACTTCCTGTGCTTCAGGAAGCACAGCCACAGTCGAGGTGGAAGTGTGGATTCGACCACTGGCTTCAGTTACAGGAACCCTTTGCACGCGATGCACGCCACTTTCGTACTTCAGACGCTTATAGACATCCTCACCCGTCACACCGAAAATGACCTCCTTGTACCCCCCGCCCTCAGACGGGCTGGCACCGAGTTGCTCCACCTTCCAACTGCATTCTTCGGCGTGCCGAGAATACATGCGTAATAGATCGGCCGCAAACAGCGCCGCTTCGTCGCCACCGGCACCGGCTCGAATCTCCACCACCGTGTTGCGACTATCGGATTCGTCCGGGGGAATCATGGCCAAGAGCAAACGATCGCACAGAACGGCAAGATTGTTCTCAAGCGCTGCGTTCTCTTCCTCGGCGATTTTTCGAATTTCCGCATCCTCGTCCTGTAACATTTCTCGATTGTCGGCGAAGATTCGCTCGGCTTGCTCGCAATTCTCATACAAAGCAATCAATTCCGACAATTGCTGGTGCTCGCGGGCAAGTTTCGCCGCCCGACGTTGGTCTTGAAAGAAATTCGGTTGAACGAGTTCATTGTCCAACTCGGAATAACGTTCGCGAAACGGTTCAATGTCCGGAATGCCCTCCATGAGTCCCTATCTCTTCATAAAATATCGTTGCTCCGAAACTTTCGAAGCGCAATCTTGAAAACCCGACTAAACGACCTGAAAATTGACCTGTCCACAGATTTCCCCAGAAAAACTCCTCCCCGTGAACACTGAAGATGGTCATATCCATGGGCAAAACATCGTGGCCTGCGTATGGGATTTCGACAAAACCCTGATCCCTGGGTATATGCAGACACCGCTGTTCAAGCACTATGGCATCGATGAAAAACTCTTTTGGGAAGAGGTCAATCAATTGCCCGAGGTGTACGCCAAACGAGGTTGTCGCGTATCCCCCGACACTATCTACCTGAACCATCTCCTGAGCTATGTGAAAAATGGGCCTATGCGAGGATTGACCAACGAAAAACTGAGTGATTTAGGCTCCGAATTGGTGTTTTATCCTGGGTTGCCCGAATTTTTTCAGAATCTGAAGAAAGTGGTTCGCGATCAGGAATTTCGTCAATATGATTTCAAGCTCGAGCACTATGTCATAAGCACGGGGCTCACACATATGATCCGGGGCAGCAAGATCGCACCGTACGTGGAGGATATCTTCGCCTGCGAATTCATAGAAACGCCTCTTCCGCCGAACTACGGTCGGCAATCCGAACTATCTCTCCCGCTTGATCTTGAAGTGTCCCAAATCGGCATGGTCGTGGACAACACCATAAAGACGCGCTTCATTTTTGAAATCAATAAAGGTTGCAACAAGAACCCTGCCATCGAGGTAAATTCTTGGATGCGCCATGAAGACAGACGCGTACCCATCGACCAAATGATATACGTGGCGGACGGCCCCAGCGACGTACCGGTGTTCTCTGTGGTCAAGACGCATGGAGGGAAAACTTACGCGGTGCATGAAACTGGCAACCAAACGGAATTCGAGCAAACCTGCGCCCTCGTCGAGTCAGGTCGCGTGCACAACAATGGTTCCGCTGATTATCAATCCGGCAGCGACACCTTGACTTGGCTGGAAATGAACGTGCGTGAAATTTGCCGCAACATGGTACGGAAACGACAATCCGCCTTGCTGTCGCGTACAAGGCAACCCCCTCGACACCATCCCAAATCTGACGGACCTTCCCTGTCCGAAGGCAATCTCCAACAAGAAACCTTGTTCGACGAACCGATCTGAGCGGCAAGATTGGTCATGGAAATCTTCGCCGGTGAAGGTCGCGTCAAGCTGAGTGTTCGCGAATTCGCCGAATTCCACGTTGGCCCGCGCCAAAAACTTCATGCGCCCTCCGGTCTTTGGCGCGCTCGACTAGGCCAAGAGTGGCACAATGCCCTGCGTGAAACCACCGCTGAGCGATGTCCTGACGCTCGCTTCGAGACATCGGTCAAAGGTTTTCTCACACACGGTGGTTGGAATTTCGAACTAGAAGGCAGAATCGATCAAATGATCGAGGAAAAAAAACATGTCCGCGTGACCGAAGTGAAAACCACCACCACCCAGTTGCCCGCAAGCGAGAAGGATCTTCGCGAACGCTATCCTCACTACTTCATCCAGTTAGCCTCCTACCTTGCGTTGCTGCAAGCGACTCATCCGAACGAACACAAGCCATTTCGTGGAGAACTTCTCTTTGTCGACGTAACGGGAGGTTTTCCTCAAACCATCCCGCTCGAACATGATCCTGGAAGTCTGTTCCAAGAGCAGGCCGACCACATGCTCCCCTTCCTCGAGGAACGCCGGCGTGGTCGTAAGCGCCTCCACTCACTCTCTTTTCGCCAACCTTTTGAAACACTTCGTCCAGGTCAGGAAGACATTCGGCAAAAACTCGAACAAGAAGCCAAACTCCACTCCACTTTGCTCTTCGAAGCTCCCACCGGTTTCGGCAAAACTGGCATCCTGCTCGAATTTGCCCTTCACCGCTTAAAGGAAGGCCTTTATGATCGATTGCTTTACCTTACAGGCAAAGCGACCAATCAAGGTGAAATTGTCCGGCATATCCAGACGATGACGCCAACCGGAACACTTCGCTTCATTCAAATCCGAAACCAAAAGGAACACTCCTTAAATCGCTCCGGTCGCGATCCCCGCCTTCCCGAGGAGGAGATGAATCGACGCTGGTTGGCCGCCGACATAAAACCTCAACTTCTCTTCAACAACGGTTGCGTTGAATTGGAACAGGTTCGCGAACTTGGTTCACGAGCCGGTGTGCCACCCTATGAAATCATGCGTGCGTGCCTGCCCTACGCCGACTTATGGATCGGGGACTACAACTACGTGTTCCATCCTGACTCCGCCGGCCTGATCGAGAATCTTCAAGGGCATGTTCCCAGGCGAACCATCCTCGTGGTGGATGAAGCCCACAATCTGCCCGAACGCGTAGCCTCTTCCCTTTCGCCTCGTTTCGACGACGGTTCGGCGGCGCGCCTTCGCATCGAACTGCGAGAAATCGGAAACAACAAGGCATTGGACGATATACTTGGCGAATGGGGCCGGTTTTTGTCGAAGCGACGCGCAGGGGAAATCCTCGACCAAAATGCCGCTTACGAAGCGAACGATTTTCTGGAGCGATTTTGTGAAACACTCGCCGTTCAACCGATGTCATACTCGAATTTGTCGCCCGAAAACCTCGACCTGTTGTGGGAGTACGCGCGAGCCGGTCACTTGATTGAAGATAGTAGTCCCCGTCAATTGTGGGCACCGGAGGATGGTGTTCTCGAATTCGCCTGCCTAGACGCTTCCCGCCATATCGCTGAACGGTTGTCGAGCTTCGGGCTCAGCATACTGATGTCCGCAACCCTGGAACCGATCGATGAGTTCGCCGGCGAATGCGGTCTGTCGCCCGAAACTTACGTAACGATTCGCGGTGAAGCTCCTTGGCGCAAAGATGCTTGCCGAGTAGCCGTGGACGATCGAGTCGATACCCGCTACGCCCATAGGGCAGATTATTTTCAAGAAACGACTGAGACTCTCCGCATCGCTGCGAATCATGCCGATGGCCCAGTGGTCGCGTTCTTTCCTTCCTATCGCTACGCCGAGGAAATTTATGATCGTTTACAGGCCCAGACTTTCGACCTCACCGTGGAAATGCAGCCGAGGATCGCCTCTCTCAACGAAAGAATCGCCTTTCTTGAAAACAGTTTGAAAACGGCCGACGTCTTGCTGCTGATCCTTGGCAGTGTCTTTTCGGAAGGCATTGATTTTCTCGGTGGGCAAATCGACACCGCGGTGGTGGTGGGTCCCGCGCTTCCGAAAGTGAACGAATTGCGGGAGGCGCGGATGGAAGCAATGAGCGAAAAAAAGCGCGCTGTTGCGTTTCGGCGCGTTTATCAAATTCCCGGCATGCGGAAGGTCAACCAAGCGATTGGTCGCTTGATTCGACAGCCGGGCCATCAAGCAAAGGTTTTGCTACATGGTCGTCGTTTCACCTTGCCCGAATACCGGGAGTTGCTCGAAACAGAATACAGAAATTGCACCGTGTTACGCAATCGTGACGACCTTTCGGCATGGTTTGCGGTACCCTTCCCTACCATTTTCTTGGGTGAGAATTAAACCTCTTCGTCGAATTCCGTTGCCTTCGATTCAACGAAGGAATACATGGCTGGCCCCGGATAGATGAATGCTGCAATAGAAAAACAGTTGTCTGGAACGGACATCGAGGCGGCCCTTGATCGCATGGCCGAAGCCATCGCCAACAATCATCGCGACACTGCCGATCTTTGTCTTGCTGGCATAGCCGAAGGAGGCGTGCCCGTGGCCCAGAGGCTCGCCGTCAAAGTCTCGAAAAACCTTGGGCGTGAAGTAACCCAAGGTGTAATTGACGTCTCCTTTCATCGGGACGACATCGGCTCGAAGCCTATTCCTAAAATCACTTCCCCCACTGAAATTCCTGAAGCCGTGGACGGAGGAGCTTGCATCCTAATCGACGATGTCCTCCACACTGGTCGGTCCACGCGCGCCGCCTTGAACGAACTGTTCGATCAAGGACGACCCGATCGCATAGAATTAGCTGTCCTCGTGGATCGAGGAAATCGAAAGCTCCCTATCCAACCTGATTACGTCGGATTTGTCGAAGTTACCACAAATTCCCAAGACGTAACCGTGAACATGGACGCAAACGATTCCACTCGAGACGCCATCGTGATCACCGTGACATGAAACCTCCTGCAAACTGGACACGCAAACACCTCATCGGGCTGGAAGACCTTTCTCTCGAAGAAATCGATGCGGTCCACGAAACAGCCCGCTCCTTTCGCCAAACTTTAGGCAGATCGGTCAAGAAACTTCCTTCCCTGCGAGGCAAGACAATCGTCAATCTCTTCATGGAGCCAAGCACCCGCACAAGACTGGCTTTCGAACTGGCCGCCAAACGATTGAGCGCAGATGTCATATCCATCATCGGACAAGCCAGCAGCTTGACCAAAGGCGAAACGCTCAAGGACACTGCGCGTAACGTCGAAGCTCTCAATGCCGACATGATCGTGCTGCGACATGCATCGGCGGGCTCGCCCTTGTACCTAAGCAAAGTAGTGGAGGTTCCCATCGTCAGCGCCGGTGACGGCGCCCACGAGCATCCAACCCAAGGCTTGCTGGATAGTTTCACCTTGCGTGATCGGCTAGGGGATCTCACGGGGAAAAAGATCACTATCCTCGGCGACATTCTCTTTAGTCGAGTGGCTCGCTCCAACGTATTTGCCCTGACCAAATTAGGCGCCCAGGTCACTCTGGCTGGACCCGCAACCCTCGTCCCGCATGACTTCGCCACGCTGGGCGTTGAAGTATCGCATGATTTGCGAGCCGCTTTAGCGGATGCAGACGCTGTTATGCTCCTGCGCATCCAACACGAGCGTCAGAGCCAAAGCTCGACCCATTTCCCTTCCTTGGGGGAGTACACCAGCATGTTCGGTCTCAACGAACGTAGAGCCTCGTGGTTGAAACCGGAGGCTATCATCATGCACCCGGGACCGGTAAATCGAGGGGTCGAACTTGACTCGGCCTTGGCTGATTCCAAGCGGTCGGTGATTCTTGATCAAGTAACCAATGGCCTCGCCATCCGAATGGCCGTTCTCTACCTATGCGGTGTCACTGCCGATCTGGAAAAAAAGGAGGAAGGAGGATGAGCAACCCCTTGTGGATACGTGGTGGGCGAATTATTGATCCTGACGTTGATCGAGATGAAGAAGCGGACCTCTTCGCAATCGACGGGGTAATCGCGGAAAATTTATCCGAAGACCAACGCTCCTCCGCG
>MDTC01068577.1_pt1 | contig 13584 bp, 13 predicted proteins | sample 811181 | NCBI WGS metagenome assembly MDTC01 (sample SAMN05326644, study PRJNA326480) | marine metagenome | isolation source: seawater | place: Pacific Ocean: North | collected 2011
ATAAGTGTCAATTCTCAAATCTTTATCTTGAATTTCAATATTAATATTTTCATCTACAACCGGATAAACCCAAACACTAGCAAAACTAGTATGACGTCGTGCTCCACTATCAAATGGAGATATTCTTACCAATCTATGTACACCTGACTCTGCTCTCATTAGTCCATACAAATAAGATCCATCAACTTTTATTATAGAAGATTTTATTCCAGCTTCTTCACCTTTGTGTTCGCTGATTATTTCATACTTAAATTTTTTTTTGTCAAACCATTTTAAATACATTCTTCTCAACATATCAGCCCAGTCTTGGCTTTCAGTTCCTCCAGCACCTGCATGAATTTCAAGATAGATGTCTAAATTATCGTTTTCACCAGAAAGAAAACAATTAATTTCACTTTGTTTTATTGATTTTAGCAATTCTTCAATCTTAGCGCTACAATCAGTTAATATTTCATCATTTTTTTCAACTACTGCTAATTTGTATAGATCTTTTAAGTCTTTAATTTCTAAAGAAGAATTTTTAAATGAATTTAGGATGTCTTCGAAATTCTTTTTCTCTTTTACTGTTTTCTTTACTTTTGCTTTGTCTTTCCAAAAGTTTTCACCTAAAAGTGTTTTTTCTAAATCTTTTAATTTTGAGACAATATTATTATTTTCAAAGATACCCCCTGATATTTTTAAGAGAATTCTCTACTTTTAATAATTTATTTTCAAAATTTTCCATTAATAAAACTGCCTATATTTAATGAGTTTATCATAACTATTGATTGATATTAATTTGTTATTATCAATATTGTTAATATCTTTAGCTTTCAAAGCTTCTATGATTGTGTTTTTTTCTCCCAATGAAGATTTTAACCCGCTATCATAGTCAAGAGATGTTAAGTAAATACCTTGAGGAATTTTAAATTCCTTAAAATCTTCTAAAAAAAGTGCATTTTTAACAAAATCTTTAAATATTGGTAATGCTACTTTTGAACCTGTTTCAAACTTACCTAAAGATTTAGGATTATCAAATCCAACATAAACCCCGATTACTAAATTTGAATTAAAACCTATAAACCAAGCATCATAGTTATTATTGGTTGTTCCAGTTTTTCCAGCTAAAGGAACTTTTAAATCTCTTAATTTTTTTCCAGTTCCTCTTTTTACAACTCCTTCAAGTATTGAAGTCATTTGGTAAGCAGTCTCTTGGCTAAATATTCTATCATTTTCATATTTAATACTAGGAAATTTTTTTGACTCATTTAAAAATTTATCACATCCAACACATTTTTTATTTTCAAGTTTGAAAATTGTTTTTCCTCTTCGATCTTGTATTCTGCTAATTAAATTTGGTTTAATTTTTTTTCCCCCGTTTACAAAAGAGGAATATGCAGATGTTAGGTTTAACAAGGATGTTTCTGCTGCTCCCAGTGAAACAGATAATAATTCAGGTATATCTTCATAAATTTCTAATTTGTTTGATAATTCTAATATTTTGTTTAAGCCAAGTGTTTTTGCAATTCTAACTGTCATTAAGTTTCTAGAATATTCAATTCCTTTTCTTAAAGTTGATGGTCCATAAAATTTTTTTCCATAATTTTCAGGTTTCCAATTTTTTAACCCAATACCTTGACTCTCTACAAATGGTGCGTCTAATACTATTGAATTAGGTGAATATCCATTTTCCAAAGCAGCAGCATAAACTATTGGTTTGAAAGCAGATCCTGGTTGTCTTTTTGCTTGAGTAACCCGATTAAATTCACTTGATTTAAAGTTAAAACCTCCAACTAAAGCTTTAATGTTTCCATTGTAAGGATCAATAACTACTATGCCGCCATTTACTTTTGGATATTGTTTTAAATTCCAGATATCATTTTCTTTTTTAACTAAAATAATATCCCCTATATTAAAAAAATCTAAATTTGTTTTTTTATTTTTTGTTATCCAGCTAATTTTCTGGGAAAGAATTTTACCTTTAATTCCTTCTAATGTTTTAAAATTTATTCCACTTTCATTTATTTCCAAGACTTCAGCTTTTTTCCAATTAAGAGTTGGATCTATTTTAAATTCTTTTAATTTTTTTTTCCATTTATTATCTTTAAATTTATTTGTTAATACACCTCTCCAGCCTTGTCTTTTATCGTAAGCTTCTATGCCTTTTCTCAAAGAATGAATAGCTTGAGTTTGATAATTTATATCCAAAGGTGTTCGAATAGAAAGTCCTTCAGAATATAGCTTTTTAAATCCATATTTTTCTTTTATAGATCGCCTTACTTCTTCTGTATATGAATTGGCTTCATTAACTATTTCTATTTTTCTTCTTTTTAATTTAATTTCTATTTTTTTAAAATCATCTAATTGTTTTTTTGAAATATAACTATTGTTCTCAAGATTTTTTAGGACTAAGTTTCTTCTAAATTTTGCTACATCAGGAAACCTAAACGGGTCATATTTACTTGGGGCTTTTGGTAAAGCCGCCAATAAAGCCGCTTCTATATAGTCTAAATCTTTTACCGATTTATCAAAATATTCTAAACTAGCTGCAGCTATACCATAAGTACCTTGTCCTAAATAAATTTGATTTAAGTATAATTCTAAAATTCGTTCTTTTGAGTATGCGCGCTCTATTCTGAAAGCTAATATAGCTTCTTTAATTTTTCTATTTAAAGAAACTTCATTTGTTAATAAAAAATTTTTAGCTACTTGTTGTGTTATTGTAGAGGCGCCTTCTAATCTTTTATTTCCAGCAATATTTTTTAAATTTTTGATTAAAGCTCTAATAATTCCTTTTGCATCTACTCCTGGATGATTAAAAAAATTCTTATCTTCAGCAGATAAAAAAGAATTAATAACTTTTTTAGGTATTGACTCATAAGGAATAAACAATCTTTTTTCTAAGGCATATTCTGCAATTAATTTCCCGTCATGAGAGTAGACTCTGCTAGAGATAGGTGGTTGATAATTCGATAGTTTTTTATAATCTGGCAATCCAATTGAGAAATACCATAGTGTTGAAAAAATAAATAATAAGCTTCCAATTCCAAGAATTATAAAAAATTTGATAGAAATATTTATATATTTAATCATCTTAAATAACCTAACGCATAAAATCTGGCTATCTTAGGGCATCGTAAAACTATTATGAGTGCAATTAACAAAAAAATGTATATAATTTTAATATGTTCAAAACTATTACAAAATTAAACAGATTAAAAGGAATTCATTTAAAATGGAAAAAAATTTATATATTGATGCATCGCATCCAAACGAAACTCGAATTGTTCTTAAATCAAACTCTTCAATTGAAGAATATGAATTTGAGGATAAAAATAAAGTAAATTTTAAAAACAATATTTATCTCGGAACTATCAGTAGAGTTGAGCCATCATTACAAGCTGCCTTTGTTAATTTTGGAAGAATAAGGCATGGATTTCTTGCGTTCAACGATATTCAATCTGATTACTATCAAGTGCCTTCTGAAGATAAAGAAAGAATAAAAGACGCAGAAGAAAAAATAAGAGAAAATCTTAAAAATCAATCATTGGAAGAGATATCTAATGAAAAAAATTCTGAAACTCAAAGTGATAAATTGGATGAAGAACAAGAAGAAGAAAAAAATTTAACTAAAAATAGTGGTCAACCTCAAAAAGATTATCGAGAAGAATTAAAATCATCATATGGTTTAAAAAGATATAAAATACAAGAAGTGATTAAACCAGGACAAGTAATTTTAATTCAAGTAATCAAAGAAGAAAGAGGACAAAAAGGTGCTGCTTTAACAACATTTATTTCTTTAGCAGGAAAATACATGGTGTTAATGCCTAACACTCCAAAAGGAGGAGGTATTTCTAGAAAAATATTTAATTCTTCGGACAGAAAAAAAATTAAAGAAATTCTTAATACTATTGAAATTCCAAGAAGCATGGGTGCAATAGTTAGGACTGCTGGTGCAAATAAAACAAGAAATGAAATAGAAAAAGATTTTAAAAATACTCTAAAGACATGGGAAGAAATTAGAGACAAAGCTTTGGACTCCAACGCACCATCTTTAGTGTATGAAGAAGGAGACATCATTAAAAGGACACTCAGGGACACATATGATAATGAAACAAAAAATGTGTATATAGATGGAAATGATGCTTATCAAAAGGCAAAAAAGTTTATGAAAGAGTTAATGCCTAAAAATGTCAAAAATATAAAAAAATATAGAGGAAAAATTCCTCTTTTTCACGATGCAAATATAGAAAAAGAATTAAATAATATATTTGAACCTACAGTAAAACTAAAATCAGGTGGTTATTTGGTAATAAATCCAACTGAAGCTCTTGTTGCTATAGATATAAATTCTGGACAATCTACAAAACAAACAAATATTGAAAAAACAGCATTGAATACGAATCTTGAGGCTGCAGAAGAAATAGCTCGTCAAATAAAACTTAGAGACTTGTCAGGTTTAATTGTAATTGATTTTATAGATATGATGAATTTTTACAACAGACGAATGGTAGAAAAAAAAATGAGAGAAAGCATTCGAAAAGACAGGGCTAGAATTCAAGTTGGTAGAATTAGCAATTTTGGACTTCTTGAGATGACAAGACAAAGACTTCGAGAAGGTTCAATCAAATGGGAAACTATGCTTTCTCTTGACTCTTTTGCCCAAAAAATTATTAAAAAAATTGAACTTTTAGCATTTACCAACAAAGTTAAAATTATTCAATCTTATGTACCTGAAAAAGTTAAGTTATTTATAGAAAATAAACTATCTAAAGAAATTGAATATTTTGAAAAAAAATATTCATTTAAGATTAATTTTTCAGCTGATGCCAAATTAATTATACCTGAGTATAAAATTGAACTTTTCAATAAATCAAAAAAAATTATTAATACAATTGAAAATATAGATAAAGCAAATGAAATTGAAGATAAATCGGAAAAAAAAGACGTTATTAAAAATCCTAAATCTGAAAAAATAATAGAATTAAAAAAATTTAAAAAAACTAAAACTGTTAAAAGAAAAAGTAAAGCACCTAGGACTCTGTGGGTTAGAAGAAAAAAAAAATCTTAAATTAAACCTTCTATTGGTGAGCTGGGTGAAGCAAAAAAATTTTTTTTCATTCTACCTGATAAATAAGCATCTCTTCCAGAAATTACTGCATTTTTAAAAGAGTTAGCCATTAATATAGGATTTTTTGCATTTGCAATAGCGCTATTAACTAAAACTCCGTCACAACCCATTTCCATAGCAATGGTTGCATCTGATGCTGTGCCGATTCCAGCATCTATAATTACAGGAATTTTTGATTGTTTTATTATTAAAGAAATATTTATCTTGTTTTGTATTCCTAATCCTGAACCAATTGGTGAAGCTAAAGGCATAATTGCTGAAGCTCCATAATCTTCTAATTTTTTTGCTAACAGAGGATCATCTGTGCAATATACCATTACTTTAAAACCTTCCTTTACAAGAACTTTTGTGGATTTAAGTGTTTCAATCATATTAGGATACAAAGTTTTTTTATCTCCCAACACTTCTAATTTTACCAGTTTCCATCCACCCATTTCTCTTGCAAGTCTAAGAGTTCTTAGGGCATCGATAGAGTTGTAGCATCCTGCTGTGTTTGGTAAATAGATTATTTTTTTTGGATTAAGATAATCGGTTAATATAGGTTTCTTTTTATCTAGAATATTTATTCTTCGAACAGCAACGGTAACTATTTCTGCTCCAGACACCTTAACCGCTTGGGCAGTTTCTTTAAAATTTTTATATTTTCCAGTCCCAACAATTAATCTAGACTTTAATTTTATACCTCCTATTCTTAAAATATCTTTTTTCAATCTAACCACCACCTATAAAATGTACTACTTCTAATTTATCGTTATTTTTTAAATATTTTTTTTTGTAATTTGATTTAGGTATAATAAACCCATTATGTTCTATGGCTACTTTTTTATTGTTAAGTTTAAATTTTTTTAATAAGTCATAAATAGTTGATTTTGATTTTATTATAATTTTTTTCCCATTTAATTGTATTTTTGCCATAATTGAGTTATTTAATTATCTTATAAAAACTGATGATTAAAATTATAATTGTTAATGGACCAAACCTCAACCTTTTAGGTGAAAGAGAAAAAGATAAATACGGCAACGTAACTTTAAATGGTATTGAAAATAACTGTAAAGAATATTCAAAAAATAATGGCATTGACCTTTCTTTATTTCAATCGAATATTGAAGGAGAGTTAGTTGAGGCAATTCAAAAGTCAAGAAATGATCAAGAAGGACTTATTATAAATGCTGGGGGATACACACATACTTCAGTAGCAATTCATGATGCTTTGAAGATACTTAAAATACCTGTAATAGAATTACATATTACTAATATTTACAACAGGGAAGAATTCAGGCATAAATCACTAATTAGCAAAATTGCTAAAGGAGTTTTGTGTGGTTTTGGTATAGAAGGTTATGTTATGGCCTTGGAAGGTATGAAAAATTATTTAAAAAATGAAAATAGATAAAAAATTAATCGAAGAGCTTGTAGAAAATTTAAATGAATTTAGGTTGACCGAACTTGAATACCAGGAAGGCGATAAAAAAATTAAAGTTTCGAAATGGTCCCCTCCAACAGTAGAAAAAATAACTACAAATGTAAAATCCAATACCACTAAGGCAGTTTTAAGTGATGATGAAGATGGAACTAGAATTAAATCACCTATTATTGGAACTGCATATTTAGCTGCTGAACCTGGGGCAAAAAAATTTGTAGAAGTTGGGGATAAGATAAAAAAAGGGCAAACAATAATGATAGTAGAAGCAATGAAAACAATGAACCATGTTCCTTCGACTAATGATGGTGAAGTTAAAAAAATTCTTGTTAATGATGGTCAGCCGGTTGAGTTTGGTCAGACTTTAATTATTATAAAATAAAATATAATGTTCAAAAAAGTTTTGATTGCTAATAGAGGTGAAATTGCTGTTAGAATAATAAGAGCTTGCAAAGAATGGGGTATAAGTACAGTTGCTGTGCACTCAGATGTGGACTCTGACTCGATGCATGTAAGATTGGCTGATGAAAGTGTTTGCATCGGTTCTCACCAACCACAAAATAGTTACTTAAATATTTCTTCAATAATGTCAGCTGTTGACTTAACTGGAGCTGAAGCTATTCATCCAGGGTATGGTTTTTTATCTGAAAATTCAAAATTTTCAGAAATAGTTAACAAACACGGTATAAAGTTTATTGGACCAAGTGCTGATTTGATATCTAAAATGGGTGACAAAATTGAAGCTAAAAGAATTGCAAAAAAATATGGTCTACCGATAATAGAAGGCTCCGAGGGAGGTGTTAAATCATTTTCTGAAGCTAAATCAATAAGTAAAGAAATTGGCTACCCAGTATTAATTAAAGCTGCAGGTGGTGGCGGTGGAAAAGGAATGAAAATTGTTGAAGAAGAAAATCAATTGGAAAATTTATTTTTAACAGCAAAAAGTGAAGCAAAAAAATATTTTGGTAATGATGAATTGTATATAGAAAAATATTTTAAACACCCTAGGCACATCGAAGTACAAATAATGTCCGGAAAAAATAAAACTGTTCATTTGGGAGAGAGAGATTGTTCGGTGCAAAGACGTCATCAAAAATTAATTGAGGAAACACCAAGTCCAGTTCTGACGAATGAACAAAGAGAAGACTTATTGCAGAGAACAGTAAAAATGGTAGAGCAAATAGGCTATGAAGGCGCAGGAACAGTTGAGTTTATTTATGAAAATGGAAAATTTTACTTTTTAGAAATGAATACAAGGGTTCAAGTTGAACATCCGGTAACAGAAGTCCAGACTGGTATTGACATCGTCAAAGAGCAATTATGGATCGCTTTCACTGGTGATACTGCTTTAAAACAAAATGATATAATGCCAAGAGGTCATTCGATTGAATGTAGAATAAATGCTGAAAATCCAGCTTTAGATTTTCAGCCGAGTCCTGGGACAATTACAGTGTGTCATCAACCTTCTGGTTTTAGAACACGTGTTGATGGATCAATTTTTCAAGGATGTAAAATAACTCCTTATTATGATAGTTTGATTGCTAAAGTAATTTGTAAAGGTAGAAATAGGTCCGAAGCAATTCAGAGAACTTTAAGATCATTGGATGAATTTGTTTTAGAAGGTATTACTACGACTATTGATCTTCATAAAAAAATTTTAAAACATAAAAAATTTATAAGCTCAGATTTTGATACAAATTGGCTGGGAAAAGAAAAATTTTATTAAACATTATTGCAATTTATTAATTGTAAATCATAGATGGCATGATCGAAAGGGGTTAAGTTGGGATCAGAAGAAAAAGTCCAGCCATTAAAAATAAAAACTTTTTCATTTTCATTTTTTGTTAAATCTTTAACTTGTAAGTAAGCTACGTTGTCATTTTTGTTTTCTGACTTAATTTTTCCACATTTTAAAACTTTAATTTCTAATGGACCATATTTTTTTTTTTCTCCTAAATTAATTTCAATTACTGAAGTTTTTGCGGTAATTTTATCCAAGCCAATAAATCTCGCACTAGCTTTTTTATTGTTATAAGGTATTTTTTTTTTGTTTTTTATTAATTGATTATTGTTTAAGTTCTCAATTGTTTCTTCAACTTCTTCAAAACTCGGTTTCAATTTCTCTAAATTAATAAGGGGCGTACTTAAAATCTTATCTTCAGCTAAAGAGGCCAAAGGATAAAGAAGGGCAAAAAAAATTAAAAAATAAGATTTATTATTTCCAAGTTTCATATTTTTTCAAATTATCATTTTTTTTTATTTTTATGGGACTATACTTTTCATTCGAACCAGTTTTATTTTCTAAGTGATCTTTTTGCCATAAATATTTTTTTTTATCATTGATAGGAACCTTGTCTACTGTGTGGTGCATCCACATAAACCAGTTTGATGTTATCGTTGTAGCTTCTATATTTTTTGAATATATTACCCACCGCTCATCTTTTTTATTCTTATAGTATTTATTTCCAAACTCATCTTTGCCAACATATCTACCAAATATTAAAGTTTTTAGAAAAGTTCCGAAGGTCTGCCTATTCCACCAAGTAAAAATTATTTTTAAGTTCATTATTTAATTTTTTAAATCCACACAATTAATAAGTGTATAATATATAATAGACACTTACTATATTTAATATATATCTTAAATAAATAGATTCCTTTTTAATTATGAAAAAATTTATAGTTGAGACTTATTATACCTGTACTTTTAAAACTGTTCATACTCTTGATAACCTTAATGACCAGGAACTGACTAAAATTGATGACAGGAACGACGGAGAAGTTGAGGTCATAGACGTAAAATTAAACAATCGTAAAACTAAAAAAATAGGAGATAGCAATAATACTCAAGAAAAAAATAATAAAAACGATAAATCATTATCTTCTTCGATCTCTAATGAAATAATCAAATCTAAAAATGATAAAATAATTAATGAAACGAATAATATAAAAACAAAAAATAAAGCAAGATTTAAGATGCCAGATCGTAGAAAAGGCTATATTCAAAAAGCGCAAATAGGAGATCATAAAGTATATTTACACACAGGCGAGTATGATGATGGAAAAATTGGAGAAATTTTTATTGATACAAATAAAGAAGGTGAACTCGTTAAAGCAATGATGAATAATTTTGCAATTGCGATATCTCTTGGCTTGCAATATGGCGTACCACTTGATGAATACGTAGATGCGTTTATTGATACAAAATTTGAGCCATCAGGAAATGTTTACGGAAATGATAGAATTTTAAGTGCCTCGTCTATTTTAGATTACGTTTTCAGAGAACTAGCTATTTCTTACTTAGGTAAAGAGGAATTAGCTCATACACCTTCAATTGCAAGTACTAAAGACTTAACCAATGAAAGTGCTGACGACAAATTTCTAAAGATTGTGAAAAATATTACTTCAAAAGGTTTCGTTAGAAGTAACTACGAAGAAAAATTAGTTGATCTATCTGACGTTAGAATAGACTTAAAATCAAAAAACTAATTTTTTTTTATATCAGTTTTTATTCCAAGTTCTTTTAGCTGCTTTATTTCAACTTCAGAGGGAGCTTTCATCATTAAATCTTGCGCATTTTGGTTCATAGGAAATAATGTGACCTCCCTGATATTTTTTTCATCGGCAAGCAACATAACTATTCTATCTACACCTGGAGCTATACCGCCATGTGGTGGTGCTCCGTAATTTAAAGCATTAAGCATTCCACTAAATTTTTCTTCAACTTGTTTTTTTTCATATCCTGCTAGCGAGAAAAGCTTATACATTAATTCAGGTAGATGATTTCTTATCGCGCCTGAAGATAATTCAACTCCATTACAAACTATGTCGTACTGAAATGCTTTAATTTCTAAAGGTTTGGTGTAATCTAATTCATCTAAATTACCTTGAGGCATTGAAAAAGGATTGTGGCTAAATTTTATTTTATTTGTTTGTTCATCTAATTCATACATTGGATAATCAACAATCCAGCAGAAAGCAAAATGATTATAATCAATTAAATCTAGTTCTTTAGCAATTTTATCTCTTGAAATTGATAGAATTTTTTCAACTTCATTATTTTTCCCACAAGATAAAAATATACTATCACCTACTTCAGCATTACAAATTTTCATTATTTCTTTCAAAGAGTCTTCACTAAAAAATTTTCCAACTGGACCTTTGCCTATAATTTTATCATTTTTTTCTATTGTAAAATAAGCCAAACCCGATGCTCCTTGTTCTTTAGCCCATTTATCAATATTGTCAAAAAAACTTCTTGGTTTATCACTGGTTTTTTTTGTAACAATAGCTCTTACCTTAGAACCTAATTTTACTAATTTTTTGAAAATCTCAAATTTGACGTCATCTCTAGTAAATATATTTGTGATATCATTTATTATTAAAGGATTTCTTAAGTCTGGTTTGTCAGTTCCATATTTTAACATGGACTCTTTGTAGGAAATTCTTGGAAATTTATCATTTTTTATTTTTTTTGAAGAAAATTTTTTAAATAAATTTACCATCAAACTTTCTATAACTTTAAAAACATCCTCCTGTTCAACGAAAGACATTTCAATGTCTAATTGGTAAAATTCTCCAGGACTTCTGTCAGCACGTGCATCTTCATCTCTAAAGCACGGGGCTATTTGAAAATATTTATCAAATCCTGAAACCATTATTAATTGCTTAAACTGTTGTGGAGCTTGAGGTAAAGCGTAAAATTTTCCAGGATTTAATCTGCTAGGAACTAAAAAATCTCTTGCTCCTTCAGGGCTCGATGAAGTTAAAATAGGTGTTTGGTATTCAAGAAATCCTAATTTTAACATTTCAGACCTTATAAAAGATATTACTTTGGATCTTAAAATAATATTTTTATGCATAACTTCTCTTCTGAGATCTAAAAATCTATACTTCAATCTTATATCCTCTGGATAGTCTTGCTCACCAAATACAGGCATGGGTAAATCTTTTGCTTTAGATAAAATTTCGATCGTTTCTATGTTGACCTCAATTTTTCCAGATGACAAATCCATATTTTCAGTACCCTTTTCTCTTTTTACCACCTTTCCTATAATTTTTAGCACTGACTCCGGTTTTGTTTTTTCTAAAATGGTAAAAAATTTATTCTTATTTTCTATTACACATTGCGTTAAGCCGAAATGATCTCTTAGGTCTATAAATAATAAATTTCCATGATCTCGTTTTCTGTGGAGCCAGCCTGATAAAGTTACGGTTTTACCAGAGTCACTCTCTTTTAATTCTGAACAATTGTGAGATCTATATTTATTCATTCGTTAGTACTTTTTTTATTAAATTAATATTAATAGGTTTTCCAGAAGATAAAGACAAATTATCTATTTCCTTTATAAATTTAAATACTTTTTCATAAGAGCGATCAATATTCTTAATAATATACTCTGATATCTTGGGATTTAAATCTATTTGTTTTTCTGAAAAATACTTGGATATTATCACTCTTAATAAGTCATCTGTTGGTAGCTCGATACCCAAATTTACAAAGCTTCCAGCTCTAGACTTAAGGTCTATTAAGTCAAATTTAATATTTTTGATAGGTAGAGTTGAATTAATAACAACGTAATTATCTAGTTGTCTAGATTGATTTAATATTGAGTAAAAAAGTTTCTCCTCAATATTAGACTCATAATTGTCAATAATTAAGCATTCTATTTTTTCAAAACTATAAACTGTAGAATTGTCTATACTTTTAGAATTTAATATTTTAGATGATTTAATTTTATTTTTTAGAATATTTGAGAGATGTGTTTTGCCACAACCTTTTGGCCCAAAAATATTTACCCATTTATCAGGCCAATTAGGCCAGCTTTCTATTAATCTATAAGCAGAAAAATTATTGCTTGATACATAATAATCTTGCTCATAATATTTTGCTTTAAATGGAAATTTAAATATTAATTGATTCATTAAATTATGTTTAGTAGCCACTGACCTTTAATTAGTTTTAAGTTTATTTTTTGTTCTTTTAACTTATTTATAATCTTATCTATTTTACCCAGATATTTAATCTTTACTAAAGCATAATCTTTGTTTAGCTGTTGTACATAAAAATTATTTATTAAATCTATCTTTTGCAGTCTGTTATTGAATCTAACTAAATTATCTTTATTTTTGAGTTCTATTTTAACATTTAAGAAAGAAGGAGTTCTTACGTCTATTAAATTTTGTGATTTTATCAAATCTCTAATCTTGTTATTAATTTCAATTATAATGTAGTTATTAAAATCAATGAGATTAAAATCTTTTTTATCAAAAGATAGTTTTTTATTTATTTTTTTTCCTTCTATTCTTGTATTTAAAAAAACTTGCGCTGACTTGTCTGTAATTTCTATTGAAGCAAAAACTATATTATCAACATCATACTCTTTAAAGAAATCTGAAATATCTAGATTAAAAATATTATTTTTATGTAGATTAATTTTTTCTATGTTTTCAATACTTTCAACTGGCAAGGTGTATTGAATTAAATTATCTAAAGTAACATTGTTCCAATTTTCGTAAAAATAGTTTTTTGTGTAAATAAAATATTGATTTTCTTTTTTAAATAAAGGAAAAAGCACTACTTCTGTATCAATAATATCTGAATATAGAATATTTTTATTATAAAAAAAATTGTGCATTCTATCTTTGTCAAAATAAACATTAAAAATATATTTTTTTGTTTCTTTCTCCGATTCTTCAGGTTCGACTATTTGATAGTATGAAATTAATTTTTTGATTTCAGCTAAATTTGTGTTTGAGAGGTCTTTATAATCATTTTTAATTAATAATCTCTTTGTTAAATTATCAAATGCTTTTTTAAAAGCTACATTTGCAATTTCTTGAGTATTTTTTGAGGTTTTTTTGATTATCTCAATATTATTAACATTAAATAAGTTATTTTCTGAAAAAACATTTCCAGTTTTAAATAAAATAATTAATATGCAAAATATAAATATTAAACTTTTCATAATCAGCTAATTATCATTTTTATTAATGAAAAAAATACAAAATAGTTATAAAAAAAGTGGTGTAAATATTTCTATAGCTAATAAA
>MDTC01017074.1_pt1 | contig 13583 bp, 11 predicted proteins | sample 811181 | NCBI WGS metagenome assembly MDTC01 (sample SAMN05326644, study PRJNA326480) | marine metagenome | isolation source: seawater | place: Pacific Ocean: North | collected 2011
CTATGGCTGAAGCTGGTGCACTACTAACAATAATGATGTTCGCAACCTTACTATTCTTGGTTGCAATTGTAATTTTCTTTGCGCAGAGGTACAAAAGATGTCCTCCCGACAAGGTTATGGTTGTTTATGGTCGTACCGATAAGGGTAAGGCAAGTAGGACAATACACGGTGGTGCAGCACTTGTATGGCCGCTTATTCAGGACTATGCCTTCCTTACTTTGACGCCTATTACCATTAACATCGATCTAAGGAATGCTCTTTCGCTCCAGAATATCAGAATTAACGTTCCGTCAACATTCACAATTGGTGTCTCAACTGAGAAGCAAATTATGGCAAATGCGGCCGAGCGTTTGCTGGGATTGAAGCAAACAGATATCGAAGAAATGGCTAAGGAAATCATCTTTGGTCAACTTCGTCTTACTGTAGCATCCTTGACAATCGAGCAGATTAACCAAGACCGTGACGCATTCCTAGAATTGACAAGGAAGAACGTAGATACAGAATTGCAGAAAGTTGGACTGTATCTGATTAACGTTAACCTGGTGGATATTACCGATGAATCCGACTATATCGAGAGTATCGGTAAGAAGGCTGCCTCAACCGCCGTCGAAAATGCACGTGTAGATGTAGCAAACGCAGAGCGTGACGGTGCTGTCGGTGCAGCAGTTGCAAACCGAACCAAGGAGATCGAGGTTGCAAAGAACCTTGCAGAGGCCGAAAAGGGTCGAAAGACAGCAGAGGCCGACCAGCGTGTTTACGTTGGACAGCAAGAAGCTCTGGCAGTTGCTGGTGAGAACACTGCAAAGGCGGAAATCGCTCAATCGGATGCTGATTTAGCAGAAGCAGAAGCTTCCGCAAACCAACGTGCTGAGGTTGCTACCGCTGTGGCAGAGGCTGAAATCCAGAAGGCCAAGTTCACAGAAGAGGAAGAGCGTTTGAAGGCCAGCGAAATTGTTCGCGAGCAAATTCAGAAACAACAAATCGAGATTGCTGCAGAAGCAGAAGCAGAGAGACAACGCCGGATCGCCCGTGGTGAGGCAGATGCGATTCTTGCACGCTACGAGGCAGAGGCTTCTGGTGTTCAGAAGGTCCTAGAAGCAAAGGCTTCTGGTTACAAGGGATTAGTTGGCAGTGCTAACGGAGATGCAAAGGCGGCAGCTACACTATTGATGGTCGAGAAGATTGACCAAATGGTATCAGCCCAGGTCGAAGCAATCCGTAACTTGAAGATCGACAGCATCACTGTATGGGACTCAGGTGGAGATGGCGATGGTAGTTCAACTTCGAACTTTATTTCCAATTTAGTAAAGTCTCTACCACCTCTGCATGACATTGCGTCTAATGCTGGAGTAGACCTGCCTGATTACCTAGGTTCGATGTCTGACGACGATTGAATTAAATCGAGAATTAGACTATCCCTTTTGGATAGTCAGCCTCTTGAACGGGCGTTAACTCGGAGTTAACGATGAGCGAAGACGTCGTAGTTATTGGTGGGGCTAGAACTCCCTTTTGTGAGTGGCTTGGTGGGAAGCGCGGAGACGGTGAAGCCGGTGGACGATTAGCCGATGTAACCGCTGAGAAATTAGGTTCTATTGCTATTCGAGGGGCTCTTGAGAAGACTGGAACAAGCCCTGAGTTGGTCGATCACTTAGTGATGGGTCATGCATTACAGACAAGCGACCAGGCTATTTTTGGTGCGCGCCATGCAGGACTTAATGCAGGCATTCCACAAGAGGTTCCAATGCTCACACTAAACCGATTATGTGGTTCGGGGATTCAATCAATAATTTCAGCCTCTCAAATGATCATGCTTGGTGAGGCCAATACTGTGGTCGCTGGAGGAATGGAAAACCTCAGCCAAGCACCTCATGTACTCAGAGGAATGCGCTCGACCTACAAATTGGGAAGGCCACCAAGAGAGGGAGATGAACTTCCCAAAGACATGGAAGATTATCTCTTTACTAATTTGCTAGATGCCACTTGTGATTCCTTTATGGCTCAAACCAGTGATGAAATCTGTCGTCGAGTTGGAGTTAGCAGAGAAGAAGCAGATGCCTTTGCAGCAATTAGCCATTCAAGAACTGAAAATAGTGTAGATACTGGAGTTTGGAATGATGAAATTGTTGATGTTGAGACGCCTAATGGATTAGTTACAGCAAATGAAGAGGATCACTTCGTAAGAGGCACAACTGATGAATCCCTAGCTTCGCTAAGAACACATTTCGGTCCTACTTCCTTGGTTACGGCAGGAAATGCATCTGGTGTAGTTGACGGTGCTGCAGCAGTGGTGCTGAAATCTGCATCTCAAGCAGCCTCTGATGGTGACACACCACTGGCTAGAATAGTCAACTGGGGGATTGTTGGTCTTGAGCCTGCAATAATGGCCTATGGGCCTGTACCGGCTAGCAAATTAGCCCTCGAAAGAGCAGGGATGAGTGTGGAAGAAATCGATTTGTGGGAAATCAACGAAGCCTTCGCGGGTCAGGCAGTTGCTTGTATGAAAGAATTAGGAATTTCGCATGATATAGTAAACATCAACGGAGGTGCAGTCGGTTTAGGACATCCTCTTGCAGCAACCGGAAGCCGCCTCACACTTACTCTAGCAAATACGCTAAAGCGAGAAGGCAAGAAGTTTGGAATTGCCACCGCCTGTATCGGTGGTGGACAAGGGATTGCTATTATTCTCGAATCTATGTGATAATTCCCATAACCCTCTAAGGGGACAGATTTAGTAGGGTTACCCTTTGGTTTGGGCATGGCAGAGCATATTCCGGGTACAGGGCATGCGAATAGAACTCGTAGTTTGATCAAGACTATCACATGGAGGACAATAGGCACTCTTGATACCATTCTGATAGCCTATGTAGTGACCGGTGACATAAAAGCTGGAGCTGCTATTGGTGGTACAGAATTATTCACCAAGATGATTTTGTATTATTTCCATGAGAGAGCGTGGAGTTGGTCTGATTGGGGTTTAGAAGATCTTGTCGATGAAGGTGCCGATACTTCAAAGATGGAATAAATCAAAATCAGTTTATTAGATCCATCACATATCTCACAAGAGATATGCTTACTGCAATTAAGTAAGGATATGTCAGGGCCCTTTGGGGTAGTATTCGTATTGCGGTTTTCGCACCCGCCCATGCTGTTACAAGAACAATTAGTGGCAAAGCAAGAGCAAGTAAATGGAAATTGGTTATTTCGTCGATTAATAGCGGGTTAAACAGTAAATGAGATACTATCGCTACAGGGACAACTCTCATGACAATCAAGTAAGAAGTTCCTGCTGCTTTATGTGGGCCTAAGCCAAGGACAATTCTGTTCAACATTGTGAAGATAACTCCTCCTCCAATTCCGATTAGTCCTGCAGATAATCCACCAGCGAGACATCCTAATTTGTATTTGTAAAGTAATGCTCCTCCAACAGTAACTTCCTCATCATGAATATCATTATGTTGATCTTCAATTAGTTTTTTTATGCCACGATAAATTACCAATATAAGCAAAACAATTGCTAAAATTTTGATTATGTTTTCACCGGCTTCAGCAATTATTCGATCAGCGGCTAAAGCCCCGATAATTGCCCCACCGATGGCTATAATCCTACCTTTTCTTCCTACTCCTGCAACAGTGAACCCCCCCTCATCATGAGCTCTTCGTGAACCTATACTGACGAACCAAACCAGAATTAATGAACAAACGATGGATAATTGTAGTTCCCAACCTAAAATGAAGTAAAGGGTTGGAACAAATAGAAACCCCCCTCCTAGACCAAGCGGAGCGAACATAAACGCTATACTCAGAATGATTACTAGAGCTATAATTTCCTCCAATTAATCAACCTCTTACGCTAACATGTCAAACGAGTAAATATACCGCGAAATAACTGAATATTATCATTACAATAGAAGATAATACACCAATAGTCAAGATCCTTACTCCATCCCTTCCGATCCCACTTTTAGTGAAGAAAAATCCAATGCAGGCCATGATTGGCGCTAAACTCATCTTCCCGAGGTCGGAGAGGACCTCGGAATATTCCAATGGAAGAAACCATGTAGTCAATATTGATGCTAAAATGAATCCAGGTAGAAAGTAGGGGATTGCTAGTGTTTGTTTTTCGAAGAATTTTTGGTTTTGAACCCCATTAGCAACAAAGCCACAAATTGGGACAAGAATAACCAGCAGAGATACTCTTGATAGTTTAACGGTAGTTGCAATAGTCATTCCCTCAGGCCCGATGGCCTCACCTGCTGAGATTGCTTGAGGAACTGCATGAATCGTCGAACCCGCCCAAATTCCGGCACTAACTTGGTCCATTCCCAGTATTGTAGATAATATGGGGATGGCTATGAAAGTGATTATTCCTAGAATGTTTACAGTTGCAAGAGTCAATGCCAGAACTTCTTGGCTTATTCTCAAAGGAGAAGAAACTGCAACTACTGCGCTATTGCCACAAATTGCTCCACCAGAGCCAATCGTCAGTGAAGTCTCTAGGGGAACTTGGAATATTTTACCTATGAATAGGCATGATATGAGGCAGACTAGGGCAGACAATATTCCGATTATGACCCCAATTTTCCCTGCTCCGTCACCGAATAATAGTGAAATATCTAGGCCAAAACCAAGGCATATTATCGTAAAAGGAAGGATGTTTTCTATCATCCATCGCCCCCCTTTTTTGAGGTGTGAGACTAATTGAGCTGTGATTCCTCCAAGAATGAATGACAGAGTCCCAGAACCTAGACTAAAAAGTCCATTTTGAGACAGAAAAGAGTCTAGGAAGTATGCACTAATCCCTAAAATTATGCAAAAGAGAACCCCCTTAATCTCACCCTCTAAATCAATGATTTTTTGAAAAAGAGTTTCAGTCATCACTCTCTACCCCCAATCATTTTTTTCCCCAAAAAAGCTGCCACCTATCCAATATATACTGTTTTGAAATAACTTCCCGTGAGGTGTAGGATTGCCCTTCACCCAATAATTATGTTGGAAGATAACTGACTGCTACGCCCAATATGGCTGTTTTACCTTTCACCCAATAATAATGCCCACGATTGCACCACCGGCAAGCCATGCACCGAGAGCCGAGCCTAAGTTTCCGAGTGCGGTAACAAGTAACACTTTACCCACGCGATTTCGATAGAATACGCTGTAATCTCGTAGTGCTAGAAACTGCGTTGCGTCGCCCCCAGTTGGAGCGGCTATTTTGAGTTGTGTGTATCCAGCAAACCAGCCCGCAGCCAAAGTGGGATTCAAACTAGTAATCGGGCTAGCCAATGCTCCAACTAATATCGAAAGCGGATGACCTCGGGCTAATGCAACACCTACTCCTGCTAGTACTGCATTTGCAGCAGTCCAATACCAAATTGTATCTTTCAAGGCTTCAGTTTCTCCATTCCAAAATAGGTAGCCAACCACAGATAAGAGGAAGATAGGAATAGTCCACATCACAATCTTCGGCCAAATAGGTTTTGGCGGTTCTGAAGATAAATCGCTTAGTCTTGATGTGGTTTCAAGAGCCGGCTTCTCAAGATGTTCAATTATTCCATTTATGTGGCCTGCACCGACAACAGCGAGAACCTTTCCTTTCCCTCTGACTTGTTGAATTCGACCAGCCAAAAATGCGTCTCTCTCATCAATCAAAACTTCTCCAGCACGTGGCGCCGCCTCTCTTGCTTCTTCCATCATTGTTGTCAATAAATCGGAGTCCTCGACTAATTCATCGAGGTCAAATTCTTCATCGTCGTCTTCCCAGAGCAGTGCATTCAAAACTCGCCATTTTTCTCTTAAGCCCATTTTTCGCCAAGCCCTTCGCAGGGTGATAACCACATCTCTGTCGATAAGGGCGTGATCTATTCTATTCTCCTTAGCCACCTCGATAGCCGCGAGTAATTCAGCCCCGGGTTTTTCTCCTGTCTCCATGCCCATCCGTCTTTGTTGTGCGGCCAGAGCAGATTGTAGTAAGATCATTGAAGACCTTCCTTCACTGATTATTTTCAGTAGGTCGTCATTATCCAAATCGTCTGGCTGTTGCAATGATTTTAATCTAGAATCGCAGAGCTCAACAGCAACCAAGTTTGGTCTCCATTCCTCTATTTGTTCTCTAACTAATGCCACAGATGCAGTACTTACATGAGCAGTTCCGATAATTCGTAAATTATCATCGATATCAACTATATTCTGACCCATCAAATCACCTCAATAGATTGCTCGCATAGCCGCATACAGGTCTGCGTGCTCACGCACATCGTGTACCCTGATGATATCGACTGCTTTTTCGACGGCCATTGCGGCAATTCCTAAACTTCCAGCTAACCTCTCTTCACTATCGTTCCGACCGAGCAAATCTGCAAACATACGTTTCCTGCTTACCCCCCACATTAATGGCATATCTTGCTTGGGGATAATCTCTTTCCCTGCGGTCAGTAAAGATAGATTATGCTCAAGTAATTTGCCAAATCCTATTCCTGGATCAGTTACAATCATTTCGGGATTTAATCCTAAATCGACTAACTTTCCGGCTGTTTTTTCAAGCCTTTCACGAACTTCTGATACTACATCACCGTAACTTGGGTTTGTTTGCATATTTTCTGGTAATCCTTGCATATGCATTATACAAACAGGACATTTGTTTTCTATGATTACATCTGCCATATTCGGGTCGGATAAGGAACTTACATCATTCACCATATCTGCTCCTAAATTTAGAGCCGCCTCAGCCACTGAAGCACGTCTGGTATCTATTGAGATTCCAACATTAGGAAGAGCGGTTCTAACCGCCTTAATTACCGGTAATACCCGATTCATTTCTTCATCTATGGCTACAGGTTCTGCCCCTGGTCTTGTAGACTCACCTCCAATATCTAGCCAATCTGCCCCATCCTCTACCATTTGCTTGGCACGTGATACAGCATCGTCAACCGAATCAACTCTTGAATCCGCATAAAAAGAGTCAGGAGTTATGTTCAGAATCCCCATAATTCTTGGAAAACCATCGCTTCGGCGATTTAGAATGGGTCTCCAGTCGGCCATTTCATACCATCCATTAGACGTATCCTTTATGATGTGACGGAGCGGCAATCACCCAATGGTTATGGGCGAGGAGCCTAATGATAGGGAGGAAATCCCCTCGCAACAGGGCATTGCGGCTGCCGCAAAAGAGGAATTGCCCTCCAATGATGCACTCGAGTTAATGGAGTCAATTCTTCAACGTCTTCAACCTAAAGATAGGCATGAAATCCGAGATATGATTACCAATCGTGGATGGTTATCAGGCGTATTGTTGATGATGTCTGGGTTATTCTGGTGGATCTCTGTCCAGAAGGGTTCTGATGCTCTAAATAACGGAGACATCCCGATCTCCCTTTTGGGTGATTTTGAATTTTCTGCATTAGCAAAAATTGTGCCAATAATTGTTTTCTTTGCTACCGTAGTTTGGAGTGTTGGGAGGGAAAGAGGTCATGCTCCGATGTCAAACATAGGAGGTTTGCTGGTAGTTCTTGCTTTGTATTACATCTTAGAGCCAATTGGCTTTGCTCTACTTACTGACCAAGTTAGCAATCAAACCGCTATTTTTGGTACATTACGTCTTCTCGCATTAGCCGTTATGATACATTATTCAGCGAAGTTATTCATCGACGCTTGGCTTCTTCAGTGGGTAAGATTGCAAATGATACACATGCCTGTAGATCTAATCCCACAATTCAATGACACTCCTGATATGAGTCAGGCTGATGAAGTCGGACCTTCCGCATAATCTACATGAGCGTCCCTCGCCAAAGGATTTCAGTCCTCAGACTGGGTCATAGAAGGGAACGTGATAAACGAATAACCAGTCACCTAGGTTTGACCGCCAGAGCATTTGGGGCAGACGAAATTATTTTGTCCGGTGAAGAAGATCGATCAGCACTTGAAACATGGAATTCCGTAACCGAAAGGTTTGGGGGGGAATTCGCGTGTAGATATGAACCGAAACCACTGTCTTTTCTTCGTCGATTTTCCCAAGATGCCGGAGACGGGGAACCAGGTCAGATAGTACATCTCACCATGTATGGAGAGTCTTGGAGAGAATCGATTGAATCAATTGAAAGTGATCGCCCAATTGTTATCGTCGTTGGAGGCATTAAGGTTCCGGGTGAAGTGTTTAGGTTGGCAAATTACAATATTTCCATCGGTAACCAACCTCATTCAGAAGTTTCAGCGCTTGGTGTATTCCTTCAATCATTAATTGGTCAAATCGATGAATCCAAGCACTTTCAAGGCGGGGAAATTCAGGTAGTCCCTAGTGTTGATAGAAAGCTGGTAATCAGTCTTGAAGAAGAGTGAAATCACTCTCAATGATTAATAGGCTCTTTCGGGCAGTAATGCTGATGTCGGATAACCCTCCCGGCAGGGGATTCATTCCCGGCGCTGGGGTTTCAGGAGTTACCGAACCCCCTATTTTCCCTGATGCTGCCGATGCATTACTAGATTCTAATGCACCAGAGCCCGCTTCAGGAGCTGATGGTTTACTGCTTTTAGCCGATGGAACACGGTACAAAGGGCGATTATTTGGCGCGCCTGTGATTGCAGAGGGTGAGTTGGTTTTCACTACTGGTATGGCTGGATATCAAGAGAGCCTCACCGACCCTTCCTTTGCAGGACAGGTCCTTACCTTCACTTGGCCATTACTAGGGAATTATGGAGTCCATCCTGGAACTTCCGAATCAGCAGGCGTTTGGCCAAGAGGGGTTGTCTGCAGACAATTGATGGAAGTGCCAGACCATAGAGATTCAATAGGTAGTGTCCATGATTTTCTCTTTGCCCACGGAGTCCCCGGAATACAGGATATAGACACCAGAGAATTGACTCGTAGAGTAAGAGAACACGGAACGGTTCTGTGTATTTTTGGCCCTGCAGAAGCGGAGAGGGAAATGCTAGTTCGCCTTGACGAAATGACGCCCCCAGACGCAGAGGATTTAGTGGTAGAAGTGACTTGTGAAAATGCAGTCATAATCAACCCTGGGGCTACCGATAAGGAAGGTAAACCTCTTCCTAGACTTGCAGCAATTGATTGTGGTGTTAAGTACAATATTTTGCGAGAACTATCTCAACGTTTTGAGGTTTTATGGTGTCCTGCCACAACAACATTCGATGAGATATTGAAGTGGGAACCAGACGCATTTTTCGCTTCAAATGGGCCCGGTGACCCTGCTCATCCAGGTGCAGCAAAAACTGCGAGAGATAGTTTATCCTCGGCGGTTAAAGCAGGCTTGCCAGTAATGGGTATTTGTCTAGGCCATCAATTAATGGGATTGGCCGCTGGCCTTCGTACCTACAAACTTAGATATGGTCACAGAGGTTCTAATCAGCCTGTAGTTGACTTAGAAACTGGCAGAGTGTATATCACTAGTCAAAATCACGGATTCGCAGTTGAGGATCCAGAAAAAGGAATGCTTGCACCACACCCATCTGGTGTTTGTTCGGCCCGCGGAGGCAACGAACTAGACGCTCCATTCAAGGTCAGGCACGTGAATGCAAATGACAGAACAGTAGAAGGTTTAGATTTGATTGGAAAGCGGGCATTTACCGTTCAGTATCATCCAGAGGCTTGCCCTGGTCCACACGATGCTTCACCCTTGTTCGATAGATTCGCCAGTATGGTAAATGATCATTTAGCAGGAATCCCTATTCCTACATCCGGAGGTGAAAATTAATGCCTCGCCGAGATGATTTGAAACGAATTGTAATTTTAGGAAGCGGACCAATTCGAATTGGTCAAGCAGCGGAATTCGATTTTTCAGGCAGTCAGGCATGTCGAGCATTAAGGGCCGATGGTTACGAAGTAATCCTGATTAATTCAAATCCGGCAACAATCCAAAATGATCCTGAAATGGCCGATAGAATATACATCGAACCATTACTTCCCGAAGTAGTCAAGAGAATTTTAGAAATTGAAAAACCAGATGCTCTACTTGCTGGAATGGGTGGTCAAACTGCTCTCAACATTGCTTCCGCACTTGCACATGATGGTAGCTTAGACGAATTAGATGTGGAGTTAATAGGCTGCGACTTAGTATCAATCGACGAAGCTGAAGACAGAGATTTATTCAAACAGGTTTGCGAAGAAATTGATCTCCCTGTCTGTAAGGCGATAGCATGTGATTCCATCGAGGCTGTGATTGAAGCCGCGGATTCACTCGGTGGTTTTCCTCTATTAATTCGTCCCGCTTTTACTCTAGGAGGCCTTGGTGGAGGAACCGCTCATAATATGGGTGAGTTAGTCGAAATCGCCAGCCAAGGTATACTACATTCTGCTATTGGGCAAGTACTCATCGAAGAAAGCATACTTGGTTGGCAGGAGCATGAATATGAAGTTATGAGAGATGGTGCTGATAATGCAATCATTGTCTGCACTATGGAAAATATCGACCCGATGGGCGTACATACTGGTGAATCGGTGGTCGTAGCCCCTCAACAGACACTTTCGGACAGGGATCATCAGATGTTACGTGATGCTGCTCTTCGCTTAATCCGAAGATTGAACATTAAGGGTGGTTGTAATGTTCAATTTGCAGTCGAGCAGTCTACAGGCGATTATCGAGTTATAGAAGTCAATCCAAGAGTTTCAAGGTCATCCGCTTTAGCAAGTAAAGCCACAGGTTATCCAATAGCAAGAATGGCAGCCCTGATTGCAGTAGGCTATAATTTAGATGAGTTGCCGAATCCAATTACAGGTGAAGGGACAACTGCTGCTTTCGAACCGACATTAGATTATTGTGTTGTGAAAATTCCTCGCTGGCCTTTCGATAAATTCAGAACCGCAGATAGAACTATCGGGACTTCCATGAAGTCTACCGGAGAAGTAATGGCAATTGGACGCTGTTTTGAGGAAGCCTTCCTCAAGGCTTGGGCGAGTTTGGAGTATGGTCAACCCCATCCTAGACCATTGACCATGGCGGATGCATCAGGAGGTGAGACTATGGATGACAGAGCAAGCGAACCATTGCCTGAAGCTCTTCTAATTGATTGGCTTAGGACCCCAACTGATAGAAGAATGGGTGCGCTCTTTGAGGCATTTAGAAGGGGGTACTCAATTGAAGATGTGCGGGATGTTTCTGGTGGAGTCACTCGTTGGTTCCTACACCGCTTTGAGAAAATGGCGGCACTTGAAACAGAAATACGGGCAGCTGGAGAATTGGGCATGAAAGCTGCAGATATTCCTATTGGAGAAATGCGAAGGTGGAAGGGAGCCGGATTTACTGACTTACATATCGCAGATGCACTTGCCGGATTCCATGCGAGTGGATTCAAATCGTTACCGAAGGACTCAGATGAGGATGCTGTAATGAGGCGAAGACATGAGTTAGAAATTCATCCACGATTCCGTATGGTAGACTCTTGCGCGGCTGAGTTTGCAGCAGTAACACCGTACTATTATGCAACCTATGAAGGAGGATCTGCTCCAACTGGAATTGACCATGTTCCAGGTGTCGAGAATTTTACGAAACAACGCATAGTTGTTGTTGGGAGCGGTCCAATTAGAATTGGACAAGGTATAGAATTCGATTATGGTTGTGTTCATGCGGTCGGGGCAATCAGAGACTTAGGGCATGAGGCTATTATCATCAATAACAACCCTGAAACGGTTTCCACTGATTTCGATACAAGCGATCGACTTTATTTTGATCCATTAACACTAGAACACTCAGCAGAAGTGTTACTTCGTGAGAAAGCCCATGGAATTTTACTTCAATTCGGTGGTCAAACAGCAATTAATCTGGCTCTTCCATTAGCGGGAAGGTTGCCTCATTTGGAGGGCATGGGGCTTAACTTAGCGATGCAGGGGACAACTCCCGATGCGGTTGATGAAGCGAGTGATAGGGAACGCTTCGAGGAATTCGCAAAAAGAGTTGGGCTGAGGATGCCAAATGGTAGAACAGCAAGCACACCAGAAGAAGTTAGAGAAGCGGTTCAAGAGATTGGTTATCCAGTACTGATTCGCCCTTCCTATGTTCTCGGTGGCCGCGGTATGGAAATTTTATCCAATAACAGGCAATTAGATGCATATATGGAGGAAGCGTATCTTTCTCCTGAAAGGCCATTATTGGTAGATGAGTATCTGGGTAATGCAATGGAGTTAGATGTCGACGCAGTTTGTGACGGAACCGAGGTTCTAATCGGTGCGATTATGGAGCATCTCGAAGAGGCTGGAATTCATTCAGGAGATTCGACTTGTTTTATTCCCCCTCAAAATATCTCAAAGAAAATATTAGCCCAAGTTGAAGATTGGACAAAAAAAATTGGAATTCAGTTAGGAATTAAGGGTTGCTTCAATATTCAATATGCGATTCGGGGAGAGACTTTGTACGTTCTAGAAGTCAACCCTCGTGGGTCTAGAACATTTCCATTTGTCGCCAAGGCTACGGGGGTTCCTCTAGCCAGAATAGCTGCTAGACTAACTCTGGGAGAAAAATTAGCCGACCTTGATTTCCCCGAACCACAGAGCGAAGCGGTTTGTGTCAAAGCTCCGGTTTTCCCTTTCATAAAACTAAGAGGATTAGACCCTGCGCCAGGTCCGGAAATGAAGAGTACTGGAGAGGTTATGGGAAGTCACAAGCGTGCAGCAGCAGCTTATCTCAAGGCACGCTTGGCAACCGAGCTACCGGTGCCAATAGAGGGTGGTGTATACATCACGGTGAAGAATGCTGACAAACACGATGTAATTCCTTTGGCTCAGGAATTGGAGGAGATGGGCTTTACAATTTATGCTACAAGGGGGACTGCCCATGTTCTCAGAGATTCAGGCGGTATAGATGTGCAAACCTGTTATCGAATTACTGAGGGACTTACTCCCGACGCACTCGATCTTATGAGGCAGGGTAAAATTCACCTAATTATCAATACACCAAGAAATACCGGTGGAGCCGTTTTAGATGGAAATATGATGCGCAGGTTAGCAGTCGAGCTAAATATTCCGTTTGTTACAACTATGGCCGGTGCAAGTATGGAAGTACAAGCAATTGCAGAAGCGAAAGAGGGTATTCCCGAGCCAAGATTATTGGATATCGCTATTCTAAATTAAGGATGTGGAAAAATCGAACTAATCACAAATTACGGGTTAAAGGGAATTTTAGGATTCTTTTTGGGGGCTACTGCTGCATTTTTAGTTAGCATATCATTAAAAGCCATGAGGATTATAGCTCTGGCTCAAGCAGCATTTTTCGGGTTCCTAGCAATTTCAGGCATCATCACAGTCAACTTTGGTCGTTTGCTAGAAATAATAACTGATATTGTTCGCTGGCTCGCAAACTCAATTGAATCGATATTTTCTTCATTATTGGAATTAGGTTCTTTTGGAGCCGGTTTTGCTGGAGGATTCATCGGCACTACTGTACTTTTAGAAGCGTTAAATGATGATGCTTGAGTTACGAACTCAACAAATCAACAGCATCTTTCCTTCCAATTTCTAAAATCAATGCCGAGGCTTTTGGTCCGTGTTTTCTACCTAACATCGCCAAATACAGCGCGGTGTAGGATTCTCTACCACTAATCCCTGATTTAGCAGCAGTAGTCCTAATCGTAGTACTAATCTCTTCATC
>MDTC01107391.1_pt1 | contig 13582 bp, 13 predicted proteins | sample 811181 | NCBI WGS metagenome assembly MDTC01 (sample SAMN05326644, study PRJNA326480) | marine metagenome | isolation source: seawater | place: Pacific Ocean: North | collected 2011
GAATTCTGCTAATGAATCTCCTAGTCTAAGAACTTCATACGTATCACCTAATGAATCTCCTAGTCTAAGAACTTCATACGTATCACCTAATCAACCTAATCAACCTGTGCTCTTTTCTCAAACACCTAATTCACCGCTTATAAATGTTCTTTCAGAAAGAAAACAAAACCTATTTAGAAGAAAACATAATAAAATAATCAATGATATGACAGAAGTCAGGTTGCCGAATACATTATTAAGTTATATTATTGTTAATGGAATACAATTAACTGAGGAAAAGTTATTATTATTACAAGAAAATGTATTGTTGAATAATTTTATTGATGAACTAGTTTTTGGGGAAAAAGATCCGGCGAAACCAAATTCAAACTCGAATGAAGAACTACAATGTAAATTTTTTAATAATTATTTTTCAATTTTCAATGATTTGTTTGAAACTAATGGAGTACTAAATCTAAGAACAAGTAGTCATATATATAGAGAACAACAAAATCTAGATGGATTAACTGCTACTTTAGAAAGATATTGTACGTTAAACGAAGAGGAATTTCCAGGATTACCTTTAAATGAATTAGAAACAATAGAAGGATTATGGAGATTTTTAACATTAGATTTAAATCAACTGGCAAAACAACATTCTAAAATCAATTCTGATTTTCTATATGCATTATGTATGGATTCAAGTATAGGTTCTGGAAGGAACAGCAGTGCTTTATCCAAGGAGGAAAAAGACTATATTAGTAATGTTCTTTCAACTGAATGTATAATACAAGAAAATACTGATAAAAAACGTCAAAGACTTGCAAATACCCAAACAAGATCAAATACAATGAGAAATGATCCAAATGCACCTAAAAATGTAAATACAAGTGCAAAATATACATTTAGTGAAAGAACTATGGCAGAATTTGAGAGAGATCAAGGATTTACACAAATTGGTCATTTGAGATTATATAATTGTTTAGAGGCAAAAAAATGTTTAGATGATTACTTTGAGAAAAATAATCTTGAAATTCAAAGTGCATCTTCAAAAAGTAAAGCAGTAATTGATGACTTAGATACTGCCGTTAGACGATGTCGTGTAGGATTACCTACAATTTTAAGAGAGATAGTATTCGCTCCTGCTAAGACATATTCAAGAGGTTATATGGGACCATTTATCCAAGCAGCAAGAGAAATAATAGAAGATAAAGTGGATGAAATGTTCCAAAGAAAAACTAGTGGTTTATTTAACAACCAAGGTTATATTGGTGGCGCTGGTTGTGCCTCTCTCGAAAGTTATCGAATGCCAGGAAACTGGGTTCAACCTGCAACAAAATCCGAAAGAGCTTATGGACCATATACATATGAACAAGCACTCCAATTATGTGAAGAACATATGATTTTTGAAAAAGGAAAAATATATATCGAAAGTCGCAAAAAGAAAGGTCGCACAAAGATGAAAGAAATACTACCCAACCATATAAGAGATGCAGTACAAAATTCAAAACAAAATCAATTTAGTAGTGGAAATACAGAAATACAAGCAGTTAGAAAATTATTAAAAAAATATGCTGTATCATTTATATAATAAAGTTTAATTTCATTTATGTTTATAATTCATAGATATTACATCATTACTTTAATAATCCTTTTTCAGATTCAGATGAATAAGATATTTATTTCGTTTAAAAATTTTCATTATATAATAAAAATTATTATATAATGATTGGCGAATTTTTTAAATACATCAATTGTATTCATAATATTTATATGGGAAATTATATTGATTGTCATAAAAGATTAGAGCCTTTTTATTTTACGATGTATTTTAGTGATACATCCTTTTAATCTATTAAGCACTTATAAATTGCAGTGTAGAAGATTATATGGCTTAATCGACAACGACAGATCCTCGTAAAAGAGGATCATTTAAAACACCTGAGCTTTGTAAAGGAGCTTTTAACATATCGAATAGTTCAGTGACAGATTTCTTATTATACCTTTCATCATGCCAAGATAAAAATAACATTCTAGCGATTGAACAATGAATGAAGTAACATGTTAGTGATAATAATTTATCATTATCTAATTTTTCTCTATACTTTTTAAGACTAGATAATTTATTTTGACAATGTTTTTGTAATTCTCCTCTATCTTTTACTTTTAGAAGATCATCAAAATATGTTTTTTTATATTTTTCACCCATTAATATTTTCATTAAAGTTTTAAAGCTTAATTCTAAATTTATTTCAGGTTGAGAAAATAACTCATTCAATTCAGGTATTAAGTTAGAATAATACATTAATAATCCGGTACATTGTGCTCGATTTAATGTTGAAGTGCAAAATATTGTATTATTATTATAATCAAGTTCAGATAGGTTTTGATCTATTGCATTTTTTAAATGTTTACCGGCTAGTATAGCCTGTAACATTCCATATATTGTCAAAGGAGAATCATTATTACCTCTTTCTTCATCAAAACGTGCGAATGTGTTTTTTAATTTAAATGGTGGATTATGTAACCCATTACCATGTCGAATAATATAAATATGATATACAGTTACAGGTTTTTTTAGTTTATCTTTATCTATTTTTTGAATATCATTATTTAATTTACGTCTATTAATACCCATTGTATTTAAATTATAGTCAGGAGACACATAGTGATATTTTGTATCTTTTTCATTAGTGCCTTTAAATTTAACACTATAGTCAGTTCGTACTTCAATTGGATTAGAATCATTAGTAGGTTTAGTTAATGTTAATTCCATTTTTATTATACAACAGTTTTGAAATCCTATAGGTCTATCGCCTGGATTAGGAGGATTTAATGGTATTAAGTTTTTCCTTATTTTAGCATGGTGTGTTACTATTACTAAAGGATGGTTTTCTTTTAATAATCCTTGATTAAATAAAGTTGAATAAATATCATCGCTAGAATCATCCATTTTTTTAAATGTATCACCATAAGTATCATATTTTAATTCATCGGCGGCTTTAACAGTATCTGGATCAGTTAAATGTTTTGTTCCACCAAATCTAGCAATTGAATTTTCAAATGCTATTTGAGGTTCTTCACGTATTTTATCATAAATATAAAAAGGTGGTAATTTAGGAAATGAAGTAAATGTAAATGAACTACTTGAATTACTACCATCTATTTGTAATAATAATGGTCTTCTCATAATATTTAAAATTATTTGAACATTTTTATTAATATTTCCATTAGTTGATAATTCTTGAGATAATTCTCCTAATTTTTGAATCTCTGAATCTTGATTTTCTATTTTTTTTTGTAAATTTTTATATCTTTCAGAGATACTCTTTGATTTAACTATTATTTCAAAATTATAATTAAATTCATTTTGATTATAGGATTTAGTTATTTCTAAAAGATTAATATCATATATAATTTTAGAAATTCCTTCTATTTTTAAATTCGTATTTACATTAATATAATCAGTAATTGTATTTTTAACATAATTTGGTCTTTTTAAATCAGATTTGTTAATAATAAAAGAGAATGGGCCAAGTGTAATGCTTTCCATAAATATATTAATTTCTAATATATTAAATTTAATTATTTAAATAAAATGTTTTGATTATAATAATCAAAACATTATAAATTTAAAAAATATTAAATAAATGTTATTTAACGTAAACGTAAAACCAAATGGAGAGTGCTTTCTTTTTGAATATTATAATCTGCTAATGTTCTATTATCTTCTAATTGCTTTCCTGCAAAAATTAATCTCTGTTGATCGGGAGGAATTCCTTCTTTATCTTGAATTTTAGATTTGATATTTTCAATAGAATCAGACTCTTCAACTTCTAAAGTAATTGTTTTTCCTGTTAATGTTTTAACAAAAATTTGCATTATATTTTATCAAAATATATTAATAAAGAATTTATTTTATATAAACTTTTTTATTCTTGTTGTTTTTGTCTTTCTTTAGATAATATTTACCACCTTTAGAACCTATATATATTTTATTCTTTTTATTAATCTTTTTTTTAGAGGACCCCCCTCTTGTAATATCTCTTTCAATATATCCAAGATATAAAGCACACGGTTTACATATTTCAGAATTAGTATTATGTGTTTGTGTAGTAGTGAGATCTGTAACTTTTTTAAGAGAAACAATAAATTTAGGTGTACATTTTTCACATATCATATAACCACAGTATCTGCAATAATATTTATTAAACCATAAAGATGTGTCTCTACAATTTAAATCTATATGTAATTTTTGTTCTATACCTTTATAATAATATTTATTTCTAAACTCTTTATTACGTTTTTTATAATGATTTATTTCTGGTTCAAATTTTTGTCTTCTTTCATATAATTGAGCATATGTTATTTCTGGTTGTAGAAATGCTGCGCTACCACTAAAATCTAGACGTAAACCGGTGAAAAATTGATGCCCTTTAATTTTTTCATATGAATATGATTTAATAGCCGGATTTAATAAATATTTCAATAAAAATCCGGCAGTAGCATTAATATCAGTGTCTTCATTTATTAGTTTTGTAATTTCATGATATGGTTGACGTAAATAATCTTCATCTTCTAATAAACTACAAATTAATAATTCATACATAATAACACCTAATGCTCTATAATCAACATATTTACCATATCTTGAAGTTACTCCACCGTTATTTGATATTAAAAGATTACCATGCATATACTTATATGTTCCAGGTCTTGAATGACGACTTAATACATTATTACCTTCAATTGATTTTGCTATACCAAAATCACATATTTTAATTTTAATAGGATTTATGGAAGAAAATAATATATTTTCTGGTTTTATATCGCGATGCATTATATTTTGTTCATGTAAATAATTTAATCCTTCTAATATTTGTAATAAAATAGCTCTCTGAACTTCAAGTGTTATTGTTTGATGTCTCCTTATATATTGAAATAAATCACCCTCAGAAGCTAGTTCCATAACTAAATATATTGATTTAAATTCTGAATGATCCATATGAGGTTTTGCTGTATCGAAAAACCAATCATATAATTCAATTACATTTTCATGATTTAATTTTTTTAAAATATTTATTTCTCTTTTAAGAAATTCTGATTTTTTTTGATCTTTAATATTTGATTGCATCCAAACTCTATCACTAACCCAAGAGTTATTTAATTCACCAGTATTTTTTTTAACTTTATTAAGATTTTGTTCTCCTAAATTAAATAATTTAGTCATAATTGGAGAATGTTGTATTATAATCCTTTTTAATACACATTTTGTATATAATGTTTTAAATTTTGCTTGTAATTTACTTATCATATCATTTCTATTATTAGGGTTATGATTAGTGATATTAAAATTCCTACAAGTTTCTCTTAATTTTGATTTATCTCTATTATGAGAATTTCTAACTAATGTTTGAACTAATGTATCTTTATTACCTTTATCATTTAATTGTTTCTCTTTACAATATTCTCTAAGTGTTTTTTCATTATATTGATTAAAGTGAGTTCTTTTTGTATTATTTGATGATCCTTCTAGTAATGAATTAAAAGAAGGTATAATCCTTACAGCACTATAAACTTGACCAAAACTTCCCTCACCTAAAAGTTCTTTTATTTGAAAATCATCTAAAGATAATGACATATAATATATATTATTTTAATAATTTAATATTCAAATTCTAGGTCTTCATTACTTATAGTTTTAGCTTTCGTATATTCTGAAACTCTTTTTTCAAAAAAGTTAGTTTTACCTTTTACAGAAATTGAATCCATCCAGTCAAATGGATTTTGAACATTCCATATTTTTTTAAAACCAAACTGTGTTAGTAATCTATCTCCAATAAATTTAATATATTGTCGCATTAAATCTTCATTCATTCCAATTAATCTACAAGGTATAGCTTCAATAATAAATTTTTCTTCAATATCGACAGCTTCTTTTATAATTTCATAAGCTCTTTCTTGAACCAATGTTAAATCTAATTTGATATCATTTTTTTCTTCATATGTTCCTTTTAGAAATGTATGATAAATCAATATAGCAAAATCAGTATGCATTCCTTCATCTCTACTAATTAATTCATTAGCAAAACATAATCCAGGCATTAATCCTTGTTTTTTTAACCAATAAATAGCACAAAAACTTCCTGAAAAAAATACTCCTTCTACACAAGCAAAAGCAAAAATTCTATCTGAAAAAGTAACGTCATCATTATCAATCCATCTTAACGCCCATTCTGCTTTTTCTTTAATTGCTGGAAAATTATGTATGGCATCATATATTTTTTGTTTTTCATCATTATCTTTAATATATGTGTCAACCATTAATGAATAAGTTTCAGCATGAATATCTTCCATCATTTTTTGCCAATTATAATTCATTTCTACTTCATAGATACATATATTAGATGTAATTCTTTCACCAATATTTTTATTCACAATACCATCACTTATTGCAAAAAAAGCTAAAACATATTTTATAAAATGTTTTGTATCATCATTTAATTTTGTTTCCCAATCTTTAATATCTTGAGTTAATTGAATTTCAGGAACTGTCCAAAATACTGACCTTTGATGTTCTAAAAACTCTTTAATTTTATTATATTTTATAGGAAAAAGAGCTAATCTTTCTTCTTTAGAATCAAATAGTTTACACAAAATAGTTGCCATAATATTTATATATTAGATTATTTTTAAATAAAATCATTTTTTAATAATTTAAAAATAAAATTATTTTTTGAATTTGTAAAGAATATCTTTGTTAAATTATATATGAAACGTTTAACTAAAGAACAAAAATATATTTTGTTAGGAATTTTTTTATTTGCTATATTTTTATTAATTTTATTAGAAACACCTGAACATTATGAATCATATAAGTTTGATTTAAGTTCATTAGGTGATAGTTCTAAAAATAATTCTAAAAATGGATTTAAAGAAACTATGATACTTGATTTTGAAAATGGTAAATCTACTAAAGAAGATTTAAAAAATAATTTTACTACTAAATCTTTTAGCGGTGTTAATGATGGTAGCATTTGTGGTGATTCATCTTGGTCAAGTAAATTAGCAGAATTTGACCCAACTTGTGGAAATGTAAGATACAAAAACGAATTTGAAAATTCAGAAAGTAATTTAATATCAGTTAATAATAATAAATTAGTATTAAAGATTGGTGAACCTAAAAATGATGATTCAGAAATATTAAATTTTCTAAAAGATCAGAAAGATAGTGGTAATAATGTATTTCCTTCAATTAGATTAACGTCAAAAAATACATTTAAAAATAATCAACAGCATTTATTTATTCTAAAAGCTAAATTACCATTTGGAAAAGCTTTATGGCCAGCGTGGTGGTTAACTGGAACCACAGATGGTAAACAAGAATCTTTAAATACAGATTGGCCAAGAAATGGTGAAATTGATATTATTGAATTAGTAAATGAAGAGAAAAATTTTAAAAATGTTTTACATATGTGTAATAAATGTAAGAGTCGTTGGAAGAAAGGTCCTAAATATGGACAAAGTGAAACAAAGTGGGGAAAAACAACAGAATGTCAGGGTGAATATGGAGGAGGTTGTTTTTCTGGAGAAGATTATAATGGAGAAACTGTTAAAGCAAATGGTAATTTATTTAGTTTAGATGATCCTAGTGGTATATTTGCTTGTTGGTGGAAACCAGGTATTAAAGAAGAAACAATTGATGATAAAAAGGTAAAAATACTAGGAGAAATAAGATTTTACTATTGGAAACATGATGATCAAAATTTAAACAGTAATACTGGACCATTATCAAATAATCCTAATCCAAATGAATGGGATAATGATATGATGACAGCTGTACAGTATTGGAAAGGAGAAGGTAAAGAAAATGTAGAATCTTGTACTAATCAAGATGATGAAAAAGACTGTCATTTTAATAATATGAAAATGATATTTAATACTACTGTTTGTGGTGATTGGGCAGGAAATACATTTCCCGAAGGTGAACAAGAAAATAAATACCCTAACTGTTTAAAATATATTACTTCATCGGAAGGTTCTGCTGAAATTCAAAAACAAAAATGGGAAATATCTTATATCGCAGCATTTTCTAAAGATTTAGATAACAGTAATTAAATTATTATAAATAAATATCAATCTTTTAGTTCATTAATCATTCTTTGAACCCTTTCAGGTGAATAATCTTCATCGTCAATATCTTTATACCTATAATCATCTTCAATTTTAATATTTAAGTCATCATTAAAAACTTCGATAACTATATTATCAATTTTATATAAATAAGACAGATGATATTCATTATCTATATCTATAAATTTAGAATTCAATTGTGAAAAAATTTTAGTTCTATCTTTATCAATATTAATCCATCTTTGAATAATTTTTGCTAACATATCATTTAAAAATAATAGCTTATCTTCAGTAATATGTTTTTTTAAAGATGATGTCTTATTTATTGAATTTAGATTATAAAAAATTTGTAACAATTCTTTACAATCTTCATTCATTTTCAAATAAAATGCTAAGAAACATTGAACTTGATTATTATAATCAACATTCATTATATAATCATATGATAATTGTATTTCTATAGATGTTTTTTCAATAACTTTTTTATAATACTTTAATGCTTGAATGTGAACATTATGGTATTCACTTAAATCAATTAACTTTTCTTTCAAATTTTTTGACATTAAAAATTTTTCGACATGTTTTTTATAATATTTGTTCCATTCTTTAATCGACATTTCAGATAATTTTTCATAATTAGATATACTGTAATTATTCGGATTATTTTTATAAAATACAATAGGTAACATAAAATATCGAACAATTCCAATTAATTTTATAAAAAATTTTTTTTCTTTTAATTTTCTAAAAATTTCAATATTTTTAAATAAATAATCCCATTGGTTATATTTATCATTAACATGCCATCTAAATATGGTAAATTTTCTATTAGAATAATCGCCTTTTAATAAATAATTAGTATTTATATCTTCTTTAAATTCATTTTTAAATATATCTAAAAATTCATTAATATTTGAAGATGTTTTAAATAATTCACTTAATAATAAACACAAATCACAATTATTATGTTTAAAATTTTTCATTTTATTAATTATAATATCATAATTATGAAAAGGCATTAGTTCTTGAATTTTATTTATAAATTTACAATTTTCAAATATTAACGTTATATCTTCAATAATTTCGTTGGAAACAGTTTTTTTAGTAAAAGTTAAAATATTTACTAATTTTTCTACATTTTTTTCATTTAAATTAAGGAATAAAAATCCTATTATATTTTTAATAAATATATTTTCAAACAGAGAAGGATCTATAAATCTTTTAATAATTTTACCCTTATTAGATATTTTTGGTTTTAATAAATTAGATTTAATATTTTTATTATATTTTATTAGTCTTTTAACATAATCTCTAATGATATCATATATTTCATTAACATTATCTGAACTTTTAGATATTTCATTACATATCAAACATCTATGATTACTATTTTCTATATTTTTTAAATAAAAATCGATTCTAACATTTTTATTATTCAAATATAGACATTTAAAATATTTTATAATTTGATTTATAAAAACACAGTTTTTAATTAATTTATTGGATTTTGATATAAAAACATCTTTGTCATTATTTAAAATTAAATCTCCAAGTTCTAAATTATCAGAATGTCTTTTACAACTTAGTTCTAGTAATTTGGATATAATATTAATATTAAAATATTCTTGAATCTCCATTATTAATATTTTAATAATAATAAATAGAAATATTCATTTTTTAATTAAATTTAATATTAATTAAAATATTATCACAATTTGATATCATATTACATAAATGACAATTATGATTTGCATATAAAACTTGAAAATACAGTGTTATCTTTTAATGAACTAGACAATAAAATAGAATTTTTAATAAATGGACAATCTCTTATTAATTTTTGAAAATATTTAAAAAATTATTAAATTTTATTTTTCATAAAATTATTATCTAATTAGTTAATATAATGACACAGGTTAAATTTGTAAAAATACCAGAAGGGACAACTTTTAATTTAGAAATTAATTTTGAAAGTCATACTCTTGCAGATATAAAACATTTAATAGCTGAAAAATATAACACGAGTACAAGCAATGTATCAGTAATTATTACAGGTAAAAAATTGAATGGTAATAATATGACTCTAGAAAGCCGTGGGTATAGCAAACATGATAATTTGACACTCTTTGTGATGATAAAACAAACAGGTGGAAAGAAAGCTAAGAAAGCTAAGAAATCTAAAAAAACTGGTTCTAAAAAGAGACCTTTAAACGAATTTTTCAAAAAAATGTTAGCTGCTAAAAAATCTGGAGCTGCTTCCTTTACTTATAAAACAAAAAATGGTAAGGTAAAAACTTATGTTAGAAAAGTAAGTAAAAGTCCTAAAAGTGGAGCTGAATTAGTCGTTTACAAGGAAAAAAAGTAAATAATTCTTTATAAAAAATGATTTTTATCTAATAAAAACATCTTTAATAAATACTTATGTTATTTAACAAATGTTTAATACAAATCGAAAGAATACGTAAAAATTCTAACTACATAAAAAAACTTGAACTCTCTATTCAATATAAAAAATATGAATGTATAGAACAAAAAGACAATGTAGGTAAATTATTACTAAAAATTAATCATAATTACAAAAGAGATTTAAAATGTAAATTACTTTCTTGTGAGACAGAAATAGAAGCCATCGAAAGTGAATTATTAAATCAAGTATGTATTCGTATACAAAGATTCTTTCGTAAATCAATTAAACGTTCAGACTTATTTTCTTTAGATAATATAAGAGAATATAATAAATATTTAATATATTTAAAGAAAGATTTATATGATATTCGTTTAAATATTTTATTATCATCAGATGAATTAATATCTTTTAAAAATAATTATTTAATTGAACATATTAAAATTATTGATAAATATTTACTAACGCAAAAGGATTTTATTTTAGAAAAAGAGGAATTAATTAAAAATTTAATTATTAAAAATTCATTTAGTCATAGACAAATATGTGAATTAGGTAAAAAGATGAACTTAACTAGTATTATGCTAATTCTAGATAAACTGGAAAATTTAAAGGAATATCCTAATTATAAAGAATTATTAGATGATTTTACTAATAATGTTAATTTAGAAGAATAAAAAATGATTTTCAAATAAATAATAATTAATAATTTAATTCAAATGAATGAAAAAAGATTTAATGAAATTAATCCTAAAACAATGATTAAATTAGATGAATATATAAAAGATTATTTTAGAATAACAGCTTGTAAAATTGAAACAGATAATGGACCACGAAGACTATATTCTTATCAATATAATATGTTGTATCGTATAATAAATAGTAAAAAAACTTATTTAAGTAATCAAAGTCATGCTTTATATGGCAACTATTATTTTGAAAAATCAAAAAAAGTTGGTAAATTCAACTATAATATGATTCTTTTAGAAAATGGTGAAATATATTTATATAATATGACAACAGGTACATTTAGACGAATTTACTATGATATTAAACAAAAAGTTTCTCGAAAAAGAAAACGTTAAATTATTTTCCTAACATTAATTTATTGACTTTATTATATTGTTCATTAGCCATTTCATCAAATAAATTAACTCTTTGCATTCTATTAAATTCGCTTTCTTCAGCTTGTTTTTTATTTAATTCTTCTAATTGTTTTTGTTCTTCAGTCATAGTAAATGATATATTTTCTCTTTCTGTTTTAAATTTTCCAATCGAATCAGGTCTATTAATTTCAACGCTGTTAGGATCAATTAATTTACTATCAATTGTATAAGCATCTTTATAATCTGTAAATTGAATACTATTGGAATCTCCTTCTGTTTTCGAAAAACTATCTATATCATCTTGACCTAATTCTGAAAATCCTAAATCGCCAGATATTGTTGCAGATGGTTCATCTATTTTCATAATTTGCTTACTATAATTATTTATTTTACGACCTTTATTGAATGCTTCATTAAAAGAAGTATTTGATATATTCGAACCAATTGACATATTTTCATCTTGTAAATCTTCTTTCCAGTCAGAATATCCTTTATCATATGGATTTTTCATTTTATTTTTATTATAAACATCATTAAATTTATTTAAATTAAAATTTTTACCATTCATATTTATTTGAATTTTATTTGTAGTAAAATCATGTTTACTAGCTTTTTTTAATTCATTATGCTCTATTTTCTCTTTAGGAACAATACTTTCAACTCTTTGAGATACTTTTTTATAAGCATCTTTAATAATATTAAAGATTTTTACTTCTCCACCTTTATCTGGATGATGTTTTAATGCTAAATATTTATAAGCAATCTTAATTTCATCTAATGAAGCATTGTGCTCAATGCCCAATACCTTATATGGATCTAAGTCTTCAGTTAAAAGAGTTTCCGTTTGTTCTTGTCTTTCCATAACTGGTCTTTCCATAACTGGTCTTTCCATAACTGGTCTTTCCATATTCTGATTTGGTGTTATTTCTAATTGATTACGATTATTTAAAAGAACTGAATTTTCAGGTCGAAAAAATTCATTAATAGAAGGTGGATTGTTACGCTTAGGAAAGAAATACATTTATAATTTAAAGATATAAAAAATTTATTATTTTAACGTTTTTTCAGATTAGATACTAAAGATACTAAAAAAATAATTAAAATAATAAATAATACAATCCATACATAATTACCATAAGTATCCCAGAATGATTCTGTATCTGATTCTGTATCTGAAGTGGTATAAACTACTGGTTGACGATATACAACTGGTTGGGTATAAATAACAGGTCTTCTACGAACATATTCTGGTCTTCTTCGATGTCCATATCCTATATGTTGCATACATACTCCATTTTCGTAAACTTCATTTGGTCCACATCCATGATTATGTCTATGTTTATGATGTTTATGATGTTTTTTACCTTTTTTATCTTTTAGATGTTCTTGAAATGCTTCTTCAATATCACACATTATATATATAATAATTATTTAAAAATTAAATTAATTATATGAATATATTTAATTAAATTAAATGAAAAAAAATATTTTTATTGTTTCTAAAATAAAAAAAATTAAAATTAAGGGAGAAGAATCTCCTAAATATTTAGTAAAATGGTATAAATCATTAGATGAAACTTGGGAACCGATATATAATTTTTCTAATAAAATAGAAACTTATCCAGGATATCAAAAATCTCTAAATAATCTATTTCGTGTTCGAAACAAATTAGAAAAAGACGCGGTTAAAATTATGATTAACATGTTTTCATTTTCCTCAGCTTAAATTAATACTAGGATTCAGTTGAAGTATTATTATGATAAAAATTAATCCTATTGAACATATTTTTATAATTTCTTTATTTGTAAGCCCATATTCATGTGAAATACGATCAACTAAAGTCCAAATGAAAATCCATAAAAATATATATAGGAAAACTTTAAACCATTCATATAATTTCATTTATATTTTAAACTAATATTTAAATTTATTTAGATTATAAATATAATATTATAAATA
>MDTC01240740.1_pt1 | contig 13580 bp, 10 predicted proteins | sample 811181 | NCBI WGS metagenome assembly MDTC01 (sample SAMN05326644, study PRJNA326480) | marine metagenome | isolation source: seawater | place: Pacific Ocean: North | collected 2011
GCTATATAAACCTTATCCTTAGGAGATTTAGTTTACATTGATAATTTTGGCCCAATAATCTCAGTTGTCGATGTATCTACTAAATCCTCTGGTTATATCATTGGAAAGGTCATTGCCAATGGAGAATTGCTGAATAAGAAAGCTGTGTTTGTAGATAAAGCATTTGAGAGTCAGAGTGAGTTATCTGTTCTTTCAGCAAAAGATGAAGAGGCTATAGGTCTAGGGTTGAAGGAAAATATTTCTAATATCGCGGTCTCCTATGTTCGGTCAGGCGCGGATGTTGATCTTGTAAAAGAGGTCACAAATAATAAAATGCGTATAATATCAAAAATTGAAAATAGGTTGGCGTTAATTAATCTTGAAGAAATTATAGAAAAATCGGATTTCTTATTGATTGATCGAGGGGATATGTCGAAGGAAATTCCGGTAGAGAAAATTCCTTTTATTCAAAGATATATTTTAGATCGATGTAAATCAAATGATAAAGGTGTTTTTGTCGCTACCAATCTTTTAGAGTCCATGGTTAGTAACTCAAAACCAACTAGAGCGGAGATCCAGGATGTGACTATTGCAGCTTTGGATGGTTTTTATGGATTGACGCTTTCGGCCGAAACAGCTGTTGGGAAACACCCAATTCGATCCATAAACACGATGAACAGGGTGATAGCTCATGTAGAAGGTATAAAGAAAAATTCTCCTATAACAGTAGATGCTATGATAGATGATTTCAATTTGCCTTTAGATTATTTGAATGAACATTTTGCAAGCGTTCCAATTGAGCCATTTGGTGGTATTCTAGTGCGGATTGGAGATATGGACATTAATGACATTGAATTCATGCCCAAGATTGTAATTAACGAAGACTCTGCAAGAGATATTTTTCAGATTGCTGTAGGAGCTTTCAGCCCTATTAGTGGTTTTATGCATCAGGATGATCTGCATTCTGTAATAACAAATATGCAATTATCAAATGGGTTGATATGGCCTCTACCTATAACATTGGATATTGAAGAATCGGATGGTGAGGCGATTTCAATAGGAGAAGATTGTTGTTTGCTCGATTCTAGGAAGAGACCTCTTGCAACAATGCGAGTACAACAGATTTACAACAATCAAAAAGCACTAATTTCAAAGGCTGTTTTTGGCACGGAGGATCCTAAACATTTAGGTGTAGAAAGAGTTCTAAATCAAAAACCGTTTTTATTAGCTGGAGAATTAATCTCAATTAATCCAACAGCTTTTTCAATGGGTAAATATGAGTTCACTCCGCGACAGTTGAGAAAACTGTTCTATGAAAAAGGATGGGAAAAGATTGCAGGTTTCCATACTCGGAATGTTGCCCATAGAGGGCACGAATATATTCTTTCGAGAGTAATTGAAGATGAGTTCTGTGATGGTGTTCTCTTACATCCTGTAGTTGGAAGTAAAAAAAAGGGTGATTTCAATTCAAAATATATTTTGAAGAGTTATGAAATGATGCTCAAAAACTATTTAATGAAGGATAGATTTGTCTTATCAGCGTTTGGTACTTATTCACGCTATGGTGGGCCAAGAGAAGCAATATTTACAGCGATTTGTCGGAAGAATTTCGGGTGCACTCATTTTATTGTTGGAAGAGATCATACTGGTATCGCTAATTATTATGGCTCATCAAATTCCAAAGAAGTTTTTGATAAAATCGGTGATATTGGAATAGAAATCATAGCCTTTGATGAGGTAGTTTATTCAAAGAAACAAAAATGCTATATTCAAACTGACTTGAAGGATGAAAAAAAATCAAGAAATTTCTACCAGATCAGTGGTACTGAATTTCGAAAATCACTTTTACAAAATCAATTACCTCAATCTTGGTTGGCACGTCGAGAGATAGCACAAATGCTATTAAAATCAATATCTAGAGGTGAAAAAGTTTTTGTAGAATGATTATGATTATAATGTAATTATTTTACCTATTAATATTTTTTCAAAATATATTTCAAACATCTTGATTAACGTAGAGAATATTTTTTTGTGAAACAAGTTGTAGCATCAAGAAAAGGGGTGAAAGTATTGGATGTACCATCATCACTTCTTGAAAAGGGTACCCTACTAGTTGAAGTTGAGTTTTCATTAATAAGTAGTGGTACGGAGTTGGCAACACTGCGTGCTTTAGGTTTAAATCAAAATGAAGACAATACTGAAGAAATATCCAGCACAATTTCCCAGTCTCGTGAGCTGATAAGTAAAGTTTTAAATTATCTCAAAAAGCAAGGAGTAAAAAAAACTGTTGAAAGAATTTTTACTAGACTATCAGACAATGATCTGGTTAGTGATCATCTCATAACTCTCGGTTATTCTTGTTCAGGTCGAGTTATTTCAGTTGGTGAAGGAGTGAATGGATTTGGTGTCGGTGATTTGGTCGCCTGTGCTGGTGCAAATTGTGCAACACATTCTGAATTGGTAGTGGTGCCGGAGAACTTGGTTTTACCAATTCCAGAAGGTTGCGGTATCAAAGATGCTTCATCTGTTGCTGTAGGATCTATAGCAATGCAGGGAGTCAGACAAAGTGATGTACGGATGGGTGAATTTGTTGGTGTAATCGGATTAGGCTTGGTTGGGTTATTAACAGTGCGTTTACTGAAAATTGCTGGTTGCAGAGTTTTTGGGTTGGATATAGATGAAAAAAGAGTTTCTCAAGCACTTAAAATTGGTGCTGATTTTGCACTAGCTAAACCAGAATTGTTCATTAATTGCATAAATAATGAGACAGAGTTTATGGGACTAGATCGCTGCATAATAACAGCAAGCTCTGACAGTGGTGAAATTATCAAAACAGCCATGGAAACTACCAGACAAAAAGGTAGAGTTGTAGCTTTAGGATTTGTGCCAATGAGTATTATGAAGAATCCGTTTATGCGCAAGGAGATTGAATTTGTTGGTTCAAGTTCCTATGGTCCTGGAAGGTATGATCCAAAGTATGAGGATGAGGGCTTTGATTATCCTTATTCCTATGTTCGATGGACCGAGAAACGAAATATGGCCGAATATCTAAGATTGCTTGCTTCAGGACAGTTAGACTTGTCCTTGATAGCAAATGAAGAAGTTTCATTGTTGACAGTGAGAGAGGGTTATGATCAATTAATAAAAGGTGACAACCAATTACCTGGAATTTTCATTAATTATACTTCCGATAGAACCCTTGAGGAAAAATCTCATACGATTATTCAATTGGCATCTAAACCTTCTTCAGGGAAAGTGCGACTTGCCATTATTGGAGCTGGCTCATTTGTAAGAGATGTTCATCTACCAAATCTCGTAAAACTAAAAGATCAAGTAAAAATTAGCGCTATTGTAAATAAAAAAGGTGCCAGTTCTTTAGAGGTTGCAAAAAATTATGGAGCTGACTTCGTGTCAACTTCATTAGATGATATTATAGCTTCTAAGGATATTGATGCTGTTCTGATTGGTACTCGCCATGATACTCATTCCGAAATAGTCTTAAAGTGTTTGGAAGCTGGCAAGCATGTATTTGTTGAAAAACCTCTTGCGATTCAGTGGGATGCACTAAATAAGATTAAAGAGTACTATGATAACATTAAAGGAGACCAGAAGGTACCATTGTTGTTGACTGGTTTTAATAGGAGGTTCTCACCCTATATAGAGAAAATAAAGCAATTAACTGAGAAGCGAAATAGCCCTATTGTCATGAATTATCAGATTAACACGAAATGTTTAAACAAAGAACACTGGCAAAGAAGTAAAGAAGGGGGAGGCCGAAATCTTGGAGAGGCTTGTCATATCTACGATGTCTTTACATTTCTTGCTGGTGCCGAAGTTGAAAAGATATCTGCATTATCAATTGGTAATAATGATGAAATATTCGGAAGAAATGAAAATTTCTCCGCTACTATATCTTTCAAAGATGGTTCCATTGGTAATCTTACATATACATCATTGGGATCTAGAGCCTATCCTAAGGAAATATTTCATGTTTTTTGTGATCAGTCAGTGTTCTATTTGAACAATTACAGGAATTTTGAGATATTTGGTCCATTAGAAGAGAAATACAGCACAGATGTCACCGAAAAGGGTCATTTTAAGGAATTGGAAACTTTTTTTCTCGCTATTCAAAGTGCATTTGACTGGCCAATACCTTTATGGCAGCAGATTCAAGCGTCATCTATAGCCCTTCATATTGAAGAATTATTGGAAACTCCAGTATAAGTACTGAGTGCTCATTGCTTTCTTAGTATGTCCTTCGGGACTAGGTCACTTTTCACGAGTCATGTCTTTGGTGGATTATTTGAATAGTGTGGAAATTGGATTGGAAATTCATATATGGTGTGAAGATTGGCAGAGGAAATCCTATCTCAAAAACAATAATAATCCCAAAAATATTATATTTCATTATGGATGTATGCAACCCGGAGTTGAGTGGAGCCTGGATCCTGAAATTTATGATGATGGCAGAATCACAAGTTGGGAGACTCGAATAGCTAATGAATCTATTTTACTGAGTGCCGATATAGTCATTTCTGATAATCTTGTTGGTGCATTAAACATACGGCAAGATACGGTTCTAATGGGTTCGTTTCTATGGTCAGACATTTTTGAAAAAGCTTATCCTTCAAATAATACAGTTCAGGAATTTATTTATCGAGAAAGGTTTCTTCTCGAAAAATACAACCCTGACATGCTCTGTTTAGCTGATTTGGCTATGCCGGGTGTTTTGAACCGTACAAATGCTTTACCTCTTCCATGGATGTGTACAGAATCCAATATAAATGAAATTCCTAAATCTAAAAAACCTAGGATTTCTGTTCAAATTGGTCTGACTGAAGCCATGAAAAACTGGGCAGCCTTTATTATTCCATTATTAACCTCTATTTCTGATTACGAAATGTATTTACCTGAATATTTAATGAAATATGTACCGGCGGAGAATAGTGATAATGTTCAAACCTTCAACTTTACACAATATGATGATTATGCTTCTTGCAATGTTGTTATTTGTCGTCCTGGTGTAGGGACCTTGACAGCCTGTATTGGTTCAGATACACCAATGATACTTGTTTATGAGGAAGAAAATGCGGAAATGGGCCATAATGCTGAATGCATCCAAAAACTCGGATTAGGATTCGACATGGGTTTTGAATGGGATGAAACTGAAATTATTAAGACCGTTAAAATATTGTTGAATCCTCATATTTATAGAAGGACTAAATCAAGAATTCAATCGGCAAAAAAAGATGGGTTAAAAATAGCTTCTGATTGGATACTTGATAAAGTTTATAATCAATAATGGTTGCCAAGTCTCATAAGTTGACTAATGACATGGATTTAATTAGTGTGAATCCCGATGCTAAGTTTCAAGAAATAATTCAAAAACAGAATGGCTGTAAAAGTAAAAATATACCAGCTGGGATTGCAATTGTTATAGATAATAAACAAAGAGTTATAGGTACTATCACAGATGGTGATTTGCGCCGAGCATTATTAACAAATGAAAATTTTGATTTTTCAGCTAAGGATATAATGGCCAAAGATCCCATACTTTTCCCCAAAGAATATTCCTACCAGCAGATACTTGAAGCTATTCCATCCGAACTTGAAAAACGTGACAGAAAAAGTCGAGGGTTTTTGGGGAAGATAATAAAAATTGATTATGATGGTCGACCTACTGGCATATTTAATTATCATCATTTGTGGGAACAGCGAGTTGCGGTACATAGAAATGTGGCTATAATTGGAATGGGGTATGTAGGATTAACATTAGCCTTAGGGTTATCCGAAGAAGGTTTTCATGTAACTGGTGTGGATGTTAATCAGGATTTGATAAGGAATCTTTCTGATGGTAAGTCTCACATTCACGAAACTGGGATAGAGGAAATACTTAATCGGCAATTGGCTAAGAATTTGAAGATGTCAACTGAGATACCTGATGTGGGAGATATCTATATTATGTGTGTTGGGACTCCTTTGAATCCAATTCAGAATGATAAGAAAAGTCCAGATTTATCCCGATTACTAATGGCAGCTGAGTCTATAGGGGGATGTCTAAAAAATGGGGATCTTGTTGTCCTCAGATCAACAGTTCCTCCTGGTACTACTCGGGAAAAGATTTTACCTGTTTTAGAGTCAAAATCTGGTTTGGATGGTGCAACTGATTTTCACCTTTCATTTGCCCCGGAAAGAACCATAGAGGGAGGAGCATTAGAAGAATTAAGAAGTTTGCCACAAATTATTGGTGGCTTAAATCGGGATAGTGTTGAAGCGACAGTAGCAATATTTCGTGAATTGACATCAAATATAATACGTGTTGAATCAATTGAGGCGGCAGAATTTATCAAGCTGATAAATAATTGTTATCGTGATCTCTCATTTGCATTTTCAAATCAAGTTGCGCAGATAGCACAAAGCTTTGATATCAATATTGTTGAATGCATACAAGCTGCTAATAGTGGTTATCCCAGAGATCAAGTTCCTTTCCCAAGCCCCGGTGTCGGTGGGCCTTGTTTAACAAAGGATCCCTATTTTCTTGCTTTCGATTTTAAGAGTAAAAGTGGTAGTAAGACCTTATCAGAATATGGTCGCAGTATCAACGAAGGAATGATACAATATGTAGTTGATTCGGTTCTTGAGCAGTTTGAAAAAACTGGTAAGAATCCATTGGACTCTCAAGTGCTTGTTTGTGGCTTAGCTTTTAAAGGTGATCCTGAGACCACAGATTTGCGAGGATCCTCAGCTTTAGAAATTGCAAATGAGCTTAAAAGTAAAGTTAATAAGGTTTTAGTTCATGATCCTGTAATCTCATGTGAGGAACTAGAATCACTCGGTTTTGATTTCGCGGAATTACCCACAGGATTCAAAGGTAAGGATGCTGTTTTGTTTTTAAATAATCATTCATATTATAAAAATATAAATGTCTTCAATATGGCAAAAGACTTGAGATTCCCTGGAATCATATACGATGGTTGGCATCTATTCCGCCACAGTGAAATCTTGGACTCTCATCCATGTGTTTATGTTGGATTAAGTTTTGTTCGATCATCGGTTAACAGCAGATCTGAAAACAAAGAATGAAAACACTGGCCGTCATACCGGCACGTGGTGGTTCAAAAAGTGTTCCCCAAAAAAATATTAGAATTCTGGGCGAGAAGCCTCTTATAGTTCATACGATTGAGACTTCTAATGCATCGAAAAGAATTTCACGCACAATTGTTTCCACTGATGATGAAAAGATTGCTTCTATAGCTCGATCTTTCGGTGCTGATGTACCTTTTGTGAGACCTGCTGAGTTAGCGACAGATGATGCCAATGCTATTGATGTAATAAAACATGCCTTAATAGAAGTTGAAAAGTCTAAGTCAAATGTTGAATATAACGCCGTAGTGATGTTGCAGCCCACATCACCTTTTAGATTAGTTAATGATATTGATGATGCGCTGAAGTTACTTGAAAAATCAGAGGCAGATAGTGTTATAAGTGTTGTTGCAGTTAATGGTTACCATCCAGCTAGAATGAAATATTTAGAAGAAGATAGGCTTATTGATCCTCCGTTTGTGGAAGCTTATGAAAATCAACCGAGACAAGAACTCAAACCAGTATTTATAAGAAATGGTGCTATTTATGCGATGCGGCGAGAAGTTCTCCTAAATGGTTCATTTAAGGGTAAAGACTCTCGTGCGTGGATTATGCCAACATATCGTTCTATTAACATTGACACTGAAATGGATTTTCGATTTGCGGAATTATTGCTAAGAGAAAAACTGATATGAACATATTACACCTGGAAAAAAATACATATGATGAACAATCTAAGAGAATAATTGAATCATTAGGAAATGTTGATTATGTATCTTGCGATAATCAAACTGACTTTGTAGAAATTCTTGTAGAAAAAAACTATAATGTATTGTTTTCTCGTCTTGGACTAGATGTTAGTGCGAATGTTTTGGCGTTGGCTACACATTTAAGATGGTTAATGTCACCCACAACAGGACTTGATCATATAGATTTAAATTATGCGCAAGAACACAACATTACAATTATTAGTCTTAAGGGCGAAAAAGAATTCTTAAGGGATATTCATACCACAGCCGAGCATACTTGGGCTCTTTTATTATCTATAACTCGAAAACTTTCAATTGCACACAATAGTGTTATTGAAGGGTTATGGTCGCGGGGCGATTATTACTGCAATGAATTAAGTGGTAAAATACTCGGGATTATAGGTTACGGTAGACTAGGGCGAATAGTTGCTGAATATGGGATAACCTTTAATATGGATGTCCTTGTTTTTGATAAGGTAAATCGTAATAAACAAATCAAAGATAGTAGAATAACAAACTGTAGTCTTAATGAATTGCTTTCAAAATCGGATGTAATTTCACTACATCTCTCGCTCAACAAATCCACTTACGGATTCCTTTCGGAAGAAAGGATTAATCTGATGAAGGAAGGTTTGATATTAATTAATACAGCCAGAGGTGAACTGATTGATGAACAAGCTCTAATTAGAGCTCTTGAAACAGGAAAGATATCCGCTGCTGGTTTGGATGTAATTGCTGATGATAGCAAATGGGACGGTCATGTTCCATCGAATCATCCAGTTGTTGATTATGCTAAGAGAAATGACAATTTGATTTTGACCCCACATATTGGTGGCTATGGCTACGAATCTGTTTTTGCGACAAGAAGATTTCTTGTTAAGAAGTTCATAAAAAGCTTGAAGCACACCAAATCTAAGCTATAAATAAGTCAGGTTTGATTCATTAAATGAGTAAAAACTCCTCACCAATTATCATTGCGGAAGCTTGTCAAAATCACAATGGTAATCATGAAATATTGAAACAAATGATTCATTCAGCAGCTGAGGCTGGTGCTGATTATGTAAAGATACAGGCGATTCGATCAAAGGAACTCGCACAGAGGGAAAGATTTGAAGAAGGGTCAATAGATAATAATGGAGTTCCATTAACTATCAAGAGGCCTTATAAAACTGAACTGGACCGTCTATCAAAACTTGATTTATCCTTACAAGATGAAGTTTGGTTTGTTGAGGAATGTAAGTTAGCTGGAATAAAGTCAATGATTACAGTATTCACTCGTAAAACAGCTTATGAAGTGAAAGATTTGGGTTTTGATGCTGTCAAGATAGCGAGTTATGACTGTGCTTCATTTCCCCTGCTAAGGGATGTAAAGCAGTGGTGGTCAAAGGTCATTGTCTCTACTGGAGCTACACATAATAATGAGATTGAAGAAGCTGCCAAAATTTTGCAAGGCACTGAGTTCGCTTTTTTACATTGTGTGACTATTTACCCTACTCCCTTGAATGATTGCAACTTAGCCCGAATGGATTGGTTGCGCCTATTTACAGATCACGTTGGATGGAGTGATCATACACTAGTTTCAAAAGATGGTATTTGGGCTAGCAAAATTGCTTTAGCGTTAGGGGCAAATTTAATTGAGCGTCATTTCACCATTCTAGATGAAGATAAGACAAAGGATGGTTCAGTTTCCATCTCTCCAAGCATGTTGAGAAAACTCAAGGAGTTTTCTAATAGACCTGAACTAGAGAGATTTGACATAATTAAAAGAGAATATCCTGCTTGGAAACAATCATTGGGTAAAAAAAATCGAGAACTTTCCCATGAAGAGATTCTTAACAGGGATTATTACCGGGATAGATTTTCCAGTAAGTTTGATGGGAAAATCGTATTTAACTGGGAAGAAATAGAATAAAACCGAGTGGGTTATAAAATATTATAGATCATACTTTCTCCGCAATTATTTTGTTATTGACTGGATAACGGAAAAATCAAAATAAATATTTCAGAAAGAATTACACAAAAATTAATCTGTCCTTCTACGAGTGCTAAGCTTCGCATAGAAGATGATTATTTAGTGAGTGAAACCGATGAAAGTATTTTATATCCTATCATTGATGGTATTCCAATTTTAATTAATGAAGAAAACAGTCTTTTTTCAATTAAAGATTTTATGAGCAAAAAGACGACTACTATTCTTTTAGGTAAAAGCAAAATTAAAGCAGCAATAAGAAAAATTATTCCGTCGATTAGCTTAAATATAAAAGCCAGAGATAATTATCATGAGTTAGTAACTATTATTCCTGACAACTCAGTAATTCTAATTATTGGTGGTAGTATTCAAGGAAATGGTATAGAAGAAATATATTCCAATGAATCGTATGAAATCATTGAATCTGATGTTTCTTTTGGACCATTTACAAAAATAATTAGTGATGCCCATAACATACCATTTGAAAATGGAATCTTTGATTGTGTCATAATCCAGGCGGTGCTTGAGCATGTATTAAATCCACAACGCTGTGTTAATGAAATATTTCGAGTTCTTAAGTCTTCTGGAATAGTATATGCGGAAACTCCTTTTATGCAGCAAGTGCATATGAAGGAATATGATTTTACCAGATTTACTCATTTAGGTCATCGACGATTGTTCAGAAAATTTGAAGAAATTAAAAGTGGTCCTTGTTGTGGCCCAGGCATGGCTTTAGCGTGGTCTTATGTATATTTTCTTAGAAGTTTTTTCACCTCACGATGGATGTCAAAAATATTGACTGTATTTGGTCATCTAACTTCATTCTTTTTAAAATATTTTGATTATTACTTGATAGATATGCCAGGCTCGTATGATTCTGCTTCTGGGTATTATTTTTTGGGGAAGAAGACAAATAAATGTCTTTCCGACAAAGAATTGATAAAGCAGTTCAGAGGAATTAATTAGGCTTCTAGAAGGATCAGCATTTGATTGTTTTACCGTTGTGTTGGATAGCGGCACGTGGGCTTTTCTATTGAGACATTTATTATGAAATGTGTCAGTCTAATATATTTTATTAAGTCCGTAAATTTTTTATAGGCTAAAGAGTATTTGTGTTTTGATTGTGATAACAGATCTTTGAAAATTGCAACCATACTTGGTGCAAGACCACAGTTTATTAAAGCATCGATGGTAAGTAATGAACTTGCTCATCATGGGAACATTAAAGAGATTATTATAAATACCGGTCAACATTTTGATGACAATATGTCAAAAATCTTCTTCAATGATATGGGAATTCCACAGCCTGAATACGAATTAAAGATTCATTCCCTTAGTCACGGTGCAATGACTGGTCGAATGATGGAAGGTATAGAAACCATACTAATTGAGGAAAGGCCTGATTGGGTTCTTGTATATGGTGACACAAATTCCACACTTGCGGGAAGCCTGACAGGTGCAAAACTCAACATACCAGTTGCACATGTAGAAGCCGGACTGCGCAGTTTCAATATGGAAATGCCGGAAGAGATCAATAGAATTCTGTCAGATCGTGTTTCTACTCTTTTGTTCTGTCCTACTGACAACTCTATCCAAAACCTTAAAGACGAAGGATTTACTATGGGATCAGATAGGATTATAAGGTGCGGAGATATTATGTTCGACGCAGCTCAATATTTTGTAGGGATTGCTAAAACAACTTCAACTATTTTAAATGATTATGATATCACTGATAAAGAATACGTTTTATGTTCTATTCATCGTCCTGAAAATGTAGATGATCCAAATCGGTTGGCCTCAATAATGAAAGCATTTAATGAGATTAATTCAGAGACTCAAATCATCTTGCCTTTACACCCTCGAACTATAAAGTCTTTGAAAGAATATGGCATTGAATCAACATTTAATTATCTTGAACCTGTCAGCTATTTTGATATACTAGTGTTATTAAATAATTGTCAACTGGTAATTACCGATAGTGGTGGGCTTCAAAAAGAGGCATTTTTCTTTAAAAAACATTGTGTAACATTGAGGAATGAAACTGAGTGGGTGGAACTTGTTGATAATGGATATAGTTCTTTGGCTGGTGCAAATAGGAATACCATTCTTACTTGTTTCAAAGAGATGATGCAAAGATCATCTGATTTCGAAGTACCATTATATGGGAATGGGGAAGCACGAAAACAGATAGTTAACACTTTATTAAGCTACCCGATTTAGAGTTTTGATTAAATAACATGTACAAAGAAAAGACAATTTGTGTGGTAGTTCCGTGTTTCAATGAACAAACGCAAATTGCGAAAGTTCTTAAGACAATTCCGGATTATATCGATAATGTTGTTGTTATTGATGATCATAGCACAGATAAAACAGTTGAAGAGATAGAGTCTTTTTCAAATATCCATGAAAAAATTGTTTTAATAAAACATAAAACAAATAAGGGAGTAGGGGGATCGATTGAAACAGGATATATATGGGCTCGAGATAACGGTGTGGATGTGGCAGTGGTGATGGCAGGTGATGGGCAAATGGACCCAGATGATTTACCAAAATTATTGGATCCTATTGTTGACGGAAAAGTTGATTATGCAAAAGGGAATAGATTGTTTACTGGGGAAGCGTATAAGAAAATTCCCAAGTTGAGATATTTTGGTAATTCAATTTTGTCATTATTGACAAAAATAGCATCTGGTTATTGGCATGTTGCAGACTCCCAATGCGGCTATACGGCTATAAATAAAAAAGCACTTAGAACCATAGAGTGGGGGAGAATGTACAAAAGATACGGTCAACCAAATCAGCTGTTAACAATGCTAAACATCTATAACTTTAAAGTACGTGATGTACCTGTAAAACCTATTTATGGAGTTGGTGAAAAGTCAGGGATAAAAATTCGAAAAGTAGTTTTTACTATCAGCTATTTGTTGCTAAAGAATTTCTTATGGCGAATGAAGGAAAAATATATTATACGTGATTTTCACCCTCTAGTATTTTTCTATTTTTTAGGGTTATTTTTATTTCCTACTGGATTGATTTTTGGATTATATCTTTTCTTCCTTAAAATTATCTATGCTTATGATATAGCATCGACTAGTGCCTTATTTTCGGTCTTTCTTTTTGTTTCAGGTCTTCAATCACTATTCTTTGCTATGTGGTTTGATATGGAATCAAATAAAGAACTTAAATAAAACTCTATCGGAAATGAAAGATATCAATAAAAAAGTATGCGTAGTGGGTGCTGGGAATTGGGGTGCGAATCATATTAGACTACTTAATGAAATGGGATCTCTGGGTGGAATTGTTGATTCCGATCAATCAAGAATTGAGTCTTTTAGAGATATCTATAATGATATATACTTTTATGAAGAAGTCGAAGACTCATTTATTGATTCATTTGATGGTTATATTGTTTCCAGCCCAGCGGACACCCACTTTCAAATTGCCAAGAAAATTATTATGAATAGGAACCATGTACTGGTAGAAAAACCATTGGCTTTAAATGTAAAAGATGCTTCTACATTGAATGAAATGGCTATAGAAAATCGAGTAAATCTTATGGTTGGACACTTGTTACTTTTTCATACGGCTATATTAAAGATAAAACAGATGATAAATAATGGATCAATTGGAGAGTTACAATATCTTTACAGCAATCGATTGAATTTGGGTACTATAAGGAGTGAGGAAAATATTTTGTGGAGTTTCGCACCGCATGATATTTCTATTTTTCAGTTTTTTGTAGAGGCATTTCCCACTGAAGTCATTTCTCGCGGGGGTGTGTTTTTACAATCAAATATTCA
>MDTC01089972.1_pt1 | contig 13577 bp, 14 predicted proteins | sample 811181 | NCBI WGS metagenome assembly MDTC01 (sample SAMN05326644, study PRJNA326480) | marine metagenome | isolation source: seawater | place: Pacific Ocean: North | collected 2011
ACTCCGCTTCCTGTTGAAGTTAGAACTTGCCCATCAGACCCTTGAGCACCATTTACATTAATATTAATAGCGTCAAGGATTCCAGTGAGTGTAACATTTCTAAACCCTGTAATGTCTTTACTGCTGTCTACTATTACAGCCTTTGACGCTGAAACTGTTCCTGCTGTTATCCCATCAACAAGGTTAAGTTCTGAAGCAGTTGAAGTAACGCCGTCTAAAATGTTCAACTCGGCGGCAGTTGACGTAACTGCCGTGCTACCAAGTGTAAGTCCACCATCAGGGACAGTTACACTAGCCGCAACAAAACCATCGTCAGTTTTAAGAACATTTGCGGCATTTCGATATAGCGTAGTATCACCAGCGCTAGACCCACCAGCACCCCAAGTAATCTTACCACCGGCATCAACAAGGATTCTATTCTCAGAGTCTCCGTCTACTTTTACTGCAAGGGCTTGGGAAGATGCAGCAGCAAGTCCATCAAACGAAATAGCAGTTCTAAAACTTTGTGCCATGGCCTCAACCAATCTTATGTGGGGGCGTCCTCAAACGCATTTACAACTATTATAGCACAAAGGCTGACACCGGCTCTATAACTCAGTCACCGATGCCAGCCCCTGTCGGGTATGCGCCTGCACAGGCGTAACTACCAAGTGTTAACTAGGTAGCGCCACGGATTGTTTACCGTGACATCTTAGCCAGTTACAACAATACGATAATCCCCAGCGGAGATTGTTCCAAGTAGTGTAACTGTGACCGTGTTGGTGTCCGTTCTTACGATATCGCCTTGAACTTCACCGTATGAAGAAGCATCGTAAATCTGTACTTGGACATCACGAGTTCCAAAGTTGTGTGTAACAGTAGTCGTGCTTGTGCCTGAAGAATCAGCGGCACAATCTTTAGCAGCAACTCTAGCCAAAGTAGGGGTGCTTGTATTACCTGAAGAAGTGCTTGCAAGATTATCACGAGCATCACCAGCAGAAGAAGCACCAGTACCACCATGAGTAACCCCAATATCTGTTGCTTCCCATGTGCCAGTAGCAATAGTACCAACAGCGGTTATTGAGGTTGTGCCAGTAAGGTTTGAAGCAGCAAGAGCACCAGAGAACGTGGTCGCTGTAAGCGTACCGTTTGAAGAATTGTACTTCAATGCTGAAGCATCTGTCTTAGGTGCTTGGTTGCCGGTAGCAGCAGTAGTGAATACTAGGTAAGATTCTGTATCAGACCCTTCATCAGCAACAGTAATTGTGGTTGCGATTGCCGCTGTACCAGAGGTGTCTTGGTTACCAGACGTATTTACACCCGGAAGGTTAATGTTTGCTGTACCATTGAATGAAACGCCACCGATGTTTCTAGCAGTTGCAAGTTGAGTTGCTGTGTCAGCGTTACCAGTTACATCACCAGTTACGTTACCAGTTACTGCACCTTCAAGTGTTCCAACTACGAGTGTAGCGGCAGCATATCCAGTTCCACCAGTGTTTACTGTCGTGGTAGGCTCGACCTGTAGGTCTTTGAATAGTTTGAACTTACCACTGTCATTAGCATCACGGAAAAGACCAGCATAAAGATCTTGTGAACCGCTTGTATCGTAAAGACCGTAGAAACCAATGTCTACAGAGTCTGCACCATTATTGGACTTTGCCAAAATAATAAGAGGATCTTCAACTGATAGCGTTGCAGTGTTAACAGTAGTTGTGTCACCATTAACCGTAAGGTCACCAGCAATCGTTACGTTGTTAGGAAGCCCAACAGTTACTGCACCACTTGACGCAGAAACCTCAACCTCATTGGCTGTACCAGTAAGAGAGTTAACTGTTCTTGCAAGAATGCGATCATCAATTGATGCTGATGTCATCAAAGACGTATCGTTGTCAGCAAATGATTCACCACTTGTTTGGACTGTGGTCAGCGCCACGCTGTCAAATGTAAGTGTGTCAGTGGCTTGAATAGTTATACCACCATTAGCAGTAATCAAACCTGAAACAGTTAAACTTGAAAGTGTACCAACACTCGTAAGAGATGAAGCGGTAACACCAGAAGCAAGGGTATTCGTTGTTAGCGTGTTAGCGGCAGCGGTAACTGTAATTGCTGATGTTCCGTCAAAGTCCTCACCGTTAATTGCTCTAGCCGTAGCCAATGCAGTCGCTGTTGCAGCATTACCAGTAATGTCGCTGTCTAAGTGAGCGACGGTACCAGTAGCGTTCTGGAACGTAATTGTTCTGTCAGCCGTAGGATCAGTAATCGCAATCGTGGTTTCATGAGCGTCCGCAGTAGCACCTTCGAATACAAGTGGGCTACCAGAACTGAAAGTAGCAGTTGCTATGGAGATATCAGTATCTAAATTGAGAGTAAGATCTCCAGAAGAACCACCACCATTTAAGTTGGTTCCAGCCGTAACGCTTGTGATGTCACCCTGTGGTGCTAAGTTAGCAATAGCCTGTGCGGTAACAGTTTTTGGGTTGTCGCTGTCATTCGTATCAGCGATGATTACTTTGTCATCTGAAGCCACAGTAACGGCAGAAAGTCCAGAAGGCGCAAAGTTTACTGTAATTGCACCAGAGGTACCACCGCCAGAAAGACCAGTACCAGCCGTAACGCCTGTAATATCGCCTTGCTCTTGAAGACTGACCCAGCCCGAACCATTGTAAATATAGAGTTCGTTATCGCTAGTATTGAAATAAATTTGACCAGTTGCGGGTGAACCGGGAGCCGTGCCTAAGTTCTGAATCTTAGCATTCTGTAACTCATTTTTATTTAGGTCAATATTAGTTAAAAACTTTTGAGCCATGTTTTCTCCACACTTAGGTTAAATACGCTTTACCAGAAAACGCAGATTCAAATGAAACTGTAACACTACTTGTACTATTATATGATACCTCACCAATCACTACTGTCCCAGCAGAATCTACAACAGTTACAGACGGAAATCCATCTAAAGTGTGGGTAATGGTCCATGAAGCAGCAGTTGAAGCCTGTGTATGAACGAAGCGTTTTGGTATCAAAGGTAAGGGATCGGACCCCCAAGATGTACTTCCTCTAGGTCCCCAAAGTTTACCAGCAGAAGTATCAATGTAAAAATCGCCAGCAGAACCCAAACTATCTAAAGGGTTACCAGTAGAGTACAAAAGATTTGAAGACGCCCCCGCATCATTAACAAACGTAGCAGCAACTACAGACACAGTGTTAGCGGCAGTTTCAGAAACTGTAACAGAATTAATGATATCTTGCGCAGTTACAGAATTACCAGCAGTCTCTGTTACGTTTACTGTGTAATCTGACATATTAACCTACCGTGAAAGTCCCTTGAACTAATCTCATAACAGCAGGCTTTCCACCATTACTAACTAATTCTAAATCGTATACATGTGTTCCCTTCGGCAAAGACGCTGTCTCTGACGAAGATAACCCTAGTACTATTTTACCATTACTTACATCATGTGTAATCCTACCATTAGAGTTACTTAACTCAATTAAAGACGTAGACGAAGACTTTAATTTACGCACCTGCATGCGAGAATCCCAATAGGTTATTGATGCTACCTCATTGTCAGGATTAATGACAGATATATTTAATGTGAACGCCTGTCCTTGCGTGCAAGACATGCTTAATGCGCCAGCAGTCATTACTCAAAGTCCCCTTCTCGAAATGGAGGACCGTGGGTAACGTGCTCATCTGCAACCATAAGCATGCCACGAGCGATCCACTCAGGCAACTTATCAGAAGTAACCACCATCAAGTTGGATTCACCTTCTTCGCTTATGATCTCCGCAACTAAAAGAAAGTTACCTAAAATTCCAATGTTTTGATCTCTTGACTTAAAAACATCTTCAACTATGTCTCCGACTAAATCGCTGCCCTCAGTGTTTACTTTCTCATTAACTGCATCAGCCATCATTGCAATAATGTCGTCAACACTATCATCGTCGCCACGCTCACTCCACGGTACAAACTCTTCATCAGCCATTTATTGCTCCTGTGTCCTATAGTCTCGTAGTTCTTCTAACAGTTCAGAATTCTTTTTTTCTAATTGGTCTATTTCTTCCTGAAGGTGATGCGTGATATACCGAAGCCTGTTATTTTCTTTACGTTGTAGAGCGTACTCAATTCTGCTTTGTCTCACCAGATCTAACCAAACTTCATCTTGTGCGGCATCTACATCAAACTCTAGTTTTTGTGTTTTGAGCCTGTTTGATAAAATGATGCCCGCAAATGTTACTATTGAACCAACAAGGGCAGGCACTGTCATGTTTATAAATTCTGTCCACATGTCTACCCCCTAAATGTATTGTATCACTACCTCCTTAGAGGATATTAAACATAGTCTAATGTCACTGTAATTCTTGGCTGTGTTGATGTACTTCCTATTCCTAATCCGAAGAAAAAGAAATAGTTGGTATCCAAACTTGAACCAAAATCTGCTAAACCTGAGTTAACATTTGTTATTGCTAAATCACTATTTGCAGCCACATGATCAATAATGTCTTGATCTAAAGTTATTTCTATATTAGACCCTCTAGCCAACCCTGTCGAAGAGGCAGACACTGCCTTTGAAAAATCTACATCTGACGTGCTAGGGGAAGTGGTCGTTGTGTTTCCATCATACGGCGAAACATAAATATTACTACTACTTGGTGTAGGTTCACCGTGAAAAACAGTATCTCTTGTGAGCCTGAGTGTAGCAGATTTTACTACAGGACGTTCTGCAAGTTCGGATGAAAAAAATGTTCCCACCGATGTAAATGCGAAGGTAGCGACGCCATAATATCGCTGTGTATTAGACCCAGTAAAGTATCTACCACATGCTAGTGTTTTTACACCTGCGGTACCTGCTGAAGGACCATTTGAGGTTGTTCCCCAACTTGACCCACGAGCAAACCTTGTAGGATATGTGTTAAAGCCATTGGGATATATAGTAAACGTTTGAGGGTCGGAACCAGTGTAGAACTGTGTCCATGAGCCACCGTCAGATGGCATGTAATGGCCCTTTTTAATAATCTTCCACTCAGAGCCATCATAGTACTCAGCGTCACCCTGAGGGATTGGAGTCCAAGAACCACCGTCAGAAGGCATGTAATGTATACCCATCTAAATGCTCCTTATGTTTCGAACCAAATATCGCCTGCTAAAGCACCAGCACTGTTTGGTTGAGAACCCCGAACAAAAATTGTTCTACCAGCATTTCCATTTCTAGAAGCCACTGCAGAGTAACCATACAGCAATCTATCAGTATCGTCCGCTCCGGGGGTGCCACCCAACTGACTGTTTATTTCCGCTTTAGTGTAAAAGTTTGTTTCAAGATTTAGTGAAGCCAAACTGTCAACATGGCCAAAACCATCTAAACCTACGTTCGAAATAACAGTGTTACCAGTATTGGTGGAATCTGCTTGAGAAGAAGTGTTGGCGTGTGAAAGGGTGAAAGTTGATCCTTGTCCGGCCCCTCCAGTCATTGTAAGACCTGAACCTGACACAGCAACTTCCTCAGCGTAGTTACCGCTAGTTTGAGTACCCAACGCTACAGTGTTAGTACCTATGCGTGCAGAAGCAATAGTACCGGTCAGTACAGCCGCATCAACAGAATCAATCTTAGCGCTAGTAATGCCACCAGCCAACTGAGCGTTTGTCACCTTACCAAATTCAAGATTGCCAGTAGTTCTACCAAGAATAGTATTGTCAGTATTGGCTATTATTTGAGTAAGGTTAGCAGTAGAACTACCAACACGACCCAAAATAGCGTGCCCAGCAACCTGTTGCATCTGCTCAACATCAACTGCATTAGCAGTAATATTGTCTGTATCAATTTTACCAAATTCAAGAGAAGTGCCGTTTCTAAGAAGCACCTCATTGTCATTGCCAGCAGTAATGTCTGCTACAACACCACTAGAGTTTGCAGAACGACCAATCACGGACAAACCAGCAGAATTCTCAATCTTTTCATGAGTTACTGCGCTAGTAGCAATCCTAGCAATCGGAAGCGTTCCGGCTGTAATCTTACCCGCATCAATATCTGAGCCAAGTTTTACATTGGTTACAGCACTAGAAGCAATCCGAGCAATCGGAAGAGTACCAGCAGTAATCTTAGAGGCATCAAGGTCTGAGCCAAGTTTTGCGTTTGTTACAGCAGTAGCAGCAATCTTACCCGTAGTAACTGCAAGATCGTCAATCTTAGCCGTCTCAACAGCCTCAGCCTGAATCATTGCTGTAGTAATAGTGTTTGAAGAAATACTGTGCTTGTGGTCTGCACGAGCAGCATCTGTAGACGAGCCATCAGCCAAAGTGCCGTCAATCGCTACAGCGGCACCAAACTTACCAATGTCAAACCATGCAGTTCCATTACAGTAACTTAACTGACCTACGGAGCCAGAAGTTGAAGAATAGTGAAAAAATCCAGTGTATGCCGCACCAGCCGTGGGGCGACTTCCAGCCTGATTATAACCTGCTGCCTTTGACTCTAAATCAGAATGGGATGAATCCATGTCCGATCTAGTAAACGTGTCACCCGATGATCCCCATCGAACTAAGTTGAGACGAGTTGTGTTTGTTTTAGCCATAATTGTACTCCTCTTCCCTATTCTACTAGGTAATTTGGCTACTCAATAGTGTAATTTCAGCATCTGTAAGTTTTCTGTCAAAGAAAACATACTCTGCTAGTCCAAATCTTGCATTCCATGCTCCCGCCGCTCCCTCGCTGAACTTAGCCAAGGTAGTGGGTAGAGCGAACGTCACGCTTGCTGTTGCTGTAGCAGTTGACTGTTCCGTTCCGTTTACAACCAAACTCAAACCATTAGTTGGATCTCTCCTAACTACAATCCAATGCCATGACCCATAGGTTGGAGATTCAGTCCATGATACAGTTTCAGTATTCGTACCATCTGTAAATGTGGCTTTGATTGCAGGGCCATCATAAAATATTTTTAGCCCTTTACCTGATGTGTCCTCAATTTTGAAGATGTCGTAGTCTGTTCCAGCCGATGCTGTCCAGAAACGACGAACCTGAAGCAGAACAGAAAAGTCTTTGTGTATTTCTAGTTCGGGACAATTGTTTAGAGAAGGGGAACCTTCGTAAGCATGCAAAAAGTTTTTGTTGATTAACTGGCTAGGAGCATAGGCAACGGACGATGCAGGGAAGTTCCTTGTCAAAGTCCATGTGTTGCTTGCAGTAACAGAGTCTGCCCCTGTTGTGGCACCAACTGCAATTGTTGTTGGTAAAAACTTAGCGAGGTTTGTTCCACTGGGTCCTGTACCGTTTGCTTGAATCGCAATTTGCTTTAAGGTCAAACCACTAAAAGTGTTAGACGTTGAAGCCTCATACACAGTAGCAGGTGTTATTGTTAGAACACCTGATCCATTTGTGGTTACAGAATTTACTTTATTTGATGCTCCACCTGTCGTTGTGTTGACGACTCGTGTAACTACATCATACGCTGTTGAGTTGCCTAACCCGTTAATGGTTAATGTGTCTCCGCCTGAAGCAGCATGCCCAAAGTACCAATCGTCATCTCCAGTATCTCGAAAAGCAAGAATGTCCAAGTCGTTTGAAGACGCATTATTAACAGTCATTGTTATTGGGCTAGCAACAGGAACTGTAGTGTTGAAAGATGCGCTGTACACTGTAACGGCTGACAGATCAATGTCTACCGTGGGAGAGTACGCATAGTACCCAAAGTTGGTTGTTGATCCGCCATCAAAGTATGCATGAGCCGCAGAAGATGTGTCCGATGTGCCACTAAAGGATATCGGAGCATTAAAGAACATAAGTCGTTTTATGCTACATGACAATGGGTTAGCGTCTGCCCAGTTATCAGTTGCATTTAACTGCCCAAGGATTTGGATTTTAGCACCGGTTCCAGCCGTAGCCGAGTCGCTAGTAATTGAAGCAGTGCCAACAGCGTTTGATTCCCAATCGTCATACAAAGAAGATTGTGCGTAGAAAGAAACAGTTTGTGCACCCGAACCTGCTGCTTTGCTAACACGCAAAACTACATCGCCTCTACTAGAGATATCATTAAAATCAATAGCATCTGAAACAGCATAGTTATTTGCGCCAACCGCTTCATAACCATCAACCAGCATTAGCCTTGTATTATTGTCAGAATCCTGAGTTGCACCAGATACTAAGTAAATGGCCCAGTCGTTATCTGAACCACTATTGTCCGTACCGCAAGCAATTAACCTTTTCTCTCTGTAAAGAAAATCTGCCGGAGTGTTTCCACCAGATCCAGCAGTGTCTGCTGAAGCGGTAGGAACAGTCAAGTCAGAAAGGACAACAACGATATCGTAGCCTGTAGTGGTTCCGCCTAGGTTTAAAAGAGAGTCATTGCCTGAAGTTATTGATCCGTATGTTGAAGATCCAGTATCCCCATAAAAGTATGCAGAATTTGCAGTATGATGCGCATTGCCAACTCCACCACCAAGTTCTGGTGTTGTTGTAGAAGAGTTTTCGTTTAGTCGTAAGTTCCTTGCGTATCCGTCAGGGTCTGCCACAAAGTTTTGATCATAAACATGTGCACCAGTTGAGTTACTGTTTGAGTTGGATGCTGGATAGACAATAGTACTAAAGTCTAATGAACCGTTTCCAGAGTCCACAACATTCGTTACTTTTTCCGCCCTAGCCCCAGCAGAAAGTCCATTATTGGCGGCATCACTAATTAGTGTGCCACCCGGATCGCTTGCAGGGTCAATTAATACTTCAACGAGGAACGGATTATCTCTGTCATTTTTTACAACTGGAGTAAAAGCGGAAGCGCCAACAAGAGTTTGAAGGAATTCTGCTATAGCGTCTGGGCGTCCACCGTTTATGCCAGAAAATCCTGTTCTAATCTGATCACGGAAACTTTGGATTGTATCAAAAAAGTCAGGGTCAACATTCTCTAGCCCCAACCAGTCTAAAGTTTCCAAGTCTTCCCACTCACCCGGATCTCCCGCTGAAGGATCTGCCTCAAACGCTTCCAAAGCAGCCCAAGGTGAGAAACCAGATGCGGATATCAAAAGGTTAGTTCCAGTTACTGAAGCCAGCCAAGCCAAGTATGATGCAGCAGCAGTGTCGGGGTCAGTTAACTTAGATTTACTTTCGGTTCCTTCTGTTGGTCGAGTGTATTCGTAAAGTTTAGCCTCTTCTGAAACAGCGTCCGCACTTCGCATCAAAGACTCTAAAAATCGTTTTAAAGGAAATGGGAGTAACTGTTCAGTGACAAGATTATCAATATTCTTATCATCTAAAAGCATAAAGTTTGGTAAATCATGGTATGTTGCGTAGGAAAGATTGCCCGCATCAGTGAAGTTGTCTTCACAAATGAAAGGATCGTAAACTATAAAGAGGTCCGAGTTTGCTGTCAAAGTACCAGAGCCTGTGCCAGAAAACGTTAGTTTAAATTTAGCAATCTGAGATCCTGAAGGTGCTGTAAACATTTCAAAAAGTTTACCAAAAGTCTTAGCAACAGGAAAGTCAATAGTCCTTGAAGTAGTTGTAGTAGCGCTTGAAGACGAAGAGGCGTAAAAATCCATCGTAAGCGTAACTGTTTTACCACTCGTAAACGAACCAAGAAAAACACTTGCAAGATAACGTTTGGTTTCATTAATATCTACAAACGGCGACTCAACTACGACATCCGCAGTAGAAGTGGGAACAAAAGTAAAAGTCGCCCCACCATAAGTATCCTTGTACTCATCACCCGGAATATAAGTGTTATAGTAAGTAGGCTTCTCAAACCTAATAATGGTTCCCACCCCAGATGTTATCGACCACCCAGCAAAATCAGTAGTTTTTGATGTACCAAAATTTTTCTGTGTATTTGTTAGGGCGTTAAAAACTCTTTGAGCCATGTTATCCCTCTCACGCTGCTGTAATCGTTATGGTCCCAAAGGTCACCAGTGAACCCAAGTTTCTCAAATAAAGATCAGAAGAAACATTAGCCGTAGGCGAAGCATTGTTCAAAGTAGTGAAAATGCTTGAATCATCACTACCACCACTAATCGCAGAAGAGGCAGTGGCCGTACCACCAGTATCACCAGCAGAACCAATAAAGCCAGAAGAGCCATCTGGAATCTTACCCCCACGAGTGGCATCATTAAAGTTATTGCCATTAGAAATGGCTTGATACGCTTGATCAGTTGCACCACCACCGCCAGCCACTGTGACGCTAGCAGTATTAACAAACGTATACACTGTAGGATTATCAGGATCAGTCGTGGAATCAACAAAGTAAAATGCAGCATCGCCTGCACCATAAGTACCGGGTGTTCCACCAGCGATAGTTAAAGTTGTTGTTGCCTTTGAGCCTCCACCATTTGCGTAATACCCAACATTGTTTGATCCAATGACAGGAACTGCGTCCATAGTGAGAGTACCAACATAATCAACGTTAGTTACAGAGTCAATAAGAGAAATCATTTCGTTTCTTCTCACATACTGTTGTTCCCAGTCCCACTTATTTGGATCTAGATAATCTTTAATTGCGTTTTCTACGGCTGTCTTCACCGTGGCAAAAACAGCGCCTGTCTTGATACCGATAGTAGCAGTCACATGAACCTTTGCTAGTTCAGCGGTCATAACTTCAATCGCCAAGCCAGAAGGAGTCCGTGCCTCTAAAGAAGAATGAAGATCTGACAAGTTAGAAGCAGAAACGACAACTTCCGTGGAAGCATTTGCAGCAGTGTTAACTTGCCCTGCCGTGGCTACGAGTATGTGCCCGTCATGTGTACCATACGTTAATGAAGTAGTGTCCCTGTCTCGATATTTCTTTCTGTTATATGTGGCCACTCTGTATGCGTAGGTTTTATTGGAACCTACAAAGTTTTTTATTTGATTAGGAGTGGTTGAGGCTGTGGTATAACTTGCAAGCAAGGCAGTTCCACGACTAAAGTACTCAGTATCTGTCTCTGCGTCCAACCCACCATTTGGACTTGCGCTAAACGTTGCTGAAGTAAACGCCGTAGTATTTGCTAAAAGTGACAAAGGTTCTGAATCAGCGTTAAAGTTATAGGCTGTACCAACATCAATAGCGGTAACAGTTGCTGTACCAGAAGTTGAAGCAAAGTCAGCATCAAGAGTAAAAATGTAAGATACAGAATTCGTTGAATTAATGAACAAAAACTCTGAGCCTTTAGGAATAGTTTCTCCCGAAGACTGTGTTATTGATATGGTTGCTGTTGCTCTTGTACCATTGCTTCGTGTTAAACCAAACAATTGTAGCAAAACTTCAGTAGTGGCTGATGGAAGTCTGTTAATCGCAGAAACAAGTTCAGAAGTTCGATTAGCAAACAACTCTGATAGAACTACTTCAATCTGTCCAGCCTCTGGTGTCCAGTTAGGCAATAGTGCCCTACCGGCTTCTAAAATGTTATTTAAGATAGCAACAGGATCTTCATCAAATACTGTTAGATCTTGGTATGCGCTTACGTCTGGAGAATTAGCCATTCTACCCTCACTCAAACTCTATGATCACGTCAGTGTCTTTACCGCCAACTTGCTTAACTTGTAGGCCAGTCACTTGTACGCTCGTATTGTCATAAAACCTATTTAAGGTATTCATAAACTCTGCAACTTCAAACTTGTTAAAAACAGGATCAGTTAAGCCAAAGTCAGGCATTAGTGGGCGCTCATCTTTTTCTGTTTTGACAAGCGCATTTATTTGTTGTGCCTTGTATGTGCTGGTTCCTGAGTACACCACAGATGCACGACTATTTTTTTGATCCATCCTAAAAGGATACGAAAGCACAAATTCTGCCATGATTCCTCCAAAAATACCTACATATACATTCTACCGAAATTTGAAGGTATCCTGCCACTACTAGTCAGTTATCAAAGAATACCAATCACTAAAATTAGGGTCCTCAACAGGAATAATTTTTAGATCAACCAAATCAACTTCCCACTTACTGCCAGACATCGCCCATGCAATCTCAATAGATGGCTGCGCTGCAACAACGCCAGTATTTACTTGCAACCCATAAGTATTGACAAAATAATTTACCACACAACCAGAAATACCCTCATGGTAGCATGGAGCATCCTCCGTTGCGCCGTGAGGGCAAATACTAGGCGTAATATCAACTTCAGTTTGGTTAATGTTAACTAAAATTCTATGGCCGTCAACATTCCAAGATAGTTCTTTAATCATCTTCTTTGCTAGATTTAAGTTTGTCTTCAGAAGATTCAAGTTCTTTAAGTGTCACTTCTAACTCATCAATTTTTTCTTGAAGGCTTATACATACTTTTTCTGCGACAACCATTCGTGCTTGTAACTGAATGTGCTCTTTCTGCAACTCAGCATACCGATTCCAAACAATGTCTGCTAATAAACCATCATCATAAGAAAACATTACCTAGTTACCTCTAAATCTAAATAGAAGTTGCCTTCAACAACCCTCTCAACAGCACCACCGCTTGATATGATCTCAAGGTCATAAACACCACCATCAGTTATGGCGGCAGTGTCAGCAGCACTAATTGACAAAGTTATCTGACCACTGCTATTTAATGTAATTCTATTATTCTCCGTGGTCAAAGTTATGAGAGTGGAAGACGAACTTACAGTTCTTCTAACGTGCATCCGAGCAGTGAAACCGCTTAAGTTTCGAGCGTCACCGTTACTGTCTTTAACAGTTAACGATCTGCTAAATGTTGCGCCCTGTTCGCAAGTAATATCGTATGCTCCAGCAGCCATAAAAACCTCCTAGTTACTTATAGTATACCGGAGCACCAGTGCTACTTCTTAGAACTAGGTGCCTTCTCAATAGGCTCTTCTGTAACAGAAGTGACCTCTGCCAACTTACCCTGTAGGGTATTAACTGCAACTCTGAGAGTTGAGTTTTCTAGCGTTAAATTTGTAACCTGATTCGCAAGTTCCTGAATAACGGCTTGCGGATCAAGATTGATGTTATTTGATGTATCAGTCATAATACCTATATTACCTTCCATGTATGTTTCTGTCAAGTACCCTCGGCAGGATTCGAACCTGCGACCTACGGATTAGAAGTCCGTTGCGCTATCCAGACTGCGCCACGAGGGCATGGCGGAAAGGGTGGGATTCGAACCCACGGAGGTTGTGACACCTCAACGGTTTTCAAGACCGGCCCATTCGTCCACTCTGGCACCTTTCCTCTACTCGGTGTAATTATACCTGTTGTGTGCCGCAATGTCAACAGGGTGAATATTTTTACCAAATACTTCATCAGCGGTGTATGCCACAATATCAATGTTTGAATTCAGTAAAACTTCCCTAACCTTTTCATGTGAGGGTCTATTCTCAGACATGTAAACCACCATAGAAATACCGCTATTAGCAATCAACTTAGCACAGTCAAGACATGGTTCACCATTCACATACAACGTAACACCGTCTTGCTTTCTGGAAGAAAAGTCGCTATGAAGCAAACAATTTGCTTCAGCATGGACAGCAATGCAATCACTGTAGTCCGATGATTTATGGTTAGGTGGCGCAAATGCACGAGGACAAGCACCTTCGGAACAATGCGCCACATTTCTAGGGGCACCGTTGTAGCCGATACCTAAGACAAAGTTTTCGCTATCAACCAAGATAGCCATATACTGAGACTTTGTGCAGGTAGAAAACAGTCTAGC
>MDTC01141211.1_pt1 | contig 13576 bp, 1 predicted proteins | sample 811181 | NCBI WGS metagenome assembly MDTC01 (sample SAMN05326644, study PRJNA326480) | marine metagenome | isolation source: seawater | place: Pacific Ocean: North | collected 2011
AGAGGCAACCAGATAACATGCCTTTCACTAAATTTGCCAATCTAGATTTCGATCAGATTAAAACTGAAATTAAGAGTTATCTTCGTGCTAACTCAACATTTACAGACTTTGATTTTGAAGGATCAAACTTTTCAGTCTTAATCGACACTTTAGCATATAATACTTATATTAATGCGTTCAATTCAAATATGATTGTTAACGAATCCTTCTTGGATTCAGCAACACTTAGAGAGAATGTTGTTTCTCTAGCACGCAATATAGGATACGTACCACGCTCTAGGACGGCAGCAAAGGCACAGATATCGTTTAGTACAGACGTTAACGTAGACTCATCTACAGCGACCTTACAGGCAGGTCTGGTGTGCACTGGTAGTGTTGATAATACAGCATATACATTTGCAGTCCCTGAAGACATCACCACATCTGTTAGTAATAAGGTAGCGACGTTTAATAATATTGATGTTTATCAAGGAATATTCCTAACAAAACAATTTACTGTTGATACATCATTAAATCAAAAATTTGTACTTGATAATTCTTTTATTGACACATCGACTATTTCAGTTTATGTAAAGGGTGCTGCAGATAGTGGATTGGGTGTTGAATATAGATTAGTTGATAATATTTTAAATTTAACAGGATCATCTAAGATCTTCTTAATACAAGAAGTACAGGATGAAAAATATGAAATTTTGTTTGGTGATGGTCTTATTGGCGAGAAGTTAGAAAATGGATCAGTAATTACGGTTCATTATATTGTAACTGATGGTTCAGAAGGAAATGGTGTAACATCATTTTCTTATTCTGGCAGTGTCATGGCTGGTAATAATGTTCCAAACCCAGGCAGTGTTACCATAACAACTAACCAGGCATCCCAGAATGGGTCTAATATCGAGTCAATTGACTCAATCAAGTACTTTGCACCTAGGATCTATTCGTCGCAGTACAGGGCGGTTACAGCAAGGGATTACGAAGCAATTATAAAGAATATCTACCCAGATACGGAATCTGTATCTGTTGTTGGTGGTGAAGAGTTAGATCCGCCTGAATTTGGTACTGTCACTATTAGCATCAAACCTAAAAATGGCAGTTTTGTCTCTGATTTTAACAAGTCTCAGATTTTATCAAAATTAAAGCAATACACCGTATCTGGTATTAATCAAAAGATTATTGATCTTAAGATACTATATGTTGAACTGAATAGTGCAGTTTATTATAATACCAACCAAACTTCTTCATCAGATTCATTAAAAACTAAAATTATTAATTCTTTGACTGACTATTCAAATTCAGTTGACCTTAATAAGTTTGGTGGAAGGTTTAAGTATAGTAAGGTTCAACAAGTTATTGATAATACCGATTCTGCAGTTACATCAAACATCACTAAAGTTATTATTAGAAGAGATTTGAAAGCTGCAATTGGAACTTCTGCACAATATGAATTATGTTTTGGAAATCAATTTCACGTGAATCCAGAAGGTCGTAACATCAAATCAACAGGTTTTAAAATTAGTGGTGAAGTTGATACTGTTTATTTTACAGATATTCCAAATGCTGATGAAAAAACTGGTACAATATCAATTGTAAAAGAAACTTCTGATGGTAGTATTCGTGTTATTGTAAAGTCAGCAGGAACTGTTGATTATGAACATGGTGAAATTAATATAGGCACAGTTAATATTACATCAACATCTAAAATTAATGATATTATTGAGATCCAAGCATTCCCAGAGTCTAATGATATTGTTGGACTGAAGGACTTGTATTTGGATTTCAGCGTTTCGGATAGCGAGATAAATATGGTGAGAGATGTTATTGCTTCTGGTGATGAAATCTCAGGAACAGTATTCACTAGAGATTACTACACATCAAGTTACTCAAACGGGAATCTAACAAGAGCGTAATATGATACAAACTGGGTTCGAACCTAGGGTCAAGGTTCAGGAAATAATCACAAATCAACTTCCTAGTTTTATATTGGATGAGAATCCAAAGGCAGTTGATTTCTTTAAACAGTATTATATTTCACAAGAGTATCAAGGTGGTACAACAGATCTTTCTGAAAATTTAGATCAATATCTAAAAGTAGATAATTTGATCCCAGAGGTTATTGTAGATACTACCAAAACAGTTGGTGTAACCACTGTAGGAGACTCTACAATCAATGTCAATTCAACTAAAGCATTTCCAGATACCTATGGACTGCTAAAGATTGATGACGAGATTATTACATATACTGGAAAAACTCCAACTTCATTCACCGGATGTGTTCGTGGATTCAGTGGCATCACAAATTACCACGAGTCTAATAATTCTGAAGAGTTAGTATTTTCAACAAGTAATGCGGCATCTCATGCTGATGATTCTAGTGTTCAAAATCTAAGCACTTTATTCTTAAAAGAGTTTTATACAAAGTTAAAATCAACATTCACTCCAGGATTAGAGAATGTTGAGTTTTCCCCATTAATTAATGCTGGAAACTTTATTAAAGAAGCTAGAAGTTTTTATGAGTCTAAGGGTACTGATGATTCATTTAAAATTCTTTGCAAGGTTTTGTATGGTATCGACCCTACAATTGTAAACCTAGAAAATTATCTAATTAAACCATCCTCTGCAAATTTTGTAAGAAGATATGTCACTATTGCAGAAGTTATCTCTGGCAATCCTATCAATTTAATCGGACAACAGATTACCAAGTCAACAGATCCTGGTACAAACGCTTCTGTTTCTGATGTTGAGGCTTTTACTAGAAATAATATTCAATATTTTAAGATTTCACTTTTCATTGGTTATGATGACTTATCAACCGTCAGAGGTACTTTTGTAATTACTCCTTCATCAAAGGTCACGGAGAAGGTTGAGGTTGGATCGTCTGTTATTTCTGTAGATTCTACTGTAGGATTTGAGGAATCTGGTACTATTGTATCTGGTAATAATACTATTACATATACTAGCAAAAGTATTAACCAATTTTATGGATGTACTGGAGTCTCTGAGGAAATCTCTGCTGCAGATAATTTAAGGTCCGATGTTACTTACTTTGGTTATGAAAATGGAGATACATCTAAAAAGGTAGAGTTAAGACTTACAGGTGTACTGTCTAATTTTGTGCAAATAAGTGATAATTTATCACTAAAAGAAGGTGATATAATTGGTGTTAAAAATCTTGGATCTAATATTAAAAATCCAAGCAATGGTAAAACATATAAAGAAATTTTTGCTAACTCTTGGATCTATAATACCAGTTCAAGGTATGAAATTGATGATATCGGCAATAGTATTACTTTAAAGAGTATTATTGATAGATCAAGCCTTAAAAAAGGTGACAGAGTTGAGATACTTGATAGAGATTCTTTGATAGTTAAATCATCAGAGACTAACGTTGCTTTTGTTGATCAAGTTAACGAAACTGATAATAGTCTTATTTTAGAGAACAATTCTTTTTCATTTATTACTAATCAAAAATATGATTTAAGGAGAAAATTAAATACTGCAAATAGTATCAATGTTAGTATTGATGGCGGTAATAATAAAATTTTATCCGACGTTTTAAATGTATATGATGAACATGGTGAGTATGCATATGTAGCATCAAACTCTTTACCATCAGGTAATAGAACTACTGAACCATCAATTGAATATGCATATAACATCACCAAAAAAGCTAATACTTCATTTATCAGCCAAGGAATAGTTGGAGTTTTAACCGACGTTCAAACCGATGGAACATATTCAACTTTAAAATTTGCAGAACCTGTACCATTTTCTAATGGTGATGAGCTTTATTATAAACCAGATGTTGCTCCTTTAGCTGGACTTGAAACTGGTTCTTACTTTGTTGGTATTTCTTCTAGTGATGGTAAGCAAGTTAATCTTTACTCGTCAAGATCATTTGTTGGAAGTTCCAATTATTTGACTTTCTCACCAGAACCTAACGGACATAGATTTACATTAAACTCTCAGAGATCAAATCTTATTAGTCCTCAAAAAGTATTAAAGAAATTTGTATTAAATCCAAATATTAAAAATGGAAAAGGTGAGGTGACTACTCCAGGAACCACTGGAATGTTGATTAATGGTGTAGAGATTTCTAACTATAAGTCTGATGATAAAATTTACTTTGGTCCATTAAAATCAATCAACGTACTTAATGGTGGAAAAGACTATGATGTAATTAATCTTCCTACAATTCAAGTTTCAAACCCTAATGTATCTACTGGAACGACATCTTTAGTTCAACCAGTTGTTAGTGGTTCAATCGAAAAAGTTTATGTAGATCCACAAGATTTTGATATTGACAGTATCGTATCAATCGGAGTAACTGGTGGTAATGGCACTGGCGCAAATTTAGATGTATCACTCATTAAAAGAAGTAGGAATGTTTTCTTTAATGCTAAAACTTCTTTAACAGGTGGTGGCATTAATACTGCTACAAATCAAATTGTATTTGATACCGATCACAATTTTATTAATGGTGAAGAAATTATTTACAGTAATGAAGGCAATACTTCTGTAGGATATGCAAATACTTTAACACTTGTAAATCAATCCTCTTATTTCTCTAGAGTTGATAATAATAGAACTATTCGTCTTTTTGAAAATCTAAGTGATTCATTATCTGGTATTAATACTATTAATTTTACAGATGGTGGTGCCGGAATTCAAAAATTCTCACCCACAAAGACAAAAAATACAATTAATAATATTAACGTAATTGATGGTGGATCCAATTACACCAATCGCAATTTGATGGTCAAACCAGTTGGGATTAACACTGCTAACCACACTGTTAATTTTGAAAATCATGGATTTGATGATGGAGACACTATTGTTTATAGAAATTTAAATGGTGTATCTTGGAGTTCACCAGATATAGTCGGTGTTGGTGTTACAACCTTAACTTATAAAATATTGAAAGTTGATAATGATTCTTTCAAATTAGCAAATATTGGAGTAGCTGGAACAAATTTAAGTAACTTTGATAGTAGAGAAAATATAAGATTTGAAACAGTAGGATCTGGAGTACATAGCTTCAAGTTCCCAGACATTTCTGTTTCTATAAACTATACTTCTGTTGGATTTGGTACAACTACCCAAACGTATCAAACTATAACTGCTACACCAGTTGTAAGAGGTAATATTATCGATGCTTACTTATATGAATCTGGGACTGGATATGGTTCTACTATTCTAAATCACCACCAGAGACCATTAGTAGAGATCAAAACAGGAAGTGATGCACTAATTAGTGCTACCATAATCAATGGCAAATTTGAGGCGGTTACAGTCGATTCTGGTGGTAGAAATTATAGTTCTTTACCCGTTATTGATATTAAAGACCCCACTGGACTTGGTGTTGGTGCTGAACTAAGACCTATAATATCTAATGGAAGATTAACAAATGTCATAATCGTAAATCCTGGTATAGGATATTCAACCTCTACTACTGTTAATGTAAAAACCTCTGGTTCTAATGGATTACTTAGTGCAGATGTAAGAGATTTAAGTCTTAATAATCAGGTTAGATTTGGTGATGAATTGCTTTTTGAGACTAAAAATAATCTCCAATATACTGTACTATCATACTTCGATTCATTAAGAACTGCTTTTAAAGAAAAATCAGATGAGGTATCTTACATTATTGGATGGGCTTATGATGGCAATCCAATTTATGGACCTTATGCATATATTGATCCTGAGAACACAAACTCCGCTGCTAAGAGAGTAACGTCTAGTTATGAATTATCCACTGCTGATATTATTGATAGACCAGTAGGTTTTGCTGCTGGATATTTTAAAGAAGATTACAAGTTCACAAATTCTGGTGACCTTGATGAATACAATGGAATGTTTGCAAAGACGCGAGAATTTCCAAATGGTGTCTATGCATATTATGCAACATTAGATGCATCAGACAATCCACAATTCCCATATTTTATTGGTGATAAGTACAGATCAAATACGCTAACAGAAAATGAGTCATTAACTCAAGGATTTGATTTTAATAATTCCAACTTATTGAGAAATACATTCCCATATAAAATCTCAGATAAGAATGCGGATAATGATTTCATTATTGAAACAAGTGAAGTTGTTGATCAAAAATCAGTGGTAGAGTCCGCAACAAAGGGATCTATAAGTGGATTTGATATTATCAATGCTGGTGATAATTATAAAGTAAATGATGTTGTAGATTTTAACTCTACAGAAACTGGAGGTGGATTAATCGCCAGAGTCTCAGAAATTAAAGGAAGACCTATTACATCCGTAGATACCACTATTGAGGAATATACAAATGCTGTAATTACAGTTGATAGTGACAAAAAAGTTAGAGTAAATGTATTACCAAAACATGATATTGTTGACAGTGAAAACGTTGTATTATCAGGTTTTTCAACACAACTATCCCAATTAAATAATTCTTTCGTTGCTGGTGTTACATCATTTACATCAATTTTGATTGAGGATATTGCAACAGGAACAAGTGGACTTTCAACAGAAATTTATCTATCACAAATTCCACCAAATGTTTCAGTTGGTAGCAGCATAGGAATTGGCACAGAATTTTTAACCGTACTTGAAGTTTTTGATAATTTAAATGTATTAAAGGTTGAAAGGTCAGTTACAGGATTAGCACATACAGCACCTCTAAATGTTGGATTTATACCAGATAGTTTTACAATCGATGCCAATTTAGATACCTTTGATTCAAAAGTAAATGACAAAGTATTTTTCAATCCAAGTGAATCTGTAGGTATTGGAATAACTGTTGGTATTGGAATAACTGTTGCATTCTCTTTTGGTAATTCTAATATTACCAGAAATATTCAAACAAAGACAATTGAAATTGAAAACCATCCTTTCAAAAATAATCAAGAGGTAACATATACTGCAGATGGTGTAAGTGTAGGAATTTCTACAACCTCAACTTCTGCTGTATTTGATATGCCATCAACAGTCTTTATTGTTGATAAAAACGTTAATTCTATTGGAATTAAAACTACACTAACATCTTCTGAAGTATTTTTTAGAACTGCCACATCTACAAGCGATAAGCATTCGTTTGAATCAAAATTCAATCAAATAACTGGAAAAGTACAGAGAATTTCTGCTAATATTGGTATATCAACTTTATATGATGATGAGTTAAGTGTTAATGACTCTATTTCACTTAATATAAAACCAAATCTTTCTGTTGGTATTGGAACTTCTACTGCTGTTCGAGTGCAGAGAGATACTATTAGTGGAAATGTTTTAATTAATCCGATTAATTTTAATGCGGCTGCAATAAATGTAAATACTGACCAGATTAATATTATTGGTCATGGACTTAAAACTGGTGATAAGGTTAGTTATAATGCAAATACAATTGCTACTGGATTGAGTACGCAAACATATTATGTGTTTAGAGTTGATGATGATAACATCAAACTAGCAACAACCGAAATAAATGTATTTAAGAATCCACCTACGGTCGTTAATATTACTGCACAAGGTGGATCTCCACAAACTCTTTCTCCTATAAATCCACAAATCAAATCAATTCAAAACAATAATCTTGTTTTTGACTTGACTGATACTTCTCTTCAAAATTATAACTTAAAGTTTTATTATGATAACGAATACAATAATGAAATTGTATCTATTTCCACTACAACTTCATTTACAATTGTTGGTGTAGGAACTGTAGGAGTATCCACTAATGCCTCTGTCACTATTAATAATACAGAGTCTTTACCCAAAAAATTATATTATAATTTGGAAAGAGCAGGATCTATAAGTACCACAGATAAAGAAGTTAAAAACTTTTCAGAGATTTTATTCACTAACAGTTCTTATAATGGAGATTATAAGGTCTTTAGTAAAGGTACCAATTCTTTCCAAATATTCTTAAAAGAAGTTCCAGAAAAACTTTCATATGCTTCTACTGAGTGTTCTGTCTTGTCATATGATACGATTTCCACAAATGCCTCTGGTCCCGTATCCAAATTAAATCTTGTTTCTGGTGGAAGTAATTATGAAAAATTACCACAATTCAAGGAAATAAAGAGTACTGATGGTAAAGATGCGTTCATTATTGCCAAATCTAATGATATAGGAAATGCCTCTCTTGTTAGAGTTTTGAATGAAGGTTTTGAATATTCGTCAGATAAAACTTTACAACCAACCGCTGATATAGACACCTTTATTGAAATTAAAGATTCCAATACAATTGGTATTGTAAGTATCACTGAAGGTGGTAAGAATTATCTTAGCTCTCCTCCAACTATTACAATTGTTAATCCTACAACAAGACAAAAAATTGATAGTGGAGTATTGATTGCAAGTCTTACTTCAAACTCTATTACTAAGGTTGAAGTGTTAAGAGAGCCAAAAGGATTGCCAGAAACTACGGTGGAGTTATTTGCCGAAAATAACACCAATGGTGTAAGTATTCAGAAAATTGACACCCGAGAGAATAGTGGAATAATAACTTGTCATTTGACAACTCCATCTATTGGATTTGGTACTCAACCATTTAACATTGGAGATGAAGCTTTCTTAGAAGGAGTTACCACTTACTCTGGAACAGGATATAATTCATCTGATATTGGATACAGATTCTATAGCGTCATAGGATATGATCCTAATGGACAGTTTGGAGTTATGGTTACATTAGAAAATGATACTATCACTAATGCTGGTATTGCAGTAACAGATCAGGGTTCTGCTAGTATTCTTATCAATAAAGATGATTATCCAGAATTAGAACCTATTCAAAAGAAAGCTGTATTTGCAGTTGGCGAGAAAATTTTAGTTAATGGAATAGAAAGTGACTTATTTGTTTCTGATGTTGAGGAATCTTTTGTAAAAATCAAAGTAACAGGATCAAATATTAAAGTTGGTGATGTTTTGCAAGGTGTTGATACTGCAAATATTGCGACAGTAATATCTGCCGAATATGGAGATGGAATATTTAACATTGACTTCAATCTAAAGAAGGACATTGGGTGGCAAGATAATATTGGTGTGTTAGACAGTGACGATCAAGTTGTTCCTGATAATGATTATTATCAAAATCTTTCATATTCAATTAAGAGTCCTTTGACTTATGAAAAAACAACAGAAGTTATAAAGGGAACTCTCCACACTAGTGGAATGAGAGACTTTGCTGATACTGGGATTACATCAACAACTACTGCTGGTGTCTTAGATACTGTTGATCAAACTTCTATATTCAAGGATATTATTACTGAAACAAGAGTAGATACTCTTAGACAATTTGATTTTGCAAGAGATATTGACGTTGTTAATGATGTTTCAAAATTTGTTGTATTTAAAAATAGAAGACTAACCAATTATATTGATTGTACATCTAATAGAGTTCTTTCAGTAGATAATATTAATTCTGAATTTTCCAATTTAAATGGCGATCCAAGTACTTTTATTAATATTTTCAAATTAGATCAAGGTGTATCTTATTATGATAATTTAATAAAAGTAAGTAGTACCAGTGGAGATGAACTACAGGTCTCTGATTTGGTTATATTAGAGTCAAATGGAAATTATACTTTATTTGATAGAGGAACAGTAGTAAACAGAGGAACAGATCTCTTACATAATAATGGAGATCTTTATGGAGAGTTTTCTATCTTTACTGATAGTTTGAATGAATCATACTTTAGATTCACTCCAACTAATGTAAATGATATAGACTATGACTTAAAAACTAGATCATCACAGTTTACAGGTTCTGCTGCTGGTATAGCAACTCAGACAATTGGATTTATTGATCTTACATCATCAACTGGTATTACTACTCTGACTGGTATTACGACTGCAATTTACACTGCAAATACAACAGATCTTAATGGATTATTTGCAGATTTGCAAGTTATTAACACAGTAACTGATGAAATGAATTTTGTCAGTGTATACATGACACATGATGATACCGACACCTTTATTAGCGATTATTATTTTGATAGTGATGTGACTTCAGTGTCATTAGATGAAATTGGTGAATTTGGTGCAAATATTGTAAGTGGTATTGTTTCCTTTACCTATACTAGTGATACTGACGATGACATAACAGTTAGAGGAAGAGTTGTTGGATTTGGAACTACTGCAAGAGGAAATGGTATCTATAGATTTAAATCCATTGGTCAAGCCGATGAATCTGAAAGAACAGTTGTTTATAGATCTGAGTTTGTAGATAACGTTAGTGCAGCTACAACAATATTCTCTTTAGATTCCAATTTATTTGACTCTTGCAAATCTTATGTGAGAGTAAGTGTAGGAAGTTCGAGTGCATTGCATCAAGTTATCATGCTTCAAGATAGTGATGATGACATTTATTTGCAACAATCACCTTTCTTATCAGTTAATAGTTTGACTGGTCTTGGAACATTCATTACCAATTTAGAGGGCACTAGTTTAGATCTTCAATTTGATCCCGATACAACAGATCCTGTTAATATCTCTGTATTCAGTGAGTGTTTCTATTCAAGTGTAGATACTTTAAATGTTCCACAGGATTTAAGTTATGGTAACACTACGGAAGAAATTAAATATGATGCATATAATGCAATTAATGGAGATAGAATCAATAAAACTGAATTTGTATTAAGACATAATCAAGTTCCTATTTTTGGAAAAACTTTCGATCCATCAGGGTCTAGTGTTAATCTTGCAACCGGTGTCTTCTCAATTGATAATCACTTCTTCTCCAATAATGAAGAGTTAATCTATACACCAAAGTCAACTTTTGTTGGTGTCGGATCGACTGCTATGCAGTATGAAAATTCGACTGCTGGAGTAACTGGAACATTACCATCAACAGTTTTTGCCATTGTTTCAAACGATAATAGTTTCCAAATTTCAACTACAAGTGCTGGTACAGCAGTTACCTTTACATCTGTCGGTGAAGGTAATGCTCATATGTTTGAGATGGCGAATAAAAATTCTAAGTCTTTGATTATTGTTGATAATATTGTTCAATATCCACTTTCATTCTCAGACATCAATCATGCGTTAGCTAATAATGGTGGTTCAATTGGTATTGGCAGTACAATCTTTGCTTTGGCTGGTATTTCTACTATTAAACCAAAAGATGTACTCAGAATTGATAATGAGTATATGAGTGTTGAAAATGTTGGTTTTGGAACAACAAATGCTGGACCAATTACAAATACTGGATCTGTCCCTCTGGTTCAGGTAAAGAGAGGATTTGTTGGTACTGCAGCATCAGTACACCAAGATACGACTGGTGTTGCCACAGTATTTAAAGGTGGATATAACATTGTTGGAAAAGATATTTTCTTTACAGATCCACCCAGAGGAAATCCCCAATTTGATTTCAATGAATCAAATTTAGAAACTGCAAAATCAGATTTTAATGGTAGGGTATTCCTTAGACAAGATTATGCAACAAACCAAATTTATGATGATATTTCTACCAAATTTACAGGAATTGCCACTACTTTTGAATTAACTTTAGAGGATAATTCTTCTATAGGTATTGGAACAACTGGTGGTAATGGTATTGTCTTCTTAAATGGAGTATTCCAAACACCAACAACTGCTAATAATCCAGATAATAATTTTGCAATTATAGAGGATACTGTTGCGGGTGTTAGTAGTATTAGATTTAGTGGTATTAGAGATTCATCTGATAATCTGTTTACTTCAGATGCTGATGTTAATATTGGTCAACTCCCAAGAGGTGGAATGATTGTATCTCTTGGATCTACTGGAGGTTTGGGGTATGCACCATTAGTTGGAGCTGCTGTGACTGCTGTAGTATCTGGTGGTGTAATTCAAAACAGTATTGGTATTGGAACTACCGATAAAGTAGGATCTGGTTATAACCATCTTGTTGCAATTGGAGTTTCTGTATTTGAATCAGGTCATGCTGGTAATCATGCTGATATAACAGCTACTGTTGGCGTTGGTGGAACCCTTACATTTACGGTAAATGATGGAGGTTCTGGTTATACAAATCCACAAATATTTGTCTCCGAACCATCTTATGCTGGACTCGGAATAACTGGTGTATCTAGGATTGGCGTTGGAGCAACAACCGATACTGGAAGAGGTTTACTCTTAGACATTGAAGTTGGTGCTAGTTCTTCAACTGGTATTGGTTCTACAATGTTTGAAGTTACTGGATTTAACATTGCAAGGACTGGATATTCATTTGAAATAGGTGATGTATTCACTCCTGTTGGATTGGTAACTGATAGAGGATTAACTACGCCAGTATCACAGTTTAACTTAGAGGTATTAGATACCTTTACAGATAATTTTGGAGCATGGCAATTTGGTGAATTAGATTATATTGATTCAATCAAAAATTTACAAGATGGTAAGAGAACAAGATTCCCATTATTCTATAATAATGATCTTTTATCTTTTGAAACTCCACCAAATTCTTTGATTGATTTAAATGCATGTTTATTAATTATGATTGATGGTGTAGTCCAGGTTCCTGGAGAGGCATACACATTTGAAGGTGGCACTGCATTCTCATTTACTGATGCACCATTGAAAGATTCTAAAGTAGACATCTTCTTCTATAGAGGAACAAGAGGATCAGATTCTACTCTGGTTACTGATATTGATACTACCATTGAAAGAGGTGATGAAATTTTAATTCTAAAAAATAATGCAATCAGAACAACAAAGAGTCAGACACCAAGAACTGTTGTAAACTTAACTACTTCGAAAAAAGTTGAGACTAACCGATATATTGATGAAGGAATCAACGAAAATGATTACAAACCGGTGGATGTCATTAAACAAAAAGTTGACAAGATTGTAAATGGTGATAGAGTCTTTAAGACAAGAGATTCTATCGAAGGACAAATCTATCCGGTTAGTAAAGTTATTGCAGATTTCTCAACAACGGATACTCAAATTTTCCTTGATAATACTGATTTATTTGACTATGACACTCCAGCTTCAATAGGATTCATGGCCGTTGCTGGAATCGGAAGTACAGATGCTGTTAATAATGTTGAATTTATAACTGGTGCAACTGACATTGAAGGATTCTCTGGAATTATAACTGGAATTACCACTAGTGCAGGCACCAATGGTCATACATTAGCACTGGAGTTTTCTCTCAAGCAAGCCTCTTTCGCGGACTTGACTGTTGGTTATCCAATTTATATTAGTGATACAAGATTAGGAACAGGAGTAACGTCGGTATTTGATACAAATGCTGCAGTGGTCTCTATAGGTCAAACATTCTTAGATAATGTATATCATATCAGTGCATTGCATACTGCTGGTAATCTTGGAATTATTACTTGCAATATTCATACTGATAGTCCCGTTGTTGGTCTTTCCTCTTTTGGTGATGATAATAATCCAGTTGGTACATTCTCATGGGGTAGACTTGCAGGATTTACCAGAGGAAGTTCGCCAATTTCTATTGGGGTAACAGGTTTCACTGTACCAAGCACTTCTGTTGGAATATCAACGTTCCCAATTGCTCAAAGAAGGGGAGTTGGGTTGCGTGACAATGGTTCTCTACCAAAACAATTGTAATAATATTGTATAAATATCTAAAAACGCAATGATATGGCAGCTG
>MDTC01171110.1_pt1 | contig 13575 bp, 12 predicted proteins | sample 811181 | NCBI WGS metagenome assembly MDTC01 (sample SAMN05326644, study PRJNA326480) | marine metagenome | isolation source: seawater | place: Pacific Ocean: North | collected 2011
AGGCTCCTAATTTTAAAAAGCCCCGCTCAAGTCTATTGTGCGGGGTTTTTTATTGGCTGGACGCTTACACCAATTGAAATCGGCTATGGCACATGGAATGTAACCGTCCGGCAAACCCATCTGGATAAGCCTGCTTAGCTGCTTGACCATAGTGTCCACTAAAAAATAAGTGGACACTACTATGGATAATATAAGAGAGAGCTCACTCCTCGCACCCGCTAAGGGAAGTCGCCGATACCACCCACCAGAATTCAAGCAGAAGATAGTGGATCTTGCCTCACAACCTGGTGTATCGGTAGCGTCATTAGCTCAGGAATACCAACTCAATGCCAACCTGATTCATAAGTGGCGAAGAGATCTGCAAGGCAAAACGCCCTCCCGGGAATTCATCCCTCTCAGTTTACCGGAGCACGCCGCGTCAGGCGAGACCGTCCGGATTGAGGCAGGATCAGTCACCGTTCATTGGCCATTGTCGCAGATACATCAGGCCATCCCGTGGCTCAGGGCGCTCCAGTCATGATCCGGATTGATCGTATCTGGCTGGCCACAGAGCCCATGGATATGCGGGCAGGTCCGGACACTTGCCTGGCCCGGGTCGTTAAGGTGTTCGGGGCTGCCGAGCCCCATCAGGCCTACGTGTTTCTCAACAAACGCGCCAACCGGATAAAGGTATTGGTGCACGATGGCTTTGGGTTATGGTTAGCTGCCCGGCGCCTGCACCAGGGGCGCTTCGTTCCCGCCAAATGCTGGCAGCGCGATCCGCTGGAGCTGGACCAGGAGCAACTGCAGGCACTGGTCGTAGGACTACCCTGGTACCAGGCAGGCCGGCAAAATGCGATATCGATCCTGTAAATTAAGTCAGTTTGGTGGCATAGTTCGGTGCCATGAAAACGGCACCGAACCTCAACGAACTCTCATCAGACTAGCTCCGGGAATTGGCTTCTCAGTTGCTGCAAGAGGTTCAGGAAAAGGATCAGCTGATCACCCAGAAAACCCAGACCATCCAACATGTTGAGCTTGAAAACAGCAAGCTCAAGTACGAGATGGCGATTCTCAAGCGCCATAAATTTGCCCGCACCAGTGAAGCACTGAACCCTCACCAGCGCAGTCTGCTAGACGACTTAATCAATGAAGACATGGCTGGTATCGAAGAGCAACTGGCCCAGCATGATGTGGCACTTGGCAGCGACCCCAAACCCAAATCACAGCCTCGACGGGCACCGCTACCACCGGAACTGCCTCGCGCCATTATCCCGCATGATCCTGACAGCACACTCTGCGACTGCGGTTGCCAACTAAAGCGCATTGGTGAGGACGTCAGTGAAAAGCTGGATTACATTCCAGGCACCTTCATGGTAGAACGGCACGTGCGCAGCAAGTGGGCCTGCCCGGATTGTGAAGCGTTCGTTCAGGCCCCGGTACCACCGCAAGTCATTGATAAAGGAATTCCTGCCCCGGGCTTGCTGGCGCAGGTACTGGTGGCTAAATATGGCGATCACCTGCCGCTTTACCGACAGGAAAAGATCTTTGCTCGCGCCGGTGTTGAGATAGCGCGCTCCACGCTGGCAGATTGGGTTGGCCGCTGCGGCGTTGCCCTGCAACCGTTGGTGGATTCACTGCGGGCATTGCTGCACGAACAAGGCGTACTGCATGCGGATGAAACACCGGTGGCCATGCTCTCGCCCGGGAAAAAGAAAACTCATCGGGCCTATGTTTGGGCCTACACCAGTACGGAATTCTCCGGGCTGAACAGCGTGGTGTATGACTTCGCCCCCAGCCGCTCGGGCGAACATCTGCGACGCTTCCTGGAAGGTTGGCAGGGTCAGCTGGTGTGTGACGACTTCGCCGGCTACAAAGCCAGCTTCCAGAACGGCACCACGGAAATCGGGTGCATGGCCCATGCCCGGCGCAAGTTCTTTGACCTGCATGCGGCGAATCAGAGCACGCTGGCTCACGAAGCGCTCCAGCAGATTGGCCGACTATATGAGATAGAGCGTCAGGCAAAAGACCTGTCAGATGATGCCAGAACGGCTTATCGACAAGTTCATGCCAGACCCTTACTGGACACGTTCCACCAATGGCTGCTAACACAGCGCCAAAAAGTGCCGAATGGGTCGGCGACAGCCAAAGCCATTGATTACAGCTTGAAACGGTGGGCTGCGCTGATTCGCTACTGCGAAGAGGGGGCTGTACCCATCGATAATAATCGGGTGGAAAACCAGATCCGGCCCTGGGCATTGGGCCGTAACAACTGGTTGTTCGCTGGCAGCTTACGCAGTGGCCAGAGAGCGGCAAACGTCATGAGCCTGATTCAGTCGGCGAAGATGAACGGGCATGATCCTTATGCGTATCTGAAGGATGTATTGACCCGGCTGCCGACTCAGCCAGCTAGCCGTATCGGCGAGCTGTTACCTCATGGATGGGGTGCGCCTACAAAAGGGTAATCGCCGGACGCTTACCATGGAATTGAAAACGACCGTGCGAGTTTTGCTCTTTGTAAGACTAATTAGTCTAGAAGTGTCTGCTTTGTTCAAAAGCTGCACTAATTTGTTTCTTTTATTCGCTGGTGAAGGTTTAATCGTTCCAAACCCTGTAAGGTAGTGCTTCCTTGTCTAGTTAGACGTAGTAGGAAACCAAAATGAATGATTACGGCGATCTGATTCTCCGCTATTTGGAGAGATTAGGTGTCGAATACATTTTTGGTGTACCCGGCGGAGCAATAGAACCACTTTACAATGCTCTCGCTCGTAGCGAAAGAAATGGAGGTCCAAAAGCTGTCATAGCGCGCCATGAAACTGGTGCTGCGTTTATGGCGGAAGGTTATGCCAGGGAAACAGGTAAGCTAGGAGTGTGCTGTGCAACCTCAGGCCCAGGTGCAACCAATATGCTGACAGGTATTGCAAGTGCCTACGCAGATTCGACACCAGTACTGGCCATAACCGGTCAACCATCTTTGCATACATTTGGTATGGGAGCGCTCCAGGAAGGCTCATGTACCAGTATTAATACGGTCAAGATGTTTGAGGACTGTACCCGTTTTAATACGCTGATTTCTCATCCCGCACAGTTGGAACGAAAGCTTGTGATGGCTATAAGCCATGCAATGGGCAATATTCCTGGCCCGGTGCACCTGAGCGTGCCCGTGGATATTATGCGCACTGAGGTGCACTCGGAAGGGTGTAGTGGCAATCTATGGGCGTTTATCGATCATGAGGTTGTGCCCACTTACGATGCAGAAAGGTTGCTTTACGATGAGCTGTGCGACCAGAAGTTTGTCACGATTCTTGTCGGTGAGGGGTGCGCCAATTCGGTAGATGACATTCTTGCATTGGCTGAATCCCGGCAATGGAATCTTGTGACAACACCTAGGGCGAAAGGGTTAATTCCCGAGAACCATCGTTTATATCGGGGTGTATTCGGGTTTGCCGGGCATTATAGCGCCCGCAGTGCGATGCTGCAGGAAAATGCCCAACGTATCGTTGTGATTGGCACCGCGTTGGATGAAATTACCACTGGCGGCTGGGATCAATCCACGGGGCTTGATCGCAAGCGATTGATCCATATTTCAAACAACCCGGATCACTTAAGTCGTTCAACCAGTGCGTTACGCTGTATCCTGGGCTCCCCCAGATTACTGCTGAAACGTCTCAATCATAGATTGAATGTCCAAAAATCCTCTCGCTGGGATTTATGTGAGCTGTCTTCCAGTGGGTTACCGACCAATTACACACTTGATGGAGGGGTGAACTGTGTTGACAAGCGTAGCCCCATCAAACCTCAAGCGTTGTTCTGGTATTTGAGTCAGAGCATAACGCCGCAGGCCCGTGTTTACGCAGATAGTGGCAGCAGTTACTTATGGGCTATTCACTACTGGCGAATTCAGAAAACACTGGATAATGGTCGTAGCCCTTTTCATATCGGCATTGGCTTTTCTTCCATGGGGTGGGCCATTGGGGCTTCGGTTGGCGCGGCGGCAGGTTCAAAAGGCGAACCGGTTATTTGTATTACCGGGGATGGTAGTGCGCTGATGAGTGGTCAGGAGATCACTACGGCCCTGCAAGAAAATCTGAACGTACTTTTTATTATTCTGAATGATTCCAGTCTTGGTATGGTCCGGCACGGGCAAAATCTAGCCGGCGCTGAGAATATCGGCACTGAATTGCCTCGGGTGAATTTTGCGTTAATGGCAGAGGCCATGGGGGTTCAAGCCTATCCCGTTCATTCTTTCGAAGATTTACAGCAGATCGATTTAGACCATTTGCTTGCCCATGGCGGGCCTTGTCTGTTGGACGTGCGGATTGATGCTACGGAAGTGCCACCCATGGGTAATCGCATGCGCGTGTTGAGCGGTGCCGATAAGGGAGAGATTTATGTCTGAACCATTTAAATTCCATTCTGCTGTTTGGTATGAAGAGCCTGAAAGCGATAACCCATTTGTTGCCAGGCGTTGCCTGGCTCATGGTTATGATGTTTACGGGGAAGTGATCCGCAAGAGTTCTTGGTCTGAGTATATTCTGTTATTGTTTTCAGGCGATAAACCCTGTCGACAACAGATTGTGTTGTTTGAAAAGCTGGCCATTGCATTAGCTAATCCCGGCCCACGTGAACCCAGTGTCAGAGCGGCAATGAATGGGGGCGTTGGGGGCTCGGTTGATGCCGCTTCACTGATAGCGGCACTGGCTGTCGGTGCCGGACAGTATGGTGGATCTCACGAGGTGTTCCTGCTGGTAAAGGCGTGGCAGCGATTAGGACGTGATTTGTCAAAGTGGAAAGAGTATCTGAGTGACCCAAACCAAGGTTACCAGGAGGACGTATGGTCTCCAATAGAACATCCGCCGGGTTTCGATCCGCATGGTGTTTCATGCCCGACCCCTGTTCAGCAATCTTTGTCGTTGCTGGGTGACCTGATGCCTGAATCCAATCTTGGCTGGCTCCGTCAGAACCGAGAGAATTTGGAGCATATGACAGGGTTTCCGTTGGCGATGACAGCAGTCGCAGCTGCCGCTTTTTCAGATCTTGGCCTATCCGGCTCTCAATCCATCATGATGTATTTGATGCTGAGGCTGCCAGGAGCAGCAGTACACGCTTTGGAACAGGAAAACCTTGGCTGGAAGAAATTTCCGGCCTATGGCCCGGCGATACACTTAAGTGATGATCCTGGCGCGTTTCCCATGCCGGACATTAGCAGGTTTGAGCTATGAGTATTGAAGATTTGATGGGTGCGGTAAGCACATTGGAAGGGGCGCTCGGTAAGGCGTTTTTGGCCGAGAGAGTGGTGATGCGGGGGCAGGACCTGCATCATGAACTCGGTAAAAAAGACTGGTTAAGCGTGTTCATGTACGCCATTACCGGAAAAGAGTTCACTGAGAATCAGATTCGCTACCTGAATTTCATGTGGGTGGCTACCAGCTATCCGGATGCGGCTATCTGGCCCAATCAGGTGACAGCGTTGGCAGCAACTGCCCGTTCTACGCCATCGCTGTCCCTGGTAGCCGGCCTGGCTGTTTCCGAAGCCAGACTTTACGGTCGTAAGCCCGATCGCAGGGCAATGGATTTCTTCTATCGGGCGGCTAAGAAGATCGATGAAGGTGAGGCGCTCGAACAGGTGATTGAGGCGGAAGTGGCACAGAGAAAAGTAGTGTTTGGCTACGGCAGGCCATTGGTACGCTTGGATGAACGTGTCGCTCATACATTGAATGTGATTTCAGAACTTGGCCTGGATGAAGGGCGATACTTCAAGTTGGCCTTGGACGTGCATCGTTACTTGAAGAAAACGCGTGGTTTGTCTCTGAATATTGCAGCCATCAGTGCCAGTACCATGGCGGATATGGGCTTATCAACGGAAGAATATCAGTTATTCCTGACGTTGGTGTTTGTCGCAGGTATGGTGCCCTGCTATCTGGATGCGAAAAGGAGAAAAGAAGGGAGCTTTTTTCCGGTTACCTGTGATGGGATAGCCTATTGCGGCCCACCTGAACGGGTATGGTGACGTGTTTCGGTGTGCCTGAGAGCGATTCGAGTTCCGGGTTTCTATGAGAAACTTAGAATCTCATTTTAGTTTCGTTGCATTTCGGTGTAATGCTGCTAGATTATTAAAAAGGAATAAAAATGGCTTCCTGGATTATATGGGGTGCCTGAATAATGGATAAAGGTAAGCACGCACTGTACGTGTTTCCATAATGACAATTGGAAAACAGTTCGGTTTCAGGGATGAGTAGTAATTGAGCTTCCAGCCTTGTCAGATATGGCACCAGGGAGTTATCTATGAAACGTGTCTCCACGTTATTGCTCGCAATTACGATGTCCGATCAAGCACTGAGTCAGACTGAGTCCGAACTATGGGATTTGTCGCTCGCCGAACTGATGAACGTGCAGATTACCCGGGTGGCCACGGGCAGCCCGGCCCCGCTTAACCGTGCCGCGGCCATTGTCACGGTCATCACCGCCGATGACCTAAGAAATATGGGGGCCAGAGACATTGAAGATGCTTTGATGTCGGTGCCTGGCTTGTACGTCGGACGCTCAGAGCAAGGTTATGCTCCCACCTACATATTCCGCGGGATCTACGGCAGCTTGAATCCCCAGGCGTTGTTGATGATCAATGGTTTTCCTCAGAAATCACTGCCCACCGGTAACAAAGGCAACGTGTGGGGCGGTATGCCCGTTGAAGCGGTGAAGCGCATTGAAGTGATTCGGGGCCCGGGTTCTGCGCTCTATGGTGCTGATGCGTTTGCCGGTGTGATCAATGTGATTACCAAGACCAGCGAGGATATTGCCGGTACTCAAGTAGGGTTCCGGGGTGGTAGCTTCAATACCTATGATGCCTGGGTTCAGTATGGTGGCCAGGTGGGTAACTGGGATGTGATGTTCAGTCTGGAAGCCGGCACCACGGATGGCCATAAGGAAATCATTGAATCCGATGACCAGACCTCATGGGACGCTAGGCTTGGCACTGATATTTCAAATGCCCCGGGGCCAATAAACACCGGGTACGACAATGTGGACCTGAGGGTGGACGTTAGTAAAGACGAGTGGCGTGTACGGTTTGGGTATCAAAATCGCAATAACCTGGAGTCTGGTGATGGCGTTGCCGGCGCACTGGACCCCAATTCCAGTTATCGATCTGATATTGGGAACCTGGACCTGTCTTACACTACGACCTTGTTGGATGACGACTTAACTCTAGTCTCCCAAGTGAGTGGTTATTACGCGTCGCAGGAGCCCAAGGAAAATAATTTGCTATACCCGGAGGGTGCTTTTGGTGGGGCATTTCCCGATGGTTTTATTGGCAATCCAGGCAATAAGGAAACCCAGGTTACGTTACAGCAATACGGTATATACAGTGGTTGGGACGGTCATCGCTTGAGAGTGGCGGCGGGGATTACCTATGGTGACGTGTATGAAACAACCGAAGAAAAGAATTTTGAAACCGATTTCTCACCCAAGCCAGAAGGCCTAGTCGATGTCAGTGATACCGATGAAGTCTGGTTGCCAGAAGAGGACCGGACATTGTATTTCCTCTCGCTGCAGGATGAATGGCAAGTAAATAAAGATTGGCAGCTGGTGTCAGGGCTTCGTTACGATCATTATTCGGATTTTGGAGATACGATCAACCCGCGGGTGGCTTTAGTGTGGCAAACCACGAACTCCTGGACGACAAGACTCCTGTATGGGAGGGCGTTCAGAGCCCCCAGTTTGTCTGAACTGTATATTATTTCCAATCCAGTGGTATTGGGAAACCCGGATCTTGATCCAGAGATTATCGATACTTACGAGCTGGCGTTCCACCATCAACTGGAGGCTGGCAGTTATTACAGTTTCAATTTCTTTTACTACAAGATTAAAGACATGATTCTTTACGAGCCTACCGGAGTGGGAGATGATCTGGTGGCCGCCAATGTTGGTGAGCGTAATGGCAGGGGGGTTGAGCTGGAGCTTGGCCATGAATTAAGAGAAAATGTACAGCTCAGCGCAAATTATTCGTATCAGGAAGCTAATAATTTAGCAGTTGATGATGACGTGGGGTTTGCCCCCAATAATCAGGCTTACGCACGGGCAGATTGGGTGCTGTCATCGAACTGGCACGCCAATGTTGAGATGCATTGGTTCGGCCGGATACAGCGAGAGCCAGGTGATGATCGGCCTCCGGTGAAAAGTGACTCGGTCTGGAATTTGACAGTACGCCGCACCAATCTCTGGCAAGGGTGCGAACTGGCTTTCAGTTTACGCAATGTATTTGATTCTCAGTGGCGTTCTCCCAGCTGGACACGGATTGAATACGACTATCCTGCACCGGGCAGGAATGGCGACATCACCTTGCGATATGCTTTCTAACGTTGGAGCCCATCAGTTGATCTCGAACTTCTCATAGCGGTTCACTGCCGGGTTCCATTTCAGGAACTGATATTGATCGCTGGATACCGGGTTATCAAATAGCAGCGTTAATTCTGTTGGTCTGCCAGTTGAGCCGGTTTTTGAAACTTCAATGGTCAGGCCTGAAAGTTCCACACGGTCGCCGTTTTTAAACGGATACTTTTTCAGGTTGCGTACGGATTCTTCAGTGGGGTTTGCCATAAACCCACCTTCCCGGGTGATGACCATCTTATGCCCGTCAGCCCTGGTATTAAATTCGCCCTCCAGTGTGGTAATGGTCCAGATGCGTTCCGGCATGGGTTCGTTGCGATAAAAGCGCAGTCCGGCAATAGCCAGTGATGAGGCCAAGGGTGGTGAAAACAGAACCAGTCGCTTATTGGCGATGTCTTCGACTGCATCAAAGTAGGATGGCTTATCTGAGACCGCCTCAGCCATGATCTTGGTACTGTAAGTCATAACCGGTAGAAGTAGGGGGGCGAGTATCAGATGGAACAACGCCAGTATGCCGAAGACCGTAAGCGTATAGAACCTCATGGCGGTATTGCCGGGGCGCTCCTTTTTCACCCAGATCATATGCATAAAATGCCCCAGTAACCCGGCGGCCCCTATACCCGGGAACAGTAACAAACGATCATAGGGGGAGGCGGCCAGTGCAGGTAATATGGAGAACACCATACCGCAGAGCCAGAACAGCGTGGTTTTATTGCGGCGCAACAGTGCACAAACCGGAACCAGAACAAACAGCAGGAAAAGCCCACAAAGCACGGAATAGGCCTGCTTATGCCCAGGGGTAAGGGTGTAAAGATCCGCCGGTATCAATCCCCACTGACTGGCCAGCAAAACCGGTAGGCGTTCAATGGCGGCCACGACAAACGCGGTGGGCTGGGTGGCGGGGTCCACATAATAGGCATCCGCGTGTGCCGCACCAAAGCCAGCATCTTTATAGATTACCCACCAGATAACGATAACAACGAAGTAAGGAATGGCCGCTAGCACGCCTTTCACCGGGCCCTTTCGATCCATGAATAATGCATAAGCGCCAATATAGCCAAAGACAGAGATCCCCAACTCCGCAGAAAAGAGCGCCATAAGCTGGCTGCTCAGAGCGCATAGCAACAGGATGGATCTGTTCTCGTCCCGCCAGCGGCAATGAAAATAAAGTGTCAGCAGACCGAACAACAGTGCCAGCAGTGCATTGCGATTGGATATCCAACTGATGGTAAAGCCATGGGAGCTGTCCAAGGCATAGAGGAACAGCGCCAGTAACGCTGCCCCTTCGCCGGGCTGGAAGCGCTGGTACAGTTTGGCGATCAGTACCAATGCTCCCATGTACCAGACAATATTGTGGAGATGCATCAACCATGGTTGGTTTGGCCACAGTTGATAATCTAGCCAGTGCGAAAGCTCGGAAAGCGGGCGCCAGAAAGCGTATTTCAGCTCACTGTAGGTCCACCACGGAATCAGGCTATAGTCCATAAGCAAGCGGTTTCGCTCCGGGTCACCGTTAATGAACGAAAATAAACCAAAAAGTGACAGATCATCGGGCTTTGCGATGGGAAGATCGGCGTTCAGCAGGGCATAGTGCAGGTAGTCGTCACCCATGAATCCGGTGAACAGCGCCGGAATGCAGAGTAAAAACGTGGCAAGAAAGATGAGATTTCGGCGGCCGGTAAAGTGTTCAGGCATGGGATACTGCTCATTATTATTGTATTCGGATAGGCAGTTTATTGGCGATTCCCGCTGATCTCAACTGCATTGGCACCGTTTTCCTGTGGAACTTTTGAGGCATAGATCTACAATTGTCTCGGTATATACAAAGTGTATTTTTTGTATTTATAAGAGTATTATGATTGCTCTGTTAATGGCTCACTTTTAAGCCTAAAATAGTTAGCAAAACCCGTTTCGTTAAGTAGTAGTTGGGGGATTTTCAGCAATGGAACAACACGTACAGCAGCCAGACGATCTTTCGTTTGTGGATATTCTGCTGAAGGCCACGCAGAAAGAGCTCGGCCAAGCCAAAGAAAAGTTCAACTTCCCGGTTCCTGGGCAAGGGGCAAAAGCCGATGTGCTCTTCAATTCCATTGGCGTGTTCACCAGTAAGGGAATTGAAGAAACCACAGTACAGGATTTGCTGGATGCGGCGAATATCTCCCGCCGAACGTTCTATAAGTATTTTAAGAACAAAGTAGACGTGTTGGAGAGCATTTATCAGGTCGCGGCAGAATTACTGGTGGTTCGATTCAAGGCCGTGCGCAAGGAATCCGGCTCCATGAGCGAGTTCATTGTGCAATGTGTTGAAGTCTACTTTGATTACCACACCCACCTCGGCCCCCTGGTTCGAATGATGACCGAAGAGGCCCGCCGGGCAGGGTCACCCTTGGCCGCCCACCGTGAAACACTGTTGGCCCATATCGTTGAATTATTTGATGAAAAGTACTTCGAGATGGAGGCGGTGCACCTCGACCCAAAAGTATATTACTCCCTGATCTGGATGATGGAGAGTGCCTCAATGAACATTTTGGCGCACCTGCCTTGTGATCAAGCCATTGTCGAGGAATATAAAGCCGTCATGTGCGCAATCAGCGCCCGTGTGGCGATGACCAGCGCGGACCAATGGGCGTCATTGCCGGGGATGCCACTCAAGGCCTGATCCAAAAGCTGCGATTTCCACGTTTTATGTCTAAGCTTTCAACAGGTGCCTGATCCTTATGCTCAGGTACCTGTTTCCCTTTGAGGGGCTAATGGAATGTAGGATTGCAGGAGGCATTTGTGTCAAAGAATTCCACCCGGATGGCTGCCATATACAACCCAACAGGCAGCAGTCTGTTAGCGGAACTGCTGAGTGATGAATTTTCTGTCACCGTAAGTGATTCACCCCAGGCTCTTTGCCCCGAAGAGGGGGACCTGGTGATGATCATCATTGACATGACGGACAATACGGAGAGCAGCCTGGAGGTGTGTCAGCACCTGAAGCGTGACGATAGATTCGAAGATCTGCCGATTGTCATCTATTGCGCCGCAAACCGCCGCTTGGATGCAATGGACTACTTTGATGCCGGAGCGGATGACATCATTGAGGCCAGCATCAGCAAGCAGGATCTATTGGCCCGCCTGAATAAATCAGTGTTCCATACCATCGCCAACCGGCAACTGAAGAGTCGTCTGAAACAGGCCAACGAGATGGCGTTCAGCGCCATGTCCGATACCAGTGATTTGGGCGTCAATATTCAGTTTCTGGTGCATTGCCATGAGTGCAGCAATCTGGATGAGTTGGCCATGCTGTTGTTTCGTACCTTGTCGCACTATCAATTGAGCTGCAGCCTACAGCTGCGCAGTGCATTTGAAACTAAGAACAGCGAAGAAAACGGCTTACCCAAGGACCTTGAATCGAGATTGCTATGGGAACTGAAGGATGGGGGGCGCTATGTGGACTTTGGCCGTCGCTGTGTTATGAATTATGGTGAGGTCTCGTTGCTGGTGAAGAATATGCCGGAAGACGAGAAGCGTTTTGGTAGCATCAAGGATAACGTGTTTGCCTTGTTACAGGGAGCCGATGCCCGAGTCAAGTCCATCGACAGCAGCCGCATGCTGGAGGTGGAGCGCGATGTTATGAAGGGTATGTCCATTAAAATGCAGGATGTGATGGAACAGGTGGACAATCGTTATCAGGAAGTTATGCGGCGCTGTGCGGATTTGGTTGAAGACATGGCGGTGCGGGTGGATGAAGCCATCCTGTTTCTGGATCTGACCGAATCCCAGGAAGAAACCTTTTCCTCCATCATGCAAATGGGGGTTACCTCAATCAGTGAGCTGTTTAATGAGGGTATAAAGATCGACGAGAGCTTTCGTAAACTGATTGAATACCTGAACAACACTCTGAATTCCGATGGCCCGGCAAGCGTGGAAGAGATGCGTTCGGTTCTGAACAAACTGTAGATTTGAGGCAGCCTGTTGTTTCACAACGGGCCAATAAAGCGGAAACGGGGTATGGCCTCGCCCTTGACGGTGACTTCTTCGGTAAACATGCGATAGGGCCGGACCCAAAGATCGTATTCACCATATAGGGTTCGATACACCACCAGTGGCTCTTCGGTTTCACTGTGGCGGGCAACCCCGATGACCTCGTAGTCTTTGCCTTTGTAATGTCGGTAGCGTCCTGGTTGCAACATAGATGTGCCTTTCGCAAGAGTGTGTCACATGGAATCATGATTTTGCCGGGCAGGCAACCGATTAGTCCAGGTTGCTGACGTGGTACTGCTTTCAATTTGCATTTCCTGCTACTATGACGGTGCATAGCAAGACAGGGAGTCACTGTTTGGGTCGGACTATTTTTCTGGCGTTCAGTTATACCGCCATCATGGTTATCAGTGTCATCGGCAGTACTGCTTTTGCTGCCGATGGTCTGGTGCTGCGCAAGGGGCAATCCACTTATGGGGCCGGGCCCCACATGCAGTGGTTCTTTGACAAAAACGGCCGTCACACCGTTTATTCTGTACAGAAGACGCCGGTAGCCCAATGGTCAGAGAACACGGTGGACATTCCTAATTTGGGTTATCACCGCCACCCGGTATGGTTTCGCTTTGATATTCGTAATCAGGGTGTTAACACGGAGTGGAGCCTGGTACTCGACTATCCTCTGATACGTGATCTGGACATCTTTTTGCTATTGGGCGATCAGGTGGTGGATATTTTTCAGCTGGGTGAACGCTTTGAATTTTCCGCCCGTCCGGTTCAACATCGAAACTTTATTGTCCCGCTGACCGTCGGTGTTGGTGAGGTCGTGTCGGTTTACATCCGCGTTAACGGCCCTTATGCGGTACAGATGCCGGTAACGGTGATGGATGCAACGGCCTTGCTGGAGCATGAAGTGCATGGGGTATTGGCCCATGGGTTATTTTTCGGTTTCGTGCTGGTAATGGGGTTCTATAACCTTTTCCTGTTTCTATCCACCCGGGAAACCACCTACCTTTACTACGTGATGTTTACCTTTCTTATGGGGCTGTTTCAATTTGTCCAGCAGGGGTTTGCCTTTCAGCTGCTGTGGCCCAGAGAGGTATGGTGGCAGAACAAGGCCACCGGAGTATTGCTGCATGCCTGCCTGATTTCCAGCTTTCTGTTTGTGAACAGCTTCCTCGAAATGCGTGACAAACTGGCCTGGAACTTCAGGATCTACAGTTTTCTGGTGGTGCTCTCGGTACTGGC
>MDTC01092365.1_pt1 | contig 13574 bp, 14 predicted proteins | sample 811181 | NCBI WGS metagenome assembly MDTC01 (sample SAMN05326644, study PRJNA326480) | marine metagenome | isolation source: seawater | place: Pacific Ocean: North | collected 2011
CAGTTTGAGCAACTCTTTTGGGCAGAACAGCACCTCTTCAGCCCCGGCTTCAAACATCCCAATGACCTCAACCCTAAACCCCCGAACCCTCTGCCTTGTACTCCTTATCTGGAGTACGATGGTAGGCGGTTTAATGGCTGACGTGCGCCCTGAGGCACCTTTCAGCTTGGAGCCTGAGCAACTTGCTATACGTGAACTTCCTTCTGCTCTTGAGCAAGAACCTATGCGTGAATTAGTCCGTGATGCTATCGACTTGCATGAGACGATTTTTGTCTTGAAGAAGAATAATCGTGATGCACGAAACGAACACAGTGCGGAGCTTGCTAAGATGGTCTCTAGAGATGCCCGAGAAGCTGCTCAGGAGATCTTCCGCGAAGAACAGCGGGATCGGCATGATGAGCTACGGGAAGCTCTGGAAGACTTGTATTACGAACTGCGGTCAATGAACAGCACTGGTAATCGACGCTTGCCCGACTAACATCACCTGCCAAATCACACTACAATCTACTGGAGATCCATTCTACTTAAATCGCTAAAAATAGAGCGAAATATGACAAAGTTGTCATTTTCAATCCATACTTTCACCCACCGGTCTACCAACAAAACTAACAAAACAGCCCTAAAAAGAACCCGATACTATGAAAAAGACAACACTTCCTTTAATCCTAGTGGCCTTGGTCGTTGCCCCTCTAACTATCATCGATGTAGATGCTCGCGGATCTTTCGGTTCTCGTGCAGCTGAGGCCCCTGCAGATACCGATGGAACTATATCAGATGTAGAGAAACAAGCAGCCAAAGCCGCTCGCTATGCGGCCCGTGAAACTGCTCGGCAGGCCTTCATTGATGAACATGACACTGATGGTGATGGCGAGCTTTCAGACGATGAAAAAGCGGCTGCGAAGGCTGCTCGTGAAGCTGCCCGTGAGGAAGCTCGCGCTGCCCGCGAAGAGGCTCGCCAAGCATTCATTGATGAGCACGACACCGATGGTGACGGCGTGCTGAATAGGGAAGAGCGTGCTGCTGCGAAAGCAGCACGCGAGGCAGAGAAGGCTGCCGCGAGAGCGGACCGTTTCCTCGAAATCGACACTGATGCGAACAACGTGGTGAGGTTAGAAGAGTTGGAAGCAGCCCTGCCAAAAGCTAGTGCTGAGCGTGTCGCTGCAGTGCTAGCACGCTACGATGCCGACGAAAGTGGAGACATTTCTGCGGAAGAGTTCACCAACCCACAACGCCTTGAGCGTGCCGGTGCTCGTGGTGGCAGCCGCAGTGGTTCCAAGAAGAGTCGTCGAAGCCTAGGCCGTGCGCGCGGTTTCCGTGGCCCACGCGGTGGCGGCGATGCTGGCGCTGGGGGTGGTGACGCACCTGCACCCGATCCTTCTGTCCAGTAAACCCTTTTAACTAAACCTGCGATTCTTTGCCGGAGGGGGGGCTTAGTCACTGCCCAACTTCCAACTAGGTGGGTGAACGATGGGCTATGCCGTAGTTCCTCCCTCCGGCGATCGATTCTGACAGTTTCATTAAGATCAAAACGATTCCTGAAGCATGAACCCATTACCTCATTAAGTGCGTATGTTATCTGCCGGAGCGACGGGAAAAAACCTGAACCTGTCCTCGGGCCAGAGTTCTCTCGACTTTGCTCAATTCGAAACACCGAAATGCTGGTGTTGGCCTTTACTGGCCATACTAGCATGGACACCTTGGGACTTAGGAGCCGCAGAACAACCACTCTATGTCACGGATTTCTCAGACTTCACTGCGGGTGAGGATCAATTGATTGGCAACGGCGGTCGGTATGGTAATCATGCTGGACAAGGCATCCATGGCATTGATGCGAATGCCTACGACAGCGAGGGCAATACGGCGTTCCTAGGTTTCATCTCACCAGAGCTTGGTAGCGATAATTAACGTGTTAGCATCTATCGATCGTTGGATACAGCAACCACATCAACTGACGTGGTGCAATTCAAAGTTCAGTTAGGTATCACGAAATCCATTGCTGGAGGCTATGATTCGTTTAATGTTGCTTTTTACGATGCCGCTGATGGTTTTTTATCTGCGATCCTGTTCGACACAAGTTTGGATGGCTACTACATCTGGACAGATAATGGAGAAATCGTTCAGGATACCGGCGAGCAGTTCCTCTTCGACTTCATCCACCAACTGTCAGTGACGATCGACTTGGCCTCTAACCGTTGGTCGGCTGAGCTAGACGGCATCGGCATCTTTGGAAACGAGGCATTCACGAGTCAAGGCGACAGTGCTCTTTGCGTGGGCGGCGTGGCGGCAGAATGGGAAATTCTTGATCCAATAGACCCTGGAGATAATTGGTTGCTGATCGACAATTGGTCGCTCAGTGTGCTGGAAGATGACGCCGCTCCCAACGAGTCTTTCCGCATTACAGAGATAACTTCGGTCGGCGGGGATGGCTTGCAGTTCTCATGGCCGTCCGCGGCGTGTGTCCTTTATCAGGTAAAGACTAGCATAGATGCTTTGGACTGGATTCCTCAGGGGAATGATCTTGAGGGAACCGCATCGGTAGCGACCTTGAGCCATTCTGATTTCATCGCTCTGAGCACAACATCAGTGCGCTATTATCGTGTACGTTGGTTAGGCAGCCCAAATGATTCTTAAGACTCCGCAGATTCATGAATTCACTCTTTCCTCGAACCTTGGCCGTGATGGCGATAGCGGCAACGTCGTACGTTGTTGGCCGGTCCCACGCCAGTCGTAATTTCACAGAGCCGCCCACGCAAGGGAGTAAACTGCACCACAACCTTGTGGCAGGCAGGCCTATAGTTTCATCCGTGAAGACGCTAGACTACCTTTCATCTTTGTCAGGAGGTGAGATGAGAGGTGATGGGCTGCGTCAGCGCTTGACTCGTCTCCAAGTGCAATTGAACGATTGGGATGACCAAGCGATTCTTTCGGAACTCAAAGCGTTGCGTCATTTGCCGAGCAGCCCAGATACCTTCGTTGCTGAGCAGCTTTTGCTAGCACGTTACGCCGAAGTCGATCCGGAGACGGCATTGAGCTACGTGGATAGTTTGGCAGGCACCAAGCACGAATTGGGAGTCGTGACGGTGTTGAGTTCTTGGGCAGCTCAGGATCCAGAATCCGCAGCAGCGTATGTCGAAGAGAATCTTGATGATTTTGGCATAATGGATCAGCGTCAGGCAGATTCGGCTGGTGTTTTGGCAGGTGAATGGGCTCGTTCGGAGCCGCAAGCGGCCTTGGAATGGGCCGAAGCCCTACCTTTAGAAGTGCGCGGCGAAGTTTATCAACGCATCATGAGTCAATTGGTCGCAGAAGACCCAGGCGAAGCCTTGGCGATGGCGAGTTCGAGGCCTGCCGGATACGAACGCACCGAAATGATCGAAGGTGTGGTTAGTCAATGGGCTCATCGAGATCCCAATGCGGCAGCAGCCTGGGTTACTGAGCATGCTAAAGGTGACCAACGGTTGACTGCCAGCTTGATGAGCGCCTGGATAGAAGACAGTCCAATGGCGGCCTCCAACTGGCTTGGGTCTTTGCCTGATAGTGAGGGGAGAGATTTAGCTATTGTGGCAATGACAGCTTCTAGGACCCTTCGCCGCGATCCGGAAGCGGCAACTCTTTGGTCATCCACCATCGGTGATCAATATCTGAGGGCAGAGGTGTTGCAAATTACACTCAATCGGTGGTTTGCCCAAGACCCAGGCGCAGCAGAAGCCTGGTGGGAGAGCCAGGCAGGGCCTTGAGTGGAGGCCGGGATTTGTGAGGCAACGGGGAACTTGACTCGCCCTCGGTGCCCTACCATCCTGAACCCACTTCCGCTTCATGAATTTACGAGAACAGCTCAAAGAAATCCTCCCGGTTATTCTGCCCAAGAGTCCGGCAGAATCGATCAAAGGGACCAAGCTGATCGAGATGGTGAAGCTGAAATTGAAGCAGAACTATTCGGACGCGACCCTGCGATATCATTTCTCGGTCATGTCCTGTGATCCGACGTCACCGATCGCTAAGGTCGAACAAGGGCAGGGCTACTTCTTGCGTTCGGCACGGCATGAAATCCTGCGCCCACGCCAGATGCGGTTGCGCCAAGACTCTTTGCAGGGATTCGATCGCGACTCTGCCGAGGAGCCTGAGCAGGTTTGGTACAAGTTTCAGGCTTTCTATGAACGCTACTGCGATCAAGACCGCAACTTCACTTTTCCAGTTCGCCATTACGAAGCCGATGCGGATCCCGAAGATGAGAGCTACTACTGGACTGTGCCTGATGGTGCCATGGTCAATTGGCGCTCTGGGCAATTGTCCGAACAGGGCGTCAAATTGGTGCCGGAATTGCTCTGCCTTGAAGAGCCGAGTTTCGGTCTGATTAGCGTGAAGCTGGCGGTGTCGGTCACTTCAGAGAATTACCGACAGGTGTTCTTCCAAGCTTTGAGCAGCGGCGCGTGGGCACATGGTAGTGAGCTGGTCATAGCGACGCCTATTCAAGAAGACTACGTGGCCGAAGATCTGCGTCGTTTAGGGCAGCAACATGGTGTTGGCATTGCCCACTTTGATCTCACAGAGCAACAACTCACTGATTGGGAGAGCCCTGACAGCATTCGCGAGTTACCGACCGACAAGTTTGATAGTGCCCTGCGCGACCCTATTCAATTGAATCGGCTTTGTTCGTCGACCATGGGCACTCGTCTTGATTGGGATCATCTCAATCAACTTATCACCAAGTATCCGGTGTTCGATGATGTGTTCCGTTGGATTCATTACTGTTTGATACGTAAGCAAGCTTGTTCCTTTGTAGATTTTGAGAATGCCAACTACACCGCCTAGTCTAGCACCATTGCGATTCGACCGTTCAACCTACCTATTCCTATAGAAGAAATGAAACTGCCATCCTTGTTTCAACGTGTCTCCTTGCTTTCCGTTATTTGGCTGTTGCTCACTAACGGGGCTTCTGCTGAGGAGAAGCAGAAAGTCGTCAAGGCTCCCAAGATGCCTGTATCTACCGTGAGCACGGACTTCAGTGAGTTGCCGGAGGGCTGGCTTGTTGGCTTAGACCGTGCCAAACGCCTCGCCGCAGACACCAAGCGTGACTTGTTTCTGAGCTTTGCCGCCACTGACTGGATTCCGCCTAGCATTGATCTGGAAGACAAGGTTTTCACGCGTACGGCTTTTGTCGATGCCGCCAGCGAGCATTTCGTGTTAGTGCGTTTGGACTTCCCACGCAAGCGGCACGTGCAGTCAGAGGATTTGCAGAAGACAAACATGAAGGCCAATTTGGATTATTATGTGTCGGCTTACCCGACGATCATCTTGGCAGATTATTTGGGGCGTCCCTATGCCCAGACTGGTTGGCGGAGTGGTGAGTTGAACGCAGAAACGTACCTGAAGCATGTGATGACGCTGCGAGAGAAACGTTTGGCCCGTGATCGTTCTTTGCAAGCGGCCGAGCAATCGGTAGGTATAGAGAAAGCCAAGCATCTGAGTGCTGCATTGAAAAGCGTCGACCCCAAGTTGGTGCTACGTTTCTACGATCCGGAATTCCGCCAAGTATTGGAAGTGGACCCGGACAACGCTGCAGGTCTTGGTTCCGTGTTGTTCTTCGAGCGCAAGACCAAGCTCAAGATCAAGCTGAATGGTTTGGCGGAGAAGAAGCAATGGGAAGAAGCCTTGACCGAGTTAGAGACGTTCTCTGGAAAATTCGCCAAGTCGGAGGAACAGAAACAAGAAATAGCCTTCTTCAAGTTGGGCTCACTCATGCAGCTTGGGCGTCATACGGAGGTGATGATCGTGTTGGATAGAGTGATCGCGATGGCACCAACATCGAATGTGGGCAAGCAAGCCAAGGGCTTGAAGCCTGAGTTAGCTAAGCAGATCCGTATCATTAAAGAACGCGAACGTAAAGCCAATCCTGGTGTCAAACCGAAGGTAAAGCTCAGCACGCCGAAACGGCTCAAGCCCAAAGCCGATGGCAAAGGTCAATCGCCCTTCAAAGCACGTCGCAAATCGAAGTAATAACATTCATCTATGGCTAAAGAAGGTCTCAATTACGCACCTAAAGGCAAAGCAGAAGCAGTTTGCAAACCAGGTGAGTTTCCGTTTGCAGTTGGAGCTCTCGATCACGGTCACATTTTTGGACAAACCAATGGTTTGTTAGAAGCTGGAGGGGAATTGCGTTGGGTATACGACCCCGACCCCAATAAGGTCGAAGCTTTCCGGGAGCAGTATCCGCAAGCTCAACCTGTGGATTCGTTAGATCGTATTCTAGACGACCCTGACATTCAGATGGTCGCTGCTGCAGCCATTCCAAGTGATCGTGGGCCCTTGGGCGTGCGTGTGATGGAGGCCGGCAAGCATTACTTTACAGACAAAACTCCATTCACCTCGCTGGATCAACTAGCCGATGCCAAAGCAGCTGTTGCACGGACGGGCAAACGTTACATGGTCTATTACAGCGAGCGTTTGCATGTGGAGTGCGCCGTGCACGCCGGTGTTCTCATCAAAGAGGGTGTCATTGGTAGAGTTCTACAGGTCATCGGTCTGGGGCCTCATCGATTAAGCGCTGACAAGCGGCCTGATTGGTTCTTCAAGAAAGCTCAATATGGCGGAATACTGACAGATATCGGTAGTCATCAAATTGAGCAGTTCTTGTATTATACCGGTTCGACCGATGCTACAGTGACGCATGCTGCTGTGGCCAATTACAATAACAAAGACGCTTATCCTGAGTTGGAAGACTTTGGTGAAGCGAACTTGGTCGGCAACACGGGGGCTACCAATTATTTCAGAGTCGATTGGTTCACGCCTGATGCCTTGCCTACTTGGGGCGATGGACGCACGGTTATTCTCGGCACCGATGGCTACATGGAGTGTCGAAAATATATCGATGCGGGCACCGGCGGCACACAGGACGTGTTGATCCTAGTGAATGGCAGCAAGGAAGAACGTTACGAGCTGAACGGGCAAGTGGGCTTTCCGTTCTTTGGAGAGATGATTCTGGATTGTATCAATGGCTCCGACAAAGCAATGAGCGACGACCACATCTTTAAGGCGGCGGAGTTGTGTCTAGTTGCTCAAGAAAAGGCGCAAAAAATCGAGTAAGCTCACATGAATATTTATGTGGTAGATTTCGGGTCTTATAGATATCGTAAATATCACAAATATGATTGATAGCGAGTATCGGGTGAAAGCCCTCTTCATCACCATTCCAATTGCGGTGATTGTCGGACTCACCGCTGGTTTGATCTGTGAGATGATCACGCCTGCCATGGCTGAGCGACATGATCAGCGCCGGCGTTTCATTAAGAACTCGATCTGTGCCTTTGGCATTCCCATGTTCGGTGGGCTTTCCTACTACTGGATGGAAGTGATCGGGCAGCACGGTTTCGGATATCTCTACCTGACCATGTCGGTGATGAATGGCGTTTGTCTCCTACGTGCTATCCGCCGAGAGCGTTGGATACCTGAGTTAGCGAATCAGCGCAACTAGGGCCTACAGCGTCGGATTACTTTCTGCTGATTGGAACCTCATTCTCAGGCAATTTTGAGCACTGGTTCTCCTAACAGATCCAGCTTGGGTGTGATGCCTAGTCCAGGGGTCGTTGATGCGGCCATGCGACCGTTCACACGTTTTGGAGCTCCGTCGGCAATGTCAACTGTGCCATAACTATTGAAATCGGTAGAGGTGAAAAGCAGCTCAGTTGGAGTGCTATGCGCAAGGTGTGCAATGGTGGCTGTGACGATGTCGCCACCCCAGGTGTCTTCAATGGTCATGGCGATGCCCATGGCGATGCAGATGTCGCGCACCTCACGCGCTTTGCTTAGGCCGCCAAGTTTGGAGATCTTGATGTTGATCACATCCATGGCTTGATCATTCACGGCGCGAATCAGTTCAGGAATGTTGTAGATACTTTCATCAAGCACGAAAGGGTGGTCGGTCTTGCGCCTGACCGAAAGGCATTCTTCGTATGTCTCGCAAGGCTGCTCGATGAAGACATCCACGTCACGAACACCGCGCACCACGCGCAAAGCATCTTTCATCAGCCAACCGGTGTTGGCATCGGCTACGAGCACATCGCCTCGCTTCATTAGCTTGGAAACCGCGTGGATGCGTTCAATGTCAGTCTCTGGATCACCGCCAACCTTGAGCTGAAACCGGCGGTAACCCTCGTCGCGGTAGCCGCCGACTTTCGTGGCCATGGCTGCGGGTTCCTCTTGAGAAATAGCACGGTAGAGGACGTGATCATCGCCAAAGCGGCCTCCTAACAAATTGCAGATTGGTTGGTTGGAAGCTTGCCCTAGCAAATCCCAACAAGCGACATCAAGAGCTGATTTGGCGTAGGGATGTCCCTTCAAGGCACGATCCATGGCTTGGTAGACCACACATGACTGCGTAGGATCCAGGCCAATGAGGTGCGGGGCAATCTCGGCAATCCCTGCGCGAGCGCCGCCAGCGTAGGAGGGGAGGTAGACAGGACCCAGTGGGCATACTTCTCCGTAGCCATGCAACCCGCTGTCGGTGATGATTTCGACAACAGTACTGTCAAAAACGGAGACAGATTTGCCTCCGGACCAATGGTAACTGCCTTCCCTGAGCGGCAGGTCGACTTGATAGGCTTGAATCGAGGTGATCTTCATGGAGATGTGATGTTCACCATTGTCCGAATAGGATTACCGGGTAAAGCACTACCTCATGGCAATTCTCGGTATTGATCTTGGCACCACCAATTCTTTGGTCGGAGTGGTGGATTCTGGTTTTCCCATCTTGTTGGCAGATGGTTCAGGGTCACGCATTGTACCATCGGTCGTAATGATCCCTGAGTCAGGCGAACCTGTCATTGGCGCTCCTGCGCTGCGCCAGCGCTTGGTCCATCCAGAGCGCACAGTGACGTCGGTGAAGCGTTTGATGGGAAAACGCTATCACGAATGTGATCCAGCACGCGTTGGTTACAACTTTTGCCCCGATGCGAAGGGCGAGGTGTTGCTGCAGATTGCCCATGATCGCCAGTCGACCTGGAGCCCGGTTGATGTGTCGTCGCTAATCCTAGCTCATTTGAAGTCGGTAGCCGAGAGGGCGATGGAGGCTAGTATGGATCGAGCGATCATTACAGTGCCTGCGTATTTCAATGATGCGCAACGCCAGGCGACCAAGCGGGCGGGAGAGATTGCGGGCCTTACCGTCGAGCGTATTCTCAATGAGCCTACGGCGGCGGCTCTGTCGTTTGGGTTGCACAAATCCTATCAAGATGCGCGCGTGGCGGTCTATGATTTGGGGGGAGGCACCTTTGATGTGTCGATCTTAGAGATTCGTGACGGTCTGTTTCAAGTATTGTCGACCAATGGTGACACTTACTTAGGAGGTGATGATATTGATAGTGCGCTAGCGGAGCATTTGTGGATGGCTTTTGCTGGTGAATCGAGCCGCCCCTTGAGCGAACAGTCGGTGGCCCAGCGTATGAAGTTTCAGGAAGAGGCTGAGAAGGCTAAGTGCGCACTCTCGACAGTGATGGAGTATGAGGTGAGCCTGCCGTTTGTCGAAGAAGCGAAGCATTTTCAGCAGACTATCACCCGCGAAACTTTAGAATACTTAGCTCGGCCGATTGTTGAACGAACCCGGCGCTTGTGTTTGCAGGCACTGCACGATGCTAAGTTGCTATCAAGCGACTTGGATGAGATCGTCCTCGTTGGTGGCAATTCACGCATGCCCTTTGTGCGTTCGTTTGTGTCAGAGTTGTTTGATCGCGAAGTGAACACCACGGAGAATCCCGAAGAAAGTATCGCTACCGGTGCGGTGATTCAGGGTGGTATTTTGTCGGGCGAACTGCGTAACGTGGTGTTATTAGACGTGACGCCGTTGTCTTTGGGTATTGAAAGCTTTGGCGGCTTGATGAATGTCATTATTCCTCGCAATAGTACCATTCCAATCAAGGCTGGAGAGATGTTCACCAATGCGGTGGCCAATCAGTCGTCGATGTTGGTGCGTGTCTTGCAAGGCGAGCGCGAGATGGCGCGTGACAATTGGCAACTAGGACAAATCGAAGTGCCCTTTGAGCCCGGGGCCAAGTCAAGTGCCCGCATTGGTGTGCAGTTCAAGATCGACGAAAATGGGATTCTGGAAGTCTTAACGCGTAATACCAAGACCGAGGAAGACACGGTGCTGGAAATTCAGAATGCCGCGGTGAATGTGGAGGATGCTGAGGTAGAAAAGATGATCTCTGAGTCGGTCGATCATGCATTTGAAGATTTGACTGAACGGCAGTTTTCCGAGGCAAAGCTGAAGAGCGATGAGCTTCTACCTGCGGTGGATCAAGCGATGGCGGTGGTGGGAGAGTCGCTCGGAGACAAGGATAGAGCGGCGATTTCCAAAGCTGTCGTGGAGGTGCAGCAGGCTCTGCAAGCTGCAGATCTATCTGCCTTAAAGCAAGCTAACAAGCACCTTGATGATGCTACTCAAGAGTTGGCTGCCCTTATGATCGAGAAGGCCATGGCCGATTCGATGGGTGCCTAAAACGGCGTAGAATTCGAAAGGCACTTTATAACGCACTTTGCCGGAGGATGTGGTAGTCTGCATGCAGTTACATGGAGAGAAAGAAGGCTTTCAAGCAGTTGCGGACTGACCGAATCATCGAGACCATAGAAAAGTTGTGTACTCGGATTCGGAAAAGATTCCCCGAAGCGAGTTTGACAAATTGTGTGAGGATTTGGTGGTGGTCGCACGCTTGGGTCAAGAACGGTCTGAACAGTTTCGCAGGCCAGTGTTGTGGATGCGCGTTCTGTCGGTCTGTTTCGTCGTAATCATCCTGGCGGTAACGTTGATGGGTGCCCGGCTAGTGCATGTTGACTTGGTCGCTGATGGCCAATCAGTTGCTCTGTCAGAGTTCATTCAAATCTTGGAGGCAGGCACCAATGACGTCGTGTTGATTGGTGCAGCTATTTTCTTTCTGGTAACCCTAGAAACACGGGTAAAACGTATGCGTGCTTTTGAGACTATCCACAAGTTGCGGGCCATTGTTCACATATATCGATATGCATCAATTGACTAAGGATGCAGTGTATGTTGTCAACAAAGGTAAGGTCGGCTAATTGAGCGTTGAGCGGACCATGACTCCGTTTCAGCTTAGTCGCTATTTGAACTACTTCAGTGAGATGCTGTCGTTGACAGGTAAGATTGCTGCTGTTTATATCCAGCGCTTCGACGACTCAGTGGCCATTGCTGCGGTGAATGAGATTGAAGACTTCACCACGGGTTTGTCCAGGAAAATCTGGCAGAAGGTATTGCTTCTAGAGAACCAGATGGAGCGATATGTGCCGATCGATGGAAGTTCCGCAATTTACGGTGATGAGCGCGACACGATTCGGTCTGTGACCAGGGAGCCACTGATCGCCTTGCGCTAACCTAAAGACTACCACTCACATAATTGGGCGACGTGCTCCTGAGATCCGTCGCGCAACCAGCCGTCGAGTTGGGCCTGTTCTTTCAATTGTTGCCCACGAAGTCGAGAGACTTCGACATAGTTTGAAGTGAGGTCTGAGATCGCGGTCATGTCGCCCCATAGTCGCTCGAATTGGGCGACTGGGAATACGTCTTCTTGACCATAACCCCAACGCTTCTTGACATTTTTCAGCGTAATGTACGTCGGCAAATGGCTGCTGAAGTCACGCACCGCTTTTGATACCTTCTCAGTATTGGGTAAATCGGATGGGGTGAGGTGGAAGCTGGCTAACAATTGCGCAATGTCTATCCAACAAGTGTTGGAGTTGTAATAGGTTAGTTTGAACTCATCTTCCTCACGTGGCATGGCTAGGCCTTCGATCAGGCGCAAACGACCATTCACTCTAGCAAGGCCACCACCACGGTCCTCGATACGGCGATGAATTACCTCAAAGGTGAGAGTAGATTTGTTCCGGCGATGGTAGCCGAGCATGGTCGCATCAACATTGGCACCGACGGTGTCAATGTTATGTAACAACAGAGTCTTCAAATTAGGTCGTTTGGTGACGAGATCAAGAAGTGTGCCATTAAGTAGGAGATTGGGAATTTCATACCAATGCCCCACCGGATGGAGACATTGTAACGGCAAGTTGTCACGATAATCGCGGCCTTCTCCGGTTTCCATAGCCCAATTGAGCAAGGCGGTGCGCACGCTTTGACGCATTTTCTGTGCACGTTCATCAAGCACTTGCTGGGCCATTTCTTCCCATTCAAACCGCAAGTCACGCTGCATTGGAACGAGGCGAAGACCGATCGAACGTCCGCGAGAAAGGAACACCGAGTCTTGCATGCCGTAATACTTTACTGCATCTAGAAAACGCCGAATGGGTCCATCGGTCAGATAGCTGGTGGTGATAATGTGTAATGGGGATGTCCCATACTGCGTGCCGACCCGGCGTGTCTTGGCCAAATGAACCTCCAGGAATGTGCGGTGACGGCCGTCGAATTTGCAAAAAGGGTGGAGTGCTTTGACCACGCCAGCGCCTTCCGTCCAGCGACTCGCTGCACCAGCAGCCAGAGTTACGACAGCAACTTCTCCATTTTCTAGCGCTGCTTCGCCGATCGCTTTGTCTGTGGGGTCAAGCTGCACAGCTACGTCGCCCGGTTTAATGTCCTGAATACGGGAACTGGCTGCGAGCCGATTCTTCGACAAGCCAATCAATCCGCGATACATGTCATCTCGTATCCGTCGATGAAGGATGGTATCAAAGCCATTAGCCTCTAGCAAGCTGTCCAAAGACGGCTTTGTATCGTGACTATTGGTTGATTTGGGAAACAAACTAGTCAACAACTTGTCGCGCACTTGGTCGTAGGCTTTCTCTAGGTTGGCTCTCTGTTCGAAGCGTTCCATTTCCGCACGCAGACTACTCGATAAAGTGCGAGGGTCCTCACGCAATAACAGTGGTAGTGTCATGGTGTAATATCCTGGGGGCATCAGCGCGCGGGGGCCCTCCAATAAGGTGGCACTGCTGCCGTTGCCATTGATATCGAAGTCGTAGACGACTGGGTCCATGGCAAAGGGGAGGGAGTGCTGCAACTCTTCCTTCAATCGTGCCATGATTGCTTTGATGCTCTCTAACGCTTCTTCTTTACGAGTGGGGTGGACAATAAATCCCATGCCACCTCCTGACATACCTCCCAACATCCAAAACCCCCAGAAATCCTTACCAAATTCTGCTTTTACTTCATCGATCAAGCGCTCTGTGAAGAATGTAGTTGCCCAAGGAATGATTGCTTGCAGAGGACCAAAGAAGTTTTCGGTGGTGAGACTTCCCAATTTCTTGATGTCTCCTTCTCGTAGGGCTTCCAAGATGGCATCAAAGAGCCTCATTGACTCTTGACGTGCGTCCCATGCCTTGGCCGAGCGTAGCAAATATTTCTCGGTAACCATCTCGAGAATCGGGCCGACATTCTGTGCCATGCCTCCGTGCACCAATACCAGGCTATCACGCAGTTTTTCGCGCGTCTGTTGGGTAATTACATCCAATCCTAACAGAGTGTGACTGGGCAACAACCGGCCACTGCTGATGCCGTGTTCAGGGTCTTGGATCTCCGCTTGGCAACCTTCGATTACTTTGATGCCAGGCCAGACGCCGCCTGA
>MDTC01141862.1_pt1 | contig 13574 bp, 6 predicted proteins | sample 811181 | NCBI WGS metagenome assembly MDTC01 (sample SAMN05326644, study PRJNA326480) | marine metagenome | isolation source: seawater | place: Pacific Ocean: North | collected 2011
CCCAAAGTGTTCGTTTGGAGAGTGAATGGCATCTGAATCAAGGCCAAATCCTAATAGAATAGACTTGACTTTCAATTCTTTTTCAAACAAGGCAACAATAGGAATACTGCCACCACTTCTGACAGGAACGGGTTTTTTTCCAAAAGTTATCTCCATAGCCATGCTAGCTGCTTTGAACCCAATATTTTTAGTAGGAGATATATAAGGCATTCCTCCATGATGAGGTTTTACTTTAATTTTCACTGACTTAGGAGCAATATTAATAAAGTGATTTGTAAATAATTTTGTAATTTTTTCTGGATCCTGTCCTGGAACTAGACGCATTGAAATTTTAGCATAAGCTTTGGAGGCAATAACTGTTTTCGCTCCTTCTCCTGTATATCCTCCCCAGATTCCATTTACATCTAGAGTGGGTCTTATTGAGTTTCTTTCCATAGTTTGGTAGCCTTCTTCTCCGTGAACTTCTTCTAAGTCTAGGGCATTTTTATATTCTTCAATATTGAAAGGTGCTTTTGCCATTTCTGCTCTTTCCTCTTTACTAAGTACTTCGACATCATCATAAAATCCGGGAATGGTAATTTTATTTTTGTCGTCTTGAAGAGAAGCAATCATCTTCGTTAAGATGTTGATAGGGTTTGCTACGGCTCCTCCATACAATCCTGAATGTAAGTCTCTATTGGGACCTATTACTTCCACTTCGACATAACTAAGCCCCCTTAAGCCGGTTGTAATAGATGGGGTGTCATTAGCTAATATTCCTGTATCAGAGATTAAAATTATATCACAAGAAAGTTTTTCTCGATGGTCTTTAACAAACGAATCTAATGACTCAGACCCAACTTCTTCTTCTCCTTCAATCATAAATTTAACATTGCAGGGAAGAGAGTTAGTTTTCATCATAAATTCAAAAGCTTTTATATGCATATACATTTGTCCTTTATCATCGCATGCTCCTCGAGCAAATATTGCTCCTTTAGGATGTAATTCTGTTTTTTTAATTACGGGTTCAAAGGGTCCGCTAGTCCATAATTCCAGTGGATCAGCAGGCTGAACATCATAGTGCCCATAGACCAATATTGTTGGTAAAGATGGATCAATTATTTTTTGGGCAAATACAATTGGGTAGCCGTGTGTTTTACAAATCTCAACATAGTCAGCTCCAGCTTCTTCTAATCTTGTTTTAACTAATTCTGATGTTTTCAGAACATCTTCTTTGAACACTGGGTCAGCCGATATTGATGGAATTCTTAGTAGATCAATCAATTCATCTAAAAATCGTTTCTTATTTTCTTCGATATACTCTTTAATGTTTTTCATTTGTAATTTTTTTACAAAAATAAGGATTTGATACCACTTTTAATGTAGTTTAGAAGTACAACATATTAATCAAACTACCAATCATATATTACCCTAAGTTAATGGTTAGATTTACAAATATTTATTTTATTTTTTTTTAACAAATGTTAAATTTACTTAATGAAAAATATCTATTTATTTAGCAATGAATTATTTTTAATTTAGCCAAATAATAAATTCCATGAGAGTTAAGTATTTATTTTGTTTGTTATTTTTTATTTCATATTCTGTACTTTCACAAAATATAGTCAGTAAAAGTGAAATCACTATACCCATGATTAATGTTCATGCAGGATTTCATTTGCCTGGTGGAGACCTCTCAAATCGTTTTGGACCAAGTTCTTCATTAGGAATTGGTTATCAGATGAAAAAAAAATCAAATTTTTATTGGGGATTTGATGTTATGGCAATTTCTGGTTCTGATGTTAAAGAAGACAATATACTAGATATTATTACTGCAGATTCTATTGATATTATTGATTCTAATGGTCATACGGCTTCAATTAGATTCTGGCAAAGAGGAGTGCAATCTCAGGTTTTTGCAGGAAAAATATTTCCAGTACTAGGACCAAATTCTAACTCCGGTATTTTTATTCAAGGTGGGTTTGGCTTTTTATATCATCAAATTAGAATAGAGGATATTGGTAATAATTCTCCTCAAATTAATAGTGATATGTTAAAAGGTTACGACAGACTTTGTATGGGTTTTTCTTCTAGTCAATTTATTGGATATCGTCATTTTTCGGACAACCAAAAGATTAATTTTTTTATTGGCATAGAATTTATTCAAGCTTTTACCGAGGATGTTAGAATGTATGATTATAATTCTCAATCTGATTATGAAGATAAGCGTCTAGATCTATTAACTGGTATGAAATTTGGATGGACATTTCCGTTGTATAAAAAATCAGATAACAAATACTACTATTATTGATTCCAAAACTTTATAACTTAGCTCAGTATTTGTATCAGTTTTCCGTTTGGTTGGCAACCTTTCGAAATCCAAAAGCAAGCTTGTGGATAAAAGGTCGAAAAAATGTATATGACCATCTTAAAAATTTTTTTTTTAAAGGTGATAATGTAATTTGGATTCATGTATCTTCGGTTGGTGAGTTTGAACAGGCTAGGCCTTTAATTCATCAAATCAAAAGTCAGTTTCCTCATTTTAAATTATTACTTACTTTTTATTCTCCCTCAGGATATGAATTGAGAAAAGATTATGCAGATTTAGATTGTGTATCATATCTCCCAGTGGATAATGCCAATAATGCTAAGAGTTTTATTGAAATTATTAATCCAAAATACACCTTTTTTGTTAAATATGATTTTTGGCCACATTATTTAAACGAATTACAGAAAAGAGGTTATCCACATTTTATTATTTCAGCAATCTTTAGACCCAATCAGTATTTTTTTAAATTTTATGGTACTTGGATGTTAGATATATTATCTAAAGTTGATCATTTTTTTGTCCAAAACAATGAGTCTAAAATGCTTTTAAATAGTCGAGGTATCAATCAAGTTAGTCTTACTAGAGATACACGTTTTGACCAAGTACATAATATTTCAAAATCTTTAAAGGAACTTCCACTAGTTAATGCTTTTAAAGGAGAATCTTTATTATTTTTGGGTGGGAGTACATGGTCAGCAGGTGAATTTATTTTAAAAGATTTTATTACTCAATCTAATATGTTATTTAAATATGTAATTGCTCCTCATGAAATTCATACACCTTATATTCGTAAGCTTCAAGCTATTATGCCTGGAAATGTAGTTCTTTATAGTGAATCTACTCTTGATAGTGTTCGCCATGCTGATATATTAATAATTGATAATATTGGGATACTAAGTTCTATATATCGATATGCTGATTTTGCATATGTCGGTGGAGGATTTGGAAGGGGTATTCATAATATTCTTGAGCCAGCTTCTTTTGGAATGCCAATTTTTATAGGCCCAAATAATATCAAATTTAATGAAGCCAGAGAATTAAAAGAACTTGGAATTGCCATGGAAATAAAAAGCGCAAAACAAATGATTACAAAAGTGAATTTGTTGACTAAGGATTCAAAACTACTTTTGCAAATTAAGGAAAAATCAAGAAAGTATATATCCCAAAATTCAGGAGGTACAAACCAATTGATGTCTAAAGTATTTAATGATTTGTTAACTTGATTTTGCTTTAAATAATTATCTAAGTAAAAGTATACTTTTTTGGTCTTTAACAAAGGTACCATCGAAACTAACCAATTCATATAAGTAAATATAGTTTCCTTGAGGACAATCTTGTCCAGTAGATTGATCTGTTCCATCCCATTCAAAATCGATTTTCTTACTAGTGAAAACTAGATTCCCCCACCTGTTGTAAATTTCAATATTAATGGAAGAAATATGGTTGTCATCAATCTTAAAGGTTTCATTAATACCATCTCCGTTTGGTGAAAACGCATTTGGTGAAAAGTCAAGAGAATTTGCTAAAAAACACCGCTTGTTAGAGTAACTCTTTAGGTTAGGATTATCAAAATTAATTGCAGTTACACGATAACAATAGCTTGAGTCAACTCCGTGAGAACCCGGATCAATATTATTAATTTCATAGGTAGTGGCAGAAACACTTTCCATAAACTGATATGATTCTGTGTTCTCATTGAAAAAATGAATATCATATCGTTCTACACCATTTTCCCACTGGTCATATCGATTCCATTTGAGATTAATTTGGCTAGGATATAATTTTTCACCCTCAAGTAAGATATTTTGACCATACTTACTTAAGGGACCTAAATTTCCACACAAATCGCTATATTGAACTCGATATCTATAATTATTGGATTGAACACTAGCATTAAAGTCAACATATGGAGGCTCTAAATAAACAGTATCAGATTCTAACCAACCAAAGTATTCGTCCCAACGATCTATAAAATAATAACTTAATGAACTTGGAATAACTGTTGGCCAAGAGGTAACTATTACATCTACTCCTTCAACTGTTTTATTAACAGAAGTATAATCTATATAAAATTGATTATTGAAATCAATAAATAAAGGTTCAATACTCACTTTATTTGATCGAGAAGTAAACTCTTCCTCAGGATGAATGGCTAGTACAAAGTAACGGTAGTTTATATTACACAAACTAGAGTCATTATAGGACAAAGAATCTCCTGAAACCTGATCTAGGTATTGGAAGTCACTATTTTCTATAGCTCTATATATATCATAACTTTTAATAGAGTCCCAGCCCTGATATGCTGTCCAATTTAAACTAACAGTTTCATATTCAGTACTTTCTGATTGCAGTAGAATTGGAGAGTGAGCCTGAGTACTATCCGAGAAATATCCGCATGAGTCTTGTTGTATCAGTGTATAATAATTGTCTTGGTATGGATTTGAATTGTTGTCAAAGAATTCATTTATTGAAGGATCATAGGTATCATAAATACTTTCCCAATATGAAAAATTAGTTTCGCTGTAAAGGTTAAGATTATCAAAATTATCATCAATAGAATCTGCCCAAAAGATTTCAATCCCATTGTCTTCAATGGTAACGAAGTTCATCAAAGGCAGAGCTACAATGGTGTCAAGTACTTCAATAAATATCGATTTCTCAATACTATCTTCACAACCATTTGCATCTAATATATGTAAATAGATGTCATAGAATGCAGTAGAGTCATATGTAATAGTTAAATTATTATTATTGCTAGTTCCATTCTCATAAACCCATGAATTTAATAAACTGTCAGAATCATGAATTGAATTATTTTGATATGTAGCATTTCCCATACCATAACAATATTTGTTAGAAAGCACTTCAAATTCAGCAATAGGAGCATCAAATACCTCAATCAGATTTTCCCATACATTTTCAGAGTAACAACCATATGAAGTTGTAGCCGAGTGAAATACACTGTATTGTTTTTTAATATTATATGTGTGGGTGGGATTTGGCTCTGATGAAACAACAAAATCAACTTGAGTGAGTCCGAAATCAAAATTCCAGTGAAATTCAGAATTTTCTTCAGGTGCATATATGTTAATATTTTCGAATTCTATTTCAAGAGGATTACATCCTTTAGTTATGTCTGTTTGGATATCTAGTATAGGATTCGGGTAAAGTCTTACCTCTCCCATAAAGGTGTCTAAGCAGGAATGATAATCTGCAGCTAAATTTATTTGATAAAAATAACAAGAGTCTCCTTCTGGAAACTCATAGGGATAAGGAAATGTGTATGCAACTGTATGAATGTCATTTAGATTGTAATTTAAAGTATCATTATTTCCATAGTCAATAGAATAATTATCTATCATATTAGCATCAGAAATATCAATAATTTTTGTAGAAATAGAATCACATCCATGTTCGTTTTCTAGGATAAATTTAGGTAATGGCCCCACAACATCAATCATATTGTTCAATTTTATGGACTTGTTGCATCCGTGAATTGAAGTAATACTTAGTTCGATGTCTATATCAAAAGCAACGTCGTTAGAAGTAAAATAATTGAATGGTACTGATAAAGTTGGGAAGGAAGTGAAGGTAGAATCATTATCAATATAATTTTCTTGAGAGACATCCCAATTAAATTGATCTATAAAATAATTATTTTCACTATCGAGTCTAATAGGATCACCAACACAAACTTCTGGAATATTTGGAGAACTAAAAGCTGGGTGCAAATCATATATTTCTATTGTCTTTGAAACTGTATCCATACATAATGAGTCATTAATAACAGACAAATTAATATCAAAAAAACCTTCATTGTAACCTGAAAAGGTTGTTTCGCCACTTTGTATATTACTTATGCTAAAAGCGCTGTCAGAGGTCCATTCAAATGAAGATTCAGATCCTATTCCAGGAGAACAATTTTGATTAAGAGAAAATTCTTTTCCTAGACAAATCGAGTTCTCTCCATTGTCTCCTTGAAGGCTAAAAAACCCAGGGTTGATATCTTCAATGTTTGCAATTACTCCAACATTGAAAGGTATACCTTCAGTGTACTGACAGTTGCCATCATCAAGAGTTTTTGTATAGAAAGCAGTGTATTCACCAGGTTGAACTAGAACAAATTTTGCTGAGTCAATCGTTTCAGAATAAGGTTGTATAAAGTCAGTGGGAGATTGAATGATCCAATTGAAACCTATTTCTGTCATTGGATAATTCTGTTCTGCTTCAAAACTTTCAAGGTGAAAAAATTTATTAAGAGAATCAACATGAAGATCAACACTATTGAAGCAACTATTATTGTCAATTTTTCTTATTACTAAATCATATCTATCCATAAGAACGAAATCTGGAATATTAATTTCATCACTACAGCTGTTGTTATCATAAATTTTGAGACTAAGATCATAAGGTCCTGATTCATTCAAAAGAAAGTTTCCTTCAAATAAATTTGATGTATCAATATCAATTCCATTTGGATAATTAAGTGTCCATTCATAACTAAAAATTGTATCTTCAGGTAAAAGGTTAATTTCTGATGCTGAAAAAGAGTGAGGAAGACAATTGCTAGCAATATGAGTAAACGTGTCCAATTTTGCTATCTCATGACCTATACCTATACTATCTATTAATATTTCTGAATTTATACATCCATCAGCTGATAGTGTAAGCGAAGCATTAATTATTTCGGGTGAATCTAATTCTATATTTGGAGATTCTAAAAATGAATTACTTAAAGTATCCCCATTTGAATAAGTAAATGTCCAATTATAATCTGGATTTAATGATTCATCTATTTCTGAGTTACTAAATATTTCCATAGTTGTGGGTAGAATTGCACAATTATTTATATTAGAAACTATAGATGCATCTAACATTTTAATAGTTATGTATTCTTCTAGAGTATCTCCATAAAAACATCCATTGTCACTAACTAATACAGAAAGATCATAAGTGCCGTCATAACTCATATTCCATATATCTTCAAATTCCGTGAGATCTTGGTAGGGAGTGTCTCCAGAGACTTCTTTGAGGCTCCATAAAAAGGATACATCAGTTTCCAAAGGTTCTGAAGAAAGATATTCTGAGGGTTTAATTATATCTAGATAACATTCTACTCTTGGAGTAGTATTTTCAAAAACTAAAGTCACTTCATGAACTGAAATATTTATTTCATCGAAAGAAGTACACCCATTTATACCGGTATTAGTTAAGCCTAATAAATATGAGCCAACTTCATTAAAAGCATATTCGAAAATTGAATCAAATGAGTTTTCAATTAGAGAATTATCTTTTGTCAGATTCCATTCCATACTTTGAATCTGAGATGAGGAAGTAAGATAGCTGTTGTCAATGACATTAATACTAGACAGAGTATCACATAAGATGGTGTCTCCAATGGAAAGAATTAATTCTGGTCTTGCTTTAATAGTAATGGCATCTTCAAATAACTTGGTGAAAGTGCAGTCGCTGTTTTCTATAGCTGAAGTTATATTTAAATATAGATCAAAAACTCCGGGTATATTCATTAAAAAGGCAGGAGAATTTGATGAAGAGGAAAATACTATTGAGCCAATATCATCTCTAATTTCCCATTGATAAATTACATCAGTGTCAATTTCATCTGTAGTAAAGTTCATTGGCAAAAAAAGAAAACCGCTACACTTATCTAAAGAATTGAAATCGAAAGTTAGATTTAAATCTTCTACTGTAAAAGAGGAAGAGTCATTTGAAGTACATGAATTAGATTCATTACTGACTTCAACTAAAACTTCATAAGGTCCATGATTTTCCTCCAAAAAATTTAATGAGGATTCAGTTGACTGTTGGATGAGATTATCATAGTACTCAACTGACCAAAGGTAAGTTAGTTCTCCTAAACCAGGATTATTGAGTGAAGTATTAGTTATAACAGAATCAACTGAATTACCACAATAAGATGAGTTCAAGCTTGTAATAGCTAAATTTGGACTTTCTAGTATTTCAATTTCATCTTGAATATTCCACTCTAACGTACATTCTTGTTCAAGATCTGAAACACTTAGTCCAAGATTGATAGATCCATGGTCTGGGAAATCGGCGTAATAATTGGCTGAGAGAGTGTCAACATTACCATTAGAAGATAAAATCCAATTATAATTATAATTTGTGTTTTCAGGTGAGGATATGAAGTCTGAAGGTTGATATTCTCCATGACAAAAAGGAACACTTATAGGGAGAATTGCTGAAATAGAATCTTCATGAAGACCATTACCTATATCAAAGTTAATAAGTTTTGAAGTAGGGCATCCAAAAGTGTCTACAGAAGAGATGATAATTTCGACAGATTCATTAGTATATGCTTCAAATGGAAAGCTATATCCATAGACTACATCACTATTTAAATTAGTTGCCCAAACGCAGTTTTCTTCAAGGAAAAGATTACTATTGATAATGGCGATTTCGGTAGATAGAGTGTCGTTACAAAGTTCGTAACTGACTCTTTCATTTGTCTCAATAATAATGGGGTCACAATTATCTTGTGCAAGTGTTATAATGTGTGGGAATATACAATACAATAAAAGTAAAAAACGATTCATATTCTTGGTATTTCTTTGATGACTAAAAATATTTCTGAAATTAACTAATTTATTTATAAGTTAATGTATTTATTTTTGTTGAGTTGATATTTTTTTTTGGGATAAAATTTTAATTATATAACTCTGATTATCATTATTTTATGTATTTTATTATTAATAACATATAAAATTATATTCTAGATAATTATTATTTTTTTTTTAGATATTCGTTTTTTAGCTAATATTAAAGCTAACATATTTCTGAAATACAGAATAAAAATGGGGTTAAAAAATTAACTTTGATATTAAATACAGAATCAGAAAAGAAAATGTTGAATGAGTAATTATTTAACACATTTAAATTCCTCTCAACGGAATGCCGTTGAGCAAACAAAGGGTCCGCTTATGGTAATCGCTGGTGCAGGTTCTGGAAAAACTAGAGTCTTGACATGTCGGATAGCACAACTTATTAATCAAGGGGTGGATCCATTTAATATTCTTTCATTAACCTTCACTAACAAGGCAGCTAAGGAAATGAAAGAAAGAATTCAGGATATTGTCGGTGCGAAAGCAAAAAATATATGGATGGGTACATTTCATTCTGTTTTTGCAAAAATATTGAGAATTGAAGCAGACAAAATTGGTTATCCCTCGAATTTCACAATATATGATTCAGATGACTCCAAGTCCGTGCTGAGACGAATTATAAAAGAAATGTCATTAGATACTGATATTTATAAAGTCAATTTAGTGAAGTCAAGAATATCATCATTTAAGAATAACTTGGTGACTGTCAAAGCTTACAATACAAATTTAGAATTAAAAACTCAAGATGATTCAGCTCAGAGAACTCAAATGGGACTCCTTTACGATAGATACGTAAACGAGTGTTTTAAGTCAGGTGCAATGGATTTTGATGATCTGTTGTTGAGGACCAATGAATTAATGTTCCGACATCCACAAGTACTGCATAAATATCAACATCGATTTAGTTATATATTAGTGGACGAGTACCAAGACACTAATCATTCCCAATATCTAATAGTAAAAGCCTTAGCATCATTAAATGAAAATATCTGTGTGGTTGGAGATGATGCTCAAAGTATTTATTCTTTTCGTGGAGCCAACATTCGAAATATACTTAATTTTAAAAAAGATTATTCTGACATCAAAATCATAAAGTTAGAGCAGAATTACCGTTCTACACAAAATATTGTCAAAGCAGCAAATAGTGTAATAAGTAATAATAAAGATCAATTAGATAAAAAAGTTTGGACTTCCAATGATTTGGGAGATAAGATTAAAGTTAATCGCTCAATTACTGACAATGATGAAGCGTTTGTTGTTGCTTCTAATATATTTGAAATTAAACATCAAGAACAGGTATCAAATAATCATTTCGCTATTTTGTATCGAACCAATGCTCAATCCAGAAGCATGGAAGAAGCTTTAAGAAAGAGAGCTATTCCCTATCGTATATATGGTGGTCTTTCCTTCTATCAAAGAAGAGAAATTAAAGATATATTGGCCTACTTCAGATTGGTCACTAATACAAAAGACGAAGAAGCTTTAAGAAGAATTATTAACTATCCAAAAAGAGGTATTGGAACTAGTTCTATTAACAGAATGACTGTTTGCGCCCAAAAAAACGGAAAACTCTTGTGGGATGTGGTACAAAATATCAAAACTGAAATCACAGGTTTGAATTCAGGGAGTATCAATAAAGTAGAAAATTTTTCTATTTTGATAAATAGCTTCAGGGGTATGCTTGCCGAAAAAGATGCATATGAATTAGCTTTGAGTATTACTAAAAATTCTGGTATTTTAAGAGAATATCAGATGGATAAAACCCCAGAAGGGATTAGCAGGTACGAAAATGTTCAAGAACTACTTAATGGAATTCAAAATTTTGTTAAGGTAGAAAAAGAAAAATCAGATAAAGAAATAAATATTTCATTAACTTATTATCTTGAGGAAATTGCCCTTATAACCGATGCTGATGAAACGAACTTTGATGATACATTAAATCATGTTTCTTTAATGACAATACATCAATCTAAAGGTCTTGAATATCCTTATGTATACATCGTGGGTTTAGAAGAGAATTTATTTCCTTCTCAAATGTCAATGACTTCGAGGGCTGATCTTGAAGAAGAAAGAAGATTATTTTATGTTGCTCTCACTCGAGCTGAAAAAAGAGCTACGCTTAGCTTTGCGCTGACTCGATATCGATGGGGGAATTTAGTTGACTGCCAACCAAGTAGATTCATTGAAGAAATTGATGATGCCTATTTAGATCTCACTTTTACTAATTTGCCAAAAAAGAGCACATCAATAGTTAAATTTGATTCTGGGTTAAATTATGATACGAAAGTAGCAACTAGAAATAACAATTCAGTCAGTGATGGGGATTTATTTAAACTTAAAAATTCTAATGTTTTTATTCCGAAAAATCTGAAACGAATTAGATCTAATTCATCTAAAGTATCTTATAATGACCAAAAATATGAGACTGGAATGAAGGTAACTCATGATCGTTTCGGATTTGGTATTATTTTGAGACTTGAAGGTAATGGAGCAAATAAAAAAATTAGCGTTAACTTTACCAAAGTTGGAGAAAAAACTCTTTTGGCAAAATTTGCTAAACTCAATATTCTTAAGTAAACTTTTTTTAATGGAATACAATACTACGTTACCTAAACTAATTATACCCGAATACGGAAGAAATATTCAAAAGATGGTTCATTCTATTATCGAAATCAAAGAATCTGAAAAGAGAAATCATCAAGCAAAATCTATCATTGAAGTTATGGGCAATTTAAACCCCCATCTAAGAGATGTCCCAGATTTTAAACATAAGCTTTGGGACCATCTTTTTATAATGTCTGATTTTAATCTTGATGTTGATTCGCCTTATGAAAAGCCATCCAAAGAATCTTTTGAAGAAAAGCCGGAAAAACTCCCGTATTCAGAAAATAAAATAAAACTTCGTCATTATGGTAAAATTTTGCCTCTCATTATAGCAAGAGCAATCAACATAGATGAAGGTGATTATAAGGATATGTTAGTTTACACAATAGCTAATCACATGAAAAAATGTTATCTGACATGGAATAAAGCGACTGTTGAAGATGAAGTAATCTTTAAGCATTTAAGTCAAATATCGAATAATAAATTAAAAGTAAAGGAAACATTTAAACTATCCTCATTTGCAGATGTAAAGACACAGAGAACCTATAAAAAGCAAAATAATAGGGGTCGTTCAAATCATGTCAGAAGAAAATAATCTATGGCTTCATTCAAAATAAAAGGAGGAAAAAAACTTTCAGGAGAAGTTACTCCTCAAGGGGCTAAAAATGAGGCTCTACAGATTATTAGTGCAGTTCTTTTGACATCAGAAAAAGTTTTGATTCACAACATACCTGACATTATAGATGTGAACAGGTTGATAGAAATATTGACTGATTTAGGAGTTAAGGTAGAGAAATTAACTAAGGGATCGTATAGTTTCCAAGCAGACGAAATCGATTTAAATTACCTTTCAAGTGAATCTTTTAAGGAAAAAGGGGAGAAATTAAGAGGATCTATTATGATTGTTGGTCCCTTACTTGCTAGATTTGGTAAAGCCTCTATTCCGAGACCTGGGGGAGATAAAATTGGAAGACGAAGACTAGACACCCACTTTATTGGATTTTCAAAATTAGGTGCTACTTTTCATTATAATAAATTCAATGAATTTTTTGAAATAAAAGCTCATGAACTAAAGGGTACATTTATGCTTCTTGAGGAAGCTTCTGTAACTGGGACTGCAAATATTATAATGGCAGCTTGCTTAGCAAAGGGTCAAACTAAAATATACAATGCTGCCTGCGAGCCTTACATTCAACAACTATGTGAGATGATTAACCAAATGGGGGGGCAGATTTCCGGACTTGGTTCCAATCTTCTTGTCATAGAGGGTGTCAAATTTCTTAGTTCTTGTGTTCATCGTGTTCTGCCTGATATGATTGAAATTGGTTCTTGGATTGGCTTAGCAGCAATGACTCAGTCTGAGTTGACAATAAAAGACGTATCATATGATAAGCTTGGAGTAATTCCCGATACTTTTAAAAAATTGGGAATTAAGTTAGAAAGAAAAGGAGACGATATTTTTGTGCCCTATCAGAAATCTTATGAGATAAAAAGTTTTATTGATGGATCTATCATGAATATTTCTGATGCTCCTTGGCCCGGATTTACTCCAGATTTATTGAGTATCGTTTTAGTTGTTGCTACTCAAGCCAAAGGCTCAGTTTTAATCCATCAGAAAATGTTCGAGAGTAGATTATTTTTTACTGATAAATTAATTGATATGGGGGCTCAAATTATTTTATGTGACCCTCATCGTGCAACTGTTATCGGTTTGGATAGGAAAAGTTCCCTTAAATCTACAATTATGACTTCTCCAGATATCCGAGCAGGAATATCACTTCTTATTGCTGCACTATCTGCAGACGGTGTAAGTATAATCCATAACATAGAACAAATTGATCGGGGTTATGAGGATATCCAATCTAGATTAATTTCCATTGGAGCTGACATTACTAGAATCAATTAAAATTACAATCATTATGAAACATTTATTAATTCCATTTTCATGCGTATTACTTTTCTTCGGAATTTGTTCCTTTATAAAAAATAATTCCGCTTATTACCCTCAAAAGAAAGAA
>MDTC01089094.1_pt1 | contig 13573 bp, 15 predicted proteins | sample 811181 | NCBI WGS metagenome assembly MDTC01 (sample SAMN05326644, study PRJNA326480) | marine metagenome | isolation source: seawater | place: Pacific Ocean: North | collected 2011
CAATCCGAAGTAAATGACTTTGGAATTTAACGTCTAAATAACTTTATGACATTGTGAATAATTATGCCATTACCGAAGTTAGCAATTCCTGAATACGAGTGCACATTGCCCGTAACAGGACTGAAAGTTAAGTATCGTCCTTTCTTGGTAAAAGAAGAAAAACTTCTCTACCTTGCCATGGAATCTCAACAAGAGAAAGAAATGGTGAACGCAGTGAAGACAATTATCAAGAACTGCACTGACTTGAAGAAAAACCTGGACAAACTACCAACCTTTGAGATTGAATACATCTTTCTCCGCATTCGTGCAAAAGCAGTTGGTGAAATTAGTGAATTCGTGGTTACGTGTCCTGATGATAACAAGACGACTGTAGATGTAAAACTACCTCTGCAGAATATCGAAGTTACCATTCCTGAGAACCACACAACACACATTGATCTTGACGGCAAGATCAAAATGGAGATGAAGTATCCTTCTATGGACTTCTTTATTGACTCCAACATGAAAGATGAACCATCTATTGAAGATATGTTCAAACTTTCTGCTCAGTGTATCGATAAGATCTACGATGAAGAAGAGATCTATGATTCTTTCACTCTGAAGGAAGCACAAGACTTTATCGAAGGTTTGAACTCTGAACAGTTCCAAAAGGTTCAACAGTTCTTTGATACGATTCCCAAACTTCGTCATGATCTTGAAGTAGAAAATCCTAAGACGAAAGTCGTGAGCACTATTCCATTGGAAGGTCTCGCCGCTTTTTTCGGATAGCACTGATGCATGATTCTCTGTTGAATCTGTATCAAGTCAATTTTGCTCTGATGCAACATCACAAGTACAGTCTAACTGAACTTGAAAATATGATGCCTTGGGAACGTGATGTATATGTGAACTTACTTCTTGCTCACCTCAAAGAAGAGGAAGCAAGACAAAAGGCTCAACAACGTCAATCGATGTAAATGGCAAAACTTAAAGTCAGAAGTTATGTTGCTGTACGTCCTCCCCAGGACCGTACAGGACTTTCTGTTGGCTTTACGCAGAACATTCAGAGAACCAATCGCATTGGTGCAAGTTTAACTCATATTGGTGAACAACTCACCGCATTCAATACACTTCTAGAGTTCCAGACACAATATCTCAGTGAGAAGGGTCAGGAACATGCTGAGGTTATTACTAGAACTTCTAAGACAGAACTAGAACGTCGTAGAGAATTAGCAAGAGTAGAGAGAAAAGATACAGGAAGAGAGACGGATGATGCTGCTGAGGCACAAGTTGAGGCAGAACCCACAGAAGAAGATAAAAAGGGTGTAGAAGAAAAGGTAAAGAAAGAGAAAGGCGGAAGACTCAAGGGATTCTTGTCTATTTTCAGAGGTATCGGTAATTTACTGATGCCACTGCTGGCACAACTTGGACTGTTTGCCGCATTAGATTGGATTGCAAAGAATCCAGAAAAAGTCCAGAACATGATCAACTTCATCACTGGGTGGGTGAAGTTTGGATGGAAGATATTAAGTTTTGGAGTCAACTCTCTATTTGATGGTATCACTAAGGTATTCGGTGGTGATCCGAATAAGTCTGCTGGTGAACGTATCTGGGAGGGTGTTACAGGCATCGGTCAGATGTTTGTTGGCATTGCCTCTATTTGGGCAGCGTCCAGAGTATTTTTCCCATGGAAGTTAGTTAAAGACTTCCGTAGATTGTCGATGCTGTTTGACATCTTCAATCAGGACCAGGGTGGTCAAGACGGACAAGGTAATAATAGAAGAACAAACAGACAAAACCGACAGAGACAACAAGGTAGAACTAGAAACGCATCCAAGGAAGCACGTAAGAGATACCAAAGAAGATTTGGTGACAAAGCAGCAAAGAACCGTTTCAAAGGTAAGGTAGGCGGTCGTGGAGGACTAGGAAAACTCAAGGGTAAAGTCGGCAAGCTGATGAAGAAATTCAGCGGCGGACTTAAAAAACTTGGAGGAGCAAAAGGATTAACCAAACTCGCAAAGGTCGGTGCGGGTGCAATGTCGATCATGTCTGGTCTGGGAGCATATCAGGATGCATTGGCAGCAGGCAAAACAAACACAGAAGCGATTGGCCGCGGCGTTGGTGTAGCAGCAGGTGGTCTTGCTGGTGCTGCTATTGCTACAGCATTGTTAGGTCCGTTTATTGGTCCTTTGGCACCTATTCTCGGTTCTATGATCGGAGAGTGGGCAGGTGGATGGTTAGGTGAGAAGTTGGCACCTCTGGTAGAGGGTGCATTCAAGCACTTATTCAAGTGGTTTGAAAATACACGAGAGTGGTTGAAAGAGAATACTCTCAAGATGATTGATAATGTTCTAAAGTTCTACCAACCTATGTTGGACTGGATCATTGGATTCTTAGACTTTATACAACCAGCAATGGACTGGTTGAAGAAGTTTAATGATTTCGTATATGGTGCTGCTATTGATACTATTATTAAAGGTATCAAGTTGGTATTAGGTGGTGCCGAGTTTATTGCAAATAAAGCAGGACAGGCATGGAACTGGTTAACAAGTCCATTTAGAGAGGAAGGTGGACCTGTTGAACGTGCTGGTGGTGGTGCTGTTAAGAAAGAGAACGAGAGAAATAAGAAATATCTCGAACCTACAGTGGTTAAACCACAAGCAAAGGATCCCATGCGAGATTGGGATAAGTTCGCTGCTGGTGGTGAATTTAAGAACGGTCAGTTACCAAATGAAGCACTTGCTGACATTGGTAGCGGTCACAGACTAGCGAAGAGCATCGCGCCTCAATTTAAGGCGATGATGGCGGCAGCTGCGGCAGATGGATTTAAGATGGGCACTGCCTTTAGAATCAATTCATCCTATAGAACATATCAAAGACAGCAAGAACTGTACAACGAACTTGGACCTGGAACTGCTGCATATCCTGGAACATCTAATCATGGTTTGGGTCGTGCTGTTGACTTGTGGTATACAAACGGTGCATATAAGTGGTTGAGACAGAACGCTGGTAAGTTTGGATTTACTCAGATCCCTGGATATGAGACTGATAATCCTGATGGACATGAAGCATGGCACTGGGAGAACTTGACTGGTGCTGGTACAACTAGGAGGGTTGCAACATCAGGTGCACAGGCAAGCACTGTACCTAATAGAAAGGTAGGACAGCAGGCAACACTGAAAGGTAAACCTGTTGTTTGGGATGGTAGCAAGTGGGTACCTGAAACCGCTAGTAATGAAACCATGAGGGGTAAAACCTATGCACCTGAAGCAAGAAATATGGGTCAAGGTGACTCATACTTCTCAGGACTTGAAGGGGCAGTAGGTGGCATTCAGTATTCTGACGGTGCCGCCCTAAATAAGACTGGAAGTCTCCCTGCAATTTCTTCTGCAAGTATTGGTGCCTCTATAGATCGCCAAATGAGCGGTAGTCATGCAATCGTTATGCTGCAACAAGTGAACCGCCAAGGACAGAATGTGGCATCCATACCCATGCTCGTAACACGTCCTAACCCATCACCCCTGATTAACCGCTGCTGATGGCAAAACCAACAACATCCGTACCAAGAGCTAAACTGTATAAGATGATCTCCACAAAGGGGATCTCTAAATCGGCAGTTTCAAATGCAAATGTAGACCAGATGGTCACAGTTCAGAATGCTGGATTCACTAAGATGGGATCCGCTCTGAACAGTATTGGTGCGTCTGTTAATAGTATTGGTGTCATGTTGCAGAGCATGACAGAAACATTTAAGTCAGGTATCTCGGCACAGATTCAGTCTGCTGATAGCATTGTAAATGCAGAGAAGGATGCAGCAGATGATAAGGCAGCAGCAGATAGAGCAGATTTAAGAGCAAAGAAGAAAGAAGAAGGTAGACAGGCAGATGATCTCGCTGAGGCAGAGGTAGAAAAACCAAACCTTGCTAGACGTGTAGGATTTGCTGCTGGATATGTCACAGGTAAAGTTGCATCAGGTATTGCAGGATTCCTCGCCAGTCTAGGTAAACTATTCATGGGACTGGTTGGATTCGCTGCACTAGATTGGATAGCGAAGAATCCAGATAAAGTACAAAAGATCATGGATGTGGTGGGTAAGATCGCTACATTTGTATGGAATACTGCTAAGTTCTTAGCAGGTTTCGCACTTGGTGGTCTGTCTGATTTCATGGAGGATCCCACATCCTTAAAGGGATTGTTGGGTATTGGTAAGTTCTTCTTAGTATTGGCAGGTATCTTTGCTGGTCCTGCACTTGCTAAGTTGGGACTGAAACTACTCCTCAAGGGTGGTATCAAGTTTGTTGTTAAACCCGTACTTCTGCTACTGAAAAACGTAGCAAAGATGTTATTCAACTTTGGTAAGATTGCTGCCAAAGGTGTATTCAAGGCAGGTAAGTTCTTAATTAAGAACCCTAAAGCAGCATTACTTACTGGTGCTGCCATCGGTGTTGGTGCCTTGGCATACAACATGTTCAAAGGTAAAGGTGATGAAGAGGGTGAACCCACCGTCGAGAACGACGAAGAGGGTATGGATGATTATGGTGGAAATCTCTTCGACACAGATGAAGTTCTCTCCACATTAGATCTTGATCCAAAAGAACTAGCAGAACTGCAAGAGAAAGCACTTGCAGATAAGTTGATGTATTCTGCTGATGAGATCAAGGCGAAGGCAGAAGAAGATTCAGCAGCATCAGCATCAGAGGTCAAGGGTGCAAAAGGTCCGATTGAAGCGGCACTTAGTTTTGTAATTGAACCTGTCAAACAACTGTGGGCAGGTGTGTCCGACATGTTTGGTAAGGTTGTTGGACAACTGAAAGAACAATTTGATGGTGCGATGGGATTCTTTGGTGAGGTATTCACCAAGGTTGGTTCATTCTTCTCACCATATGTTGATAGACTTAAGAAGTTTGGTGCTGATGCACTAGAACTGATTCTGGCACCGTTCTTCAAAATGTTTGAAGCAGTCCAGAAAATTATGGAAGTCTTCCAAAAGGATGACGACAAAGGTAATACCGAAGGTAAGGCGAAGGGTGGATATGTATCAAGAGCGAAGGGTGGATGGATTACTGGTCCTCAGTCTGGTTATCCTGTATCACTAGATGGTGGTAGGTCAACATCATTCATTGGTCATGGTACAGAATGGGTAGGATATAAAGGATTTGCAAGCGGTGGTGCATTTGTCGTACCATTTGACACTCCTGCTACCAGAGCGAACCCTGGACTTACAGGTCAGCGCATGGGTGAAGCAGCGCGTGGTGGATTTAATCTCCCAGGATTTGCTGCTGGTGGTGAACTAAACTTTGCAAAGGACATGATCAAGATCCATGAAGGATTGAGATTAGATGTATATAAGGACAGCAGAGGTTTCCCCACAGTTGGTTATGGTCACCTGATTGATGCTGGATCACCAGCAGATGTCAGAGGGATGGGTATTGGTCAAAAGATCACTAAGTCTCGTGCTGATTCGCTGTTTGATGAAGATTTCAAGCATCATGAACAGCAGGCACGTAATATCCCTGGATATAAGAAGGCATCTGCACAACAGAAAGCAGCACTGATTGACCTGACATTTAACATGGGTCCTTCTTGGTATCAAGGATTCCCTAAGTTTGTATCATACTTTAAGAATGGTGATTACAATAAAGCAGGTGAAGAACTCAGAGACAGTGCATGGTATGGTCAAGTCGGAAGACGTGCTGAACCTATCATCAGTCTGATCAAAGGTAAGGGTACGGGTGATGCAAAACACCTCTCCAATCTTGGTGCACCACAACATAACACTGGTTCAACTATCACCGCACAGCAACAGAGACAAGACGAACGTATCGAAACAGCAGCAAGCAAGGGTGCTGATACAGCAGAGGTAGCAGCACTTCCTCCTGTTGATGTACCACCACCAGTTGATCAGGGTCCACCCCCCCTGCCACAACTCATTGGTCTACCACAAAGGGAGCAAGCGGCAACTAAATACATGATACCGAGGTTTGGTCTTATGCAGGAGCACACGACCCCACCAGCACTGTTATCATAATCAATGTCAGCAGCAAAAGGATACGAACTGAAAGATTTGACCATCACACTCCCTTCAGGGCAGAATGGTGGTGGAATTACGAATGCATTGTCAGATAAGTTCAAGAAAGATAAGAAGAACTCATTTGACATCAGGCAACTTGCTGCGGAATTTATTTGGTATGAGTCGATCGACTCACCATTTTGTAGATTAGATATATCTATTATTGAATCTGTTGACTTCATTAACTTCCTCAGAGGTGGTGAGATTGTACACCTTGAGATAGTTACAGATGCATCTAAAGGTACAGCATTGAAGTGGACAGGGCAAGTATTTAAGATTGCTAGTGTAACGAAAACAGAGAGAACGTCTTCTTACATTTTGCATGTTGTTAGCACAGAGTCATTTAATAATGAAGTGAACCGTGTGTTTGGTTCCTTTGGTCCTGCTACAAAAGATAGAGACAGTATTCCTAAGTACATTGTCAAAGAATTTTTGAAAGGTGGAAAGAAAATTAAACATGATGGTGCTATAGAAAATTGTTCTAAAGTTAATTTTGTTTCACCTAACTGGAGACCTGTTGATCTTATCAACTACCTATGTGATAAGGTAACTCGCTCTACATCTGGAAAGGGATCAAAAACACAGTCTGGATTCTTATTCTTTGAAAACAGAAAAGGATTCAACTTTAAGAGCATCGATGGTATGTGTGAGCAGAAAGAAATTGGTGTCGTATATACCTACGAGCAGTCAAACGTTGGTGAGCAGGACTCTGAGAGGAATATGTACCTCATCAACAACCTCGCATATCCTGATAGAACTAATATCTTAGAAAAACTAAGAGTTGGTGCTGTGAAGAATGTGACTCAGGGTATTATGCTCCCTATCATGACACGATCTGCGGTTTCACAGGATACCAGCGGTGGTGGAGGTGGAACAATCACTGGACCTCGTGAGTCAGTGCTCAGTAAATTGTTCAGCAAGATGTCCACACTGGAGAAAGGTAATCCTCTTGCATTGATGAAGGAGTATGAGGAGTTTTTCCCATCAAGAACAAAATTAAGAATCCTACCTGGTCTTAAAGATCAGAAAGAAGTAAACGGTCAACCTGCTGGTGATCCTAACGCTGGTGCTGCAACTGCTGACGCTGACACTCTAGAAGTCGGAACATATGCTGCTGCCAGATATTCTATGATCCGTGCAGTGTGTCTCCGTATTCAAGTCGCAGGCAACACAGCGATTGCTGCTGGCGATGTCTTGAGCGTCATAATCCCTCTTGGTAAAGGTGATAACGGTAAGGTTCAGGAAGATAAGAACTATTCTGGTAAGTATTTGGTAGCAGGTTTATCACATACATGGAATAAAGAAGGGGTAACCACCACCTTAGAATTAATTAGGGATAGCGTTCGTAAATAAATAGTTTCGTACATTGCGTACGTTTCACATGGAAAATATCGAACAACACATCCAGAAGGATAAAGAAATCCTTCAAGACCCAACAACTAATCCCCAAATGCGTCGTCACGTTGAAGGAGAACTTCGCGAATTGGAGGAGTATGCTGAGAACCATAAGAAAGAGATCGAAGCAGGTGACCATCACGATCCTACCTTCCTTGAACTCTATTGCGATCAGAACCCATCAGAACCCGAGTGTTTAGTATACGAAGATTGATATGAATCTTATTTGTAATTTGCCCTCTCAAAAAGTCTGGGTACGAAAAGAATACCTTAGAGACCTACAGGATGGTTACGGTGAATTTGTAGAAGGCGTCTGGGTGACTGCAAAGTCAATCCCAGGGAGGGCATTTTACTTTGAGACATATTTACCTGAGTATGGGGCACTGTATGACAAGTTACCCATCAGTGCGTTTCTATCGAGACCAGAGATCCCCGAAGTTGACATGAACATCTATAACCTACAGTTCTGGAACTGTATGGATTATGGTGTAACAGCGATGAACAAAGGTTTTATCACGTCAATGGATGCTGAGGTAAGAACTCGGAATCATGGAACGATGCGTGGTCATTACCTATTCACATTAGATAACTACCACGCAAATATCGACGTAGTTGATAACAACGTCAGCGAGACCCCAGCAGAACATAAGTCACACAACTGTATTGAACTAGAGAACGGGCAGTTTTGCTTGTATCCCAATAATAGAATGAGACTATATGATCTGTCAATTACACCAGAGACACCAAAGGTACCTGATTTTAAGGTGAGCACGATTGAATATGAGGTGGAAAATGGTGCAAATTGGGGACGACTTGGCAACACAGACGACTATTTTTGGAGCACTGAATCAGAGCTTGACAACGACTCTGAAAACCAATACAATCTAACACTGTAAGGGTTCGACGAGATGTCTTTAGAGCTATTAGAGATTGATGCACCCAAGTCTTTTATTGCAGGTGCAAAGATCGATCCATCAGTGTGCGATGGAATGATTGAGTTCTTCAATACATGCGAATATCTAGATAAAGATCCAGGTCAATCTGGTGGTGGTGTTGATAAGTCTGTAAAGGATTCTATTGATATGACAATTCCCGTTCACTTACGGGACTCTAGAGTAGAAGCATATATTGAACAACTGGCATATGTAACTATGGCATATATCGAACGTTATCCTGGGTTCGGTAAGATGGCATGGGATTTGGTGGCACCATTTAACATACAAAAGTATGAACCAGGCGGAGGTTATTTCGCCCTACATACAGAGAAGATGTCTGCTGCACCGCAGGCAACTAATCGTGTCATGGCGTGGATGACTTATCTAAATGATGTTGAGGAAGGTGGACACACTTACTTCCCAACACAGCAAGCAAAGATCAAACCTGTAAAGGGATTGACTCTTCTATGGCCAGCAGATTGGACGCATCTCCATCAAGGCATAGTGGCACCAAATGAAACTAAAATGATTGTTACTGGATGGTATGACTACGTGGGAACAACTGATACAAGGACACTATTGCAACAAGAGACAAGCGCAGAGTAATCCTGCTCTATGGCCTCATATATTATTGAGGAACACACTTATCTCTGATAATGTGATAGAATTGAAGTCTTGGTATAAGTATCAAAGTGAGGCGGAAGTCTACGGACAATTCCATCTCACATTTCGTTATGATGATGACGGTAATGTACACACTACATCCGTAAATCAAAAGACTGGTGAACAAGCATGTCCTTGGGTATGGGGATATAATCTTGGTTACTGGTGGGGTGAACCCGACGGCGATTGTATTATTGGTAATAATCAGATATTGTCTCAAGTACGTTTTAATGGACAGGTATATCTTTCACGGGATACTGCACTAGATAAAGTGACAGGTGAGTTCCGATGGGGTAAACCACTAAATGAATCGGGTGAGTTTGAATTCATTCGCATACCAGACTAAATACTAAAAAACATTTCATTCGATGGAAGGTCTCCAAGGTTATAAAACTGATTTCGCGGGTCGTGACGGATTCGTGTGGTGGATTGGTGAAGTTGAGAACATCGACGACCCTTCCCAGTTAGGTAGAGTTAAAGTTCGTATTATCGGTTGGTATACTGGTAATAAGAGCAATGAAGGCGCGGACTCATATACTAAAACACTTCCCACTGAAAACCTTCCGTGGGCAACTGTATTGCTGCCAACAGATAAACCGCAGACAAAGAACGCTGGTACAACAACTGAGTTGCAACCTGGTGCATTTGTTATGGGTTTCTTCCTTGATGGTGAAGAAGCACAGTTACCTGTTGTTATGGGATCCTTCCGTGGTTTCCGTCAGGCAGATGAACAGTCTTCCGCAACTGGTAAAGGAAAGGGAGCACAGGAAACTACAAAGGCAACAACTATTGCTGCCATTGATAACGCTGCTAAGCACGAGACTGATACTCCCCAACAGAAGACAATGGTCGGGGAGAAGAACCACGGTGGTGCATCCTTTGCTAAGGGCACCGATGCTGTTGCCGATCCTCAAGGTCAACAAGAGGAAGCACGGGGTGCTGGTGTGTCTATCGCTGAGGCAATCACCCCAGGTAACGCAGTATCAAACCCAATCAAACCACCTGTAGAAAAACAGGAGATTGCTGACGGTGCACAAGGTCCAGCAGGTGATGGTTTTGCAAACGGTCTGACACGTATGCTCACTGAGATGGGCAACATGGCAGCAGGTCTTGCTACATCTAGTGATGGTCAATTCATCTCTATGATCACAGGTCACAAGGTGAATGGTGACAAGATCTTGGAACACCTAGGTAAGATTGCTAACTATATTTCTAGTGCTATTGCTGGTATCCTTGCACCTCTTAAGGAATTCTTGGCAGAAGCAATTCAAGCGATGATCTCTGCGATCACTAAATTTATTTCTAAGTTTGTGCCGCTGAGTGTTATTCTTAGTCTTTTAGATCTGCTATCACTTATCCTAGATCTATTCTGTATACCACACCCACAGTGGTTGAGTTTAGTACAGAGTGCATTAACGGACTCCACGGCATTTGCTGACCAAATTGTCGGCATGGTTGTTAACAAGGTTAGTAGTATCACATCTAAGATTGCATCTAAGGTGCAAGGTGTTACTGATAAAATTCTTGGTAGCATTACAGATGCAATCTCTAAGGCGCGTGACGTAGCAAAGACAGTTGTATCTGCTATCACTACAGCAAAGAATGCAATCGAAAATATTGGTAACTTAGTTAATAATTTGAAGTCATTGTTTACTATTGACTTCTCTAAGATGGACTTCGGTTCTATCATTGCAATTATTAAAGCAATTCTGGGAATGTTATTCCAGAAGGATTGCGGGAGGAAGATTAAGAAACCGAAGTCGAAGGCGTGGTATCCTTTGCTGGGATCCACGGAGTGTGATGATGTATCTACATTTATCTCTGGTGCTGCACTTCCTACTGGTGTTAAAGAGTGGAAGGAATCACCAAAAGATAATGCTGGTTATATTGACGGACTCTTCCAAAATATTAACAACAGGGTCATGGAGGTTCAATCCTTCCTTGACGGATCTCGTGTTCTTCATAATGCTACAAAGGGTAAGGAGTTCTTTGCTCAGCAGGGTCCTGGTGGTGTATCTTCCTTTGAGGATAACCAAGGTAACAAGCACACTAACGTCCCAAATAATGAGACAAAGATCATTGCTCGTGACAAGTGTGAAACAATTAAACAGAACTTGTGTGTCAACGTTGATGGTGATTACTACCTGAAGGTTGCTGGTAACTGGCATATTGAAGTGTCAGGTGCAATCAATAGCAACCAAGCAAATGGTCCTCAGTCATCTTCAGAGGGTTCTACTGCTAAAGATGTTGGTGCTGGTACATCTGATTCTGGATCATCTACTGCTGGCGGTAGTACAGATACATCATCTAGTAATACTCAAAGCATGATTCTTAGTGCTACCGATTTGGTCAGCATGAAAGGTAGAATCGAATCACTGGAAGAACGTATTGCTAGAGAAGATGAAGAATTTTATTCTAATCTGAAACCAATCGCAACTCCTAATGGTGTTGGCGTGTGTACTCCTAAGATGAGATACACCAATCTGGCAACAAAGACTGATGATGATAACGAGCAAAAGTCTGCTAATCGTCAGAACGGTGACCATGACATCGCATATAGTGGTGACGTTAACATTCAGGGTAACCAAGTTAATATCACTGCTATCTCTAACTTGAAACTGAATGCTAACCAGATCAAGGCAGAAGCATCAAATATGAACTTCACCGCTGGTGGTGAGATCATCTATGAGGCAAACTGGATTACATCATTCTTGTCTTGTGGTCGTTTTGAGTTTATCGCACTGTTCAATCCACTGTCTGCACTGTCAGGTCAGTTCAGTATTGTTAAGGGTGCCATCATGGATGTGACAACTGACACACCAGGTGTCGGTATGCCTGCTGCACAGGTTCGTATGTCACTGGCAACACAGTCACCCACAACCATTGCTGACATCATCACAGGTTCCACATCAGGTGTCCACTTCACATTCGTGGCGTCTCCTACTGGTGGTATCGGTGAGATCGTCGCATCTGGATCTGGTGCCATCATCAACCAAGTCTCCACAGGTGTGGCATCATACGGCGTCGGCACTGGTTTCATGGCAACTGGATGTGCTGTTGGACCCCACCAAGTCTATGGCTTGCCATTGCTCCTGAATTGATGTATGATGTTGGGGTACCAAACAACCCCAGCATCCATGAGCAACGAGACTTATGTCGAGCACGTCTGGTTGAACATTTCCAAGCGTGAGGTAACCATCCTAGATAATGAAGGTTACGAAGAAAAGATTACTTGGAAGTTTGACGAGGAAGGTGCCGAAGGGTTCTTCGAGACCTTGACCTCTATCAAAGACAACGTACCTGAAGAACAGTTCGCTATTGTATACTCATGATGAATGGAAGCGTTATTGAAGTAACAGAACAAGAAGCACAAGAGAATTTTGAATTTCTCTTTGCACTTGTAGAAAGGGGGAATACTATCAAAATTGTACGAAAAGGTGGTAACGTTCTCATGGTACCCGTACCTGAGAGAGAAAAATTGCAAATGCAGCAGAACTTTCCACCTGTCCCAGGCGTAGGTAATCTACCTGTAGATCCCGCCGAATTTGTCGATCCTATTGGAACCCGTGATTATGTCAACGAACAACTCAGCGAAATGCAGAAAGAACTTGAATCTTGACATCAAGTTGTGGTTCAGTCCTATTATGAATGAGTATCACTGGACTCTTATTACATACGAGACTGACATGCATGCTGGGACAGCACCAACTGTCGAAAAAGCATTAGCAGATGTTCATGCCACTATTGAACATGTGATGCATGAAGAAAATGCAAAAATCCACACCTAAATAATTTCGGTAGGAAAATTTTCGATGGTTAAGTACAAGATTCACAGCGGGTATGGACTCCTGATCAATCTTGAGGGGGACGAAAAGCAAGTCAACTTCTGGTTTATCAATGGAGTTCCATTTACATTCGATGAAGTACCCGAATTCTGGACTACAGAAGATTTGCCAGAAGAACCATTACCAAACTGTAAGTATCACATCGAAGATCTATATCACTTCAGTAATTATTTGATTCTTGAAGAGTGCCACCCTCTCTTGTTTGAGATGGAGGAATTGATTGAGAATTTTCAAGACATACCATATTAACCGCCAAATTAGCTCAGTTGGATAGAGCAACGGTTTTGTAAACCGTAGGTCGTCGGTTCAAGTCCGACATTTGGCTTCCGTGTGAAGGAAGGCTACAGACCTGGGGAATTTATCGAGACGACTTGACAAACTCCCCCCACTGTTCTATTATTAGTACATCGGAGGAACCACATGACACTCGAACAACGACTTCTACGCTTAGAACACTTGCTCCTCGATTGTCGTGCAAAGGTTTCCCGTCTTCAAAATCCAGATCATGACGGTTATACCACCGAAGAGATCCAGGCGCAGGACTTTGAAGCACAGTACAACACGTTGTGGTATGACAGCGTGATCAATCAACATACACAAAATGACTGAATTTAACTATGATGCTGTCCGTCACCAGTTGGTGACTGCTGCTGCCGAACTAAAGTCTAATGGACATGACGTTCGTG
>MDTC01251847.1_pt1 | contig 13573 bp, 9 predicted proteins | sample 811181 | NCBI WGS metagenome assembly MDTC01 (sample SAMN05326644, study PRJNA326480) | marine metagenome | isolation source: seawater | place: Pacific Ocean: North | collected 2011
AAATTCTTTAGCAAGTTTTTCCCAACGTATCCCAATATCTCTACCAATATTAGTAATTTTTTCCCAAGATCTCTCACTCTCCATAATTTCCAAAGTTTTTATTGCTGCACTAGGTCCTATTCGCTCTGTCCAAAAAGTACTACTGATAAAAGTTTTTTGCGTTGCTTCCATTATTTCCCCTTTTCCTATAACAGCTGTAATTGCATATCCGTTGCCCATTGCTTTGCCAAAAATAGCCATATCAGGGTCAACATTATATTTTTTGTGAATTCCTCCAAAGGTTTCTCGAAAACCAGATGTGCATTCATCAAATATTAAAATAATTTTATTATCTGTTGCTATTTTTCTAACTTTATCTAAAAACCCATCCTTTGGTTCATCGTTCCTAGAGACTTCCATTTTAATAATACCTATATCATTTTTTGAGATAATTGATTCAAGTTCTTCAATATTATTATAATTAAAAGGAAACATTGTACCTGAAAGATTTTTAGGAACACCTTTTGGATCCAATCCAGATAGTAAGTGTCCATCAAGAGAATTTTCATTTCCTAAGTTGGCAGATAGATACCAATCGTGCCAGCCATGGTAACCACAAAAAGCAACTTTATCTTTACCTGAAAAAGCACGAGCAATCCTAATTGCAATTGAATTGGCTTCGCCGCCAGTACGAGCAAATCTAACCATATCAGACCAAGGGTGAAGATCAATTAAACGTTCTGCAAGATATACTTCTTCGGGGCAATTAAATGTTGACATATTGCCCTTTTCAACAACATTACGCACAGCCTCATCTACTTCCGAATGCCCATATCCTAAAACATTAGTACCAATACCCATGATAGACATATCGATATACTCTTGTCCATCTAAATCCCAAACATTACATCCTTTAGCTTTACTAAAGTAGGATGGCCATTGGTCGGGTAGAAACATTTCAGGCCTCTTGGAGAGTAACATATTACCTCCAGGAATTATTTTTTTTGCCCTTTTGTACAGTTTTTGTCCAGCACCTAGTAATGATCCTTCATTCCTTGTAGTAGATCTGTTGGCTTCAAATTTTTCAGGATGTAATTTTTTAAGCTTTAAAATCTCTGTCCATGAAAAGTCTAAATTAGGCGCAAAGAACTTTACAACGCTTTTAACTACTTCAAAATCTTCTGGGTCGTCAACCGTCCAACGCTCAATAGAATAGTCTACATCATTATTAAGATTACTCCTTGAAAAAATATCCTTTTCACGCATAATGGGAGTTACATGCTCTCTTTCAAAAGAGGTAACCGCAATTTCATGTGCTTTTTTTAAAGCATTAAATGAAAATATTTCAGTGTCTAGTCCATCTGGAAATGTTGGAGGATCAATGTTACTTACATAGTCTACGCTTTCTTTCCAAAACAAATTAATTATGTTGTCAACAACATTAGGATCAATAAGTGGACAATCACCTGTAATTCTCATAACAGATTTTGGAGAATATTGTACCGAAGCATGATAATATCTTGAAAGCACATCATTTTCACTACCTCTAAAAACACTATATCCTAATTTTTTAACATGGTTTTCTAGAATATCATTTTCTTTATTTGTAGAAGTAGCTAAAATGATTTTATCAATGTTTTTTGCCAGAGATAATCTTTCTAACAAAATTTCAATTAATGTTTTATCACCGATTTTTTTTAATACTTTATTCGGCAACCTAGTTGACCCCATACGGGCCATTACGATAGCTAAAACTTTTATATCCATGAAAGTGGATTTAGAAGAACTTTATTTTCATAACGAATTTTTAATGCCTCTTTGAATGCATCATGATTGACCTTTTTTTTCAAAGTACTCATATGATTTTTTAATTGTCTTTCGTTTTCAATACCTACTATTACTTTGGATGTTTCAATTAAACTTACAACCCAAAGAAGTGAAAATTCAGCTAAAGTTAACCCCGCATTTTTTGCAATAGACTTTAATCTAATAATTGCGTTTTTTGCATCATTAAATTTTTCATTTATTGTTCTATCGTCAAGATAAAACAAACCCTGAAGGAATACCGAGCGTACATGTATTTCAATATTTTTTTCGTATAGAAGAGCCAATATTCCAGACCTATATAGCCTTGTATCTAATATATTCATTGGCAATTGGATTACATCAGGTGTAAATGGTGAATCTAAAATATTTTTAATCTCGTTTTCAAAATAAATGGAAACTCCTACTTTCTTTACCATAAGTTTTTGTCTTGCCAAAGCAAGTTCATCTTGGAAATTTTCATTTAGAAAAAGGTCTGCAGAATGAGCTAGAATTATTGAAGGAAGTATCGACAGTTTATTACTGGAATCCTGAATTTGGCTAATAATATTTTCCTCATTATTGGTTATCTTTGTTATGATGTTCCACTTTTTGTGCGATTGCTTTTTGAGTGCAATTCCTATTGATTTTTCACTACTCCCGTAAACCTTTGCTGTATCAATTGTATCAATATTATGATCCGATGCTATCTTCAGTATTTTAGCCACATGTAATTCTGATACAATACCATTTTCATTTGAAATTCCGTAATCCAATCCAAACTGAGCTGTACCTATAGCAAGTTTACTTATCACCTTTTCACTATTTAGGTTGTCTGATTTATTAACAGTCATTTACCAATCAAACCTTATAAAATTGTAATTCGTTTATTTTTTTAAAGCCAAATGTTTTAGGAGAGTTTCAATAACATATCTTTGTTCTTTTTTAAGCAAATCAGGATAGATAGGCAATGAAACTTCATTTTGATAAAAAGTCTCTGTTATGGGAAAGTCACCAAAATTAAAACCATATTTATTTTGATAGAAGGGTTGCAAATGGACTGGGATATAATGTACCTGAAGATTAATCTCTGATTTGAGCATTGTTTCAAAAAACTCAGGTTTTGTCAATTCTATATTTTGGAAATCTATTTGGAGTGGGTATAAATGGTATGCATGCTTAATACTACTATCAACAAATGGTGTTTCCAGTTCCTGAAATTCTGATAATGAATCATCGTACAAGTGGGCAATTATTGTTCGATTTTCTATAAATTTATCTAACTTTTTCAATTGGCTAGAGCCTAATGCACATTGGAAGTCAGTAATGCGATAATTATAACCAATTTCATGCATTTCATAATACCACGGGCCTTCATTTCGTTCTATTAAATTTGAATCTTTAGTCATCCCATGAGTTCGCAAGCGTCTTATCCTGTTATCAAATTCAGAATCGTTTGTTAAAATTGCCCCACCCTCTCCTGTAGTCAAATGCTTTACGGGGTGATAACTTTGAGTAATTACATCAGCAAATTTTGCAGCATATTGTTTATCCTCTAATAAAGACGCACCCATAGCATGACAATTGTCATTGACTAATTGTATTTCATACTTATCTGCAAGATTACGTAAAGCTTCCCAATCGCACGGGTGCCCAGCAAAGTCCACTCCTATAACTGCTTTGACCTTTTTACCCTTGCTTATGTAATGTTTTATTTTTTCTTCTACTAAATTAGGATCTATAGTGTAGGTATTTGGATTAATATCAACAAAATCAGGTGTTGCACCTGCATATACAATACAGTTTGCTGTAGCTAAAAATGTGTTCGGTGTGGTTAAAATGATATCGTTATGCGTCCAATTTAATCCCAACCCTGTAAGATGTAAAGCTGCAGTCCCATTAGAGACAGCACAACTAAAGTTCGTTCCGAAATAGTTTTTGAGATCATTCTCAAATTTTTCAACTGCTGGCCCTTGAGTTAGCCAATCTCCACTCAGAATTTCAGTTACTGCATCAATATCTTTTTGATCAATTGATTGTTTACCGTATGAAATCATTTCAAATTTTATTTTTTATTAATTCTTGTAAATCTTTTAAAGAGAGAAAATCTTTATTTGATCCGCTATTGTAAGAAAATCCAATTTCACAATTTTTTCCTTCGCTTGAATTACTTTCTTTCCTAAATGTTTCTACATCCCATAGCTTTGTCGATGGTAAAATAACAAAATACTTCTCAAACTCTACCCCATTCAAAGCATCTGTTTCTGTGATCATTTCTTCGTGCAATTTTTCACCAGGACGAATGCCAATGAATTCTAGTCTTGCTTCGGGAGCAATTGCTTTTGCAACATCCATTATGTTATAAGATGGTATTTTAGGTACAAATAGTTCTCCACCCCACATTTTTTCTAGGCATTGAAGCACAAAATTTACTCCGTCTTGCAAAGTAATATTAAAACGAGTCATCCTTTTATCGGTAATTGGCAAAGTCCCTGAGGCTTTCATTTTTTTAAAAAAAGGAATGACCGATCCTCGACTTCCCATTACATTTCCATACCTTACTACAGAAAATTTTATGTTGCTGTCTCCTGCATAATTATTTGCTGCTACAAATAATTTATCCGATGCCAGCTTTGTAGCACCATATAAATTTATTGGAGCCGCTGCCTTATCTGTGCTTAGAGCAATTACTTTTCTGACTCCACAAGATAAAGCCGCATCAATGACATTTTGACCGCCAATTATATTTGTTTTAACTGCTTCAAACGGATTATACTCGCAAGCAGGCACTTGTTTTAAAGCGGCTGCATGAACAACAATGTCTACTTTTTCCATTGCCATTTTTAATCGATGATAATCTCTCACATCGCCTATAAAATAGCGAACAGGGTTTTTGCCATTATCAGGTAGGTCCTGTTGCATTTCAAACTGTTTGAGTTCATCTCTGCTGTAAACTATTACCTTTTTTGGATTATAATTATCCAAAATAGTTTTAATAAACTTTTTCCCAAAAGATCCAGTTCCTCCAGTAACTAAAATTGTTTTATGATTTAACATTATAAAATTTCCAATTTATTTTAGATTATTAATTATTTATAGAGTTTTAAGATATTGATTGTAAGTCAGCTCTAATCCAGTTTTCAAATCCAAATTATAATACCACCCTAGTTTATTAAGCAATGTTACGTCCAATAATTTTTGAGGAGTACCATCAGGCTTTGAATTATCATAAATTATTTTTCCTTTAAACCCAATCGTATTTGCAATCATTATTGCCAATTCATGAATTGTTAAATCTACACCACTACCAACATTTATATGATTAATGCCCATTGAGTAAAGTTGATTTGCATCTATACTTTCAAAAAGGTGAACGCATGCATCTGCCATATCATCAACATATAAGAATTCACGTCGTGGTCTACCGGTTCCCCAAAGCTCAACGGATTCTGATTTTGCTAATTTGGCTTCATGAATTTTCTTTATTAAAGCCGGAATAACATGAGAATTTTCTAAGTCAAAATTATCGCCTTGACCATATAAGTTTGTTGGCATCACAGAAATAAAATTGCATTTGTATTGATTGTAGTAATTCTCGCACATTTTTATTCCACTAATTTTTGCAACTGCATATGGCTCATTTGTCTTCTCTAAAACACCACTTAATAAGTATTCTTCTTTAATTGGTTGAGGGCACTCTCTTGGGTAAATACATGAACTACCCAAAAATATAAGCTTCTTAACATCATTTAAATATGAATGGTGTATGATATTATTTTGAATTTGAAGGTTGTCGTAAATAAACTCTGCTCTAAAGGTGTTATTTGCCAAAATACCTCCCACTTTTGCTGCGGCAAGAAAAACATAATCTGGCTTCTCATCTTTGAAATAATTTTTGACATTTTGTTGATTTCTTAAATCCAGCTCCTGTGACGATTTTCCAAGTAGATTGTGATAACCTTTAGATTCTAAATTTCGCCAAATCGCGGAGCCTACCATACCATTATGTCCAGCTATGTAAATTTTTGAATTTTTAATTCTATTCCCCTATTAAAAGATGAAATAATTAACAAAAAATTAAAAATTGATTGTTAAAAAGAGTACTTTTAGATTTGATTTAATATTGTTCAAAATTTACGAGATACGAAAGGTTTTATCCAGTTAGATTCAAAAAAAAATAAGCGCCAAATTTCATATAAAACTATATGTTAAAGATTTGTTATTTAGCTATAAAATTTAAATTAGTTCTACTAAACTTTACTCCATATTAGAATCCGCGTTTTTTTACTTTATCTAAATCACTTTCAACCATAATACCAACCATCTCTTTCAAGCTAACTTTGGGATTCCATCCTAATATTTTTTTTGCCTTGGATGCATCTCCTAAAAGTGTTTCAACTTCAGTTGGTCTAAAATATTTTGGACTTACTTCAACAATCTTCTCTCCAGTGAAATTATCAACACCATACTCTGAATCATCTTCACCATGCCAATCAATTTGTATTCCTACATTCTCAAATGCCATTTGAGTAAATTCTCTCACTGAATATTGCTTTCCAGTTGCTATTACAAAGTCATCAGGTTCGTCTTTTTGCAACATGAGCCACATCGCCTCTACATATTCTGGAGCATAACCCCAGTCTCTCAACGAATTGAGATTACCCAGCATCAATTTATCTTGTAGGCCTTGTTTAATTCTAGCGACTGCTCTAGTTATTTTTCTTGTAACAAATGTTTCTCCACGACGCGGTGATTCATGATTAAACAATATACCATTGCAGGCAAATAAATTATACGCCTCTCGGTAGTTAACAACAATCCAATAACCATATAACTTGGCTACAGCATACGGCGACCTGGGATAAAATGGAGTTGTCTCTTTTTGCGGGGCTTCTTGAACCTTACCATATAATTCACTTGTAGAGGCTTGGTAAAATTTAGTTTCTAACCCCGTTTCTCGAATCGCATCTAAAAAGTGAAGAGTTCCCAAAGCATCAACTTGAGCAGTATAGTTTGGAATCTCAAATGAAACCTGCACATGGCTTTGCGCTGCAAGATTGTAAATCTCATCTGGTTCAATCATTTCTAATAACCGGTTTAGATTACTCGCATCTGTGACATCTCCATAATGAAAAAAAAATATATTTTCATATCGCTTATCATTAATAATATGATCTATACGCCCCGTATTAAAAGAGCTACTCCTTCGTATGACTCCATGAACTTCATATCCTTTTTCAAGTAACAATTCTGCTAAATATGATCCATCTTGGCCTGTAATTCCTGTAATGAGTGCTTTTTTCATAACATCCTTATTTTTGGTTTGCTTTTATTTAATGTAAAAAAGGGATTTAATATTTTTTCTGACCAAGGTTTTCAGCTCTTTTATTTTTTTTCTATCTCCTTGGCTGCTATTGAAAATATAATCCCTAATAAAGGCAAAAAATACACCTAAACCTAATCCAAAGAACCCTGCAAAAATCACAATAAACTTTTTATTAGGCTTACTTTGAATAATAGGCACTTCTGGTGGATCTAATACAACTACATAATCAGATTCTTTAACTTCTTCGATTTTGCTAGTCTCTAGTTGCTGTTTTAATGTCGTATAAACTCCAGTTAAAACTGTTACCTCTCTACCTAACCTTTGTTGTTCCAATTGAAGAGCTGGCGAATTTTCAATACGCCTATTTCTGTCTCTAAATACTTTTAAACTTTCTTCTGCATCTATCAATTCTTTTTCAGTATCTTGAATTCTTTCCAAAATAAATTGCTTGGTATCACTTGTTTTTGCTTTATTGTATCTTCTCTGATGTGAATCCAACTCATCGATTAGTGTCTGATTTATTTCTGCTGCTAACTTAGGTTCTTGCGAATCAACATTCAAAGTCAATATACCTGTTTTGACTTCTTCATATACTCTGATCATTCCAATGAGTTTACTAACGGCCATTTTTTCTAAGGTATCCATATTAAGTTCTAGCTGTTTTTGTTCATAAGTTAAAATCTGTAAGAGTGTTTTTTGCTCACCTAACCAGTTTGTACTAAATTTTTGTTGCAAGACCGCCTTTGCCAATGTTCTGCTCTTTAAAATATCAGGATAGACCCATTTTGGTTCTTTTTGCGAAGTGGGTATATTGATGCCAAACTGAGCTGCCAAACCAACTGCCTGTGAAAAACTGTTGCTAGATGAAGACATAATTTTTGATGTAGATGTATATACAGGTTCTACGAGGAATAAAACATAAATAATGGCCACGGAACATGTAATTAATGGCATAAAGATAATGTATTTTAAATGACGTGCTAGAACTAGCATTATATCAGTTAATGAAGCTGTATTTTGCTCAATATAGATTGGATGTTGTAAATCTTGTGTAGATGGTGTGGACTTGTTCATAAATCGCTACATTAAAGAATATCTTAATTTATTAATTTTATATTAGAAATAAATTTATTTTGCTGCTAAAAATATGACTGCTAATGCTTGCGATAAATTGGCAATAATTGCGGTTAAGTCTTTAGCAAATTCGGTTTTATCAAATGGCTCAGAGGGTGGTTCCACACCAACAAAAATTTTTGAACCGTCAATGATAATTGGACTTAAGATTAAGTTTGGTTTATATTTTTTTGAATTCCCATTAGGATATTCAATCCAAATATTGGTCTTATCTGCATTTGGTTTTAATCCTCCAGCTTGACTCAAGTAGTATCTCAATCTCTTTCCAGGAACATATTTGTGAATGCCTGGCGTGTTTACTTCGCCCATTATGTTAATTACATTCGGATAACTTAATAGATTAATTTTATCGCCATCCTGCACTATGAAATTTAACTTAGAACTTGGCTTTTTTATGATTTTATCAAACGCAACATTTAGCTTAACTCCATTTCTAGAGTATTGGGATCCTGAAGGGTATGCATTTGTTAATAAGCCCCCTGCCCTATCTATAATATCGGTTATTTTTTCATCAGATGTTAAAATTGAATACACACCAGGGTATAATATTTCACCTGAAATGGTAACTTTCTTATGTTCTTTGAAAAAAGGGTCTGGCCTAATTGAAACTAGATCATATGGATTAAGATAAAAAGGTTCGATATTTGGTATCAACCCTGTTTTAGAACCGTCAGAAAGTTTTACAGGTGATAAGCTAAATTTTTCATCCATATTAAAAGTGATAACTTCCGCATATTTATCAAGGTCATCATTTAATGGATCAATTCTCGCGATCTCTGCCCTATACCTATAAGTATCATGGTCAAGTCCTCCAGCTTCTAAAATCAAATCCTTTAATGTCATATTTGACTTAAGCTTATAACTGCCTGGATTTTTTACAATGCCATTTATTGTTGTGGTTGTGTTATTGATAAAAATATCTTTGTGATATATTCTGACAACATCATTGGGCTCTAATGGTAAATTATAAATTGATTGAGATGAGCTTAAAAGGTCTCCTAAATTAAAACTCTTTATTTCGGTTGTTATTCCATCATTATTTTTTCTAAGTAAATCTGCCCTTCCTAAATATGTCTGCTTTTTGAATTCATCATCAATAAATCCACCAGATTTGAAAATTAAATCATAAAGTCTCATATTTTCTCGAAGTAGAAATCGGCCTGGGCGTTTTACATGCCCTACTATTGAAACATAAGTTTTTGGTACCATTTCAGTCATACCATAAATACGCACCCTATCCATACCTTTGAGTTTAATGTTATGCTCTACATTATCTTCAAGAGCTTCTCCTAGATTTAATTTGATTAATTCTTCAGTAAAGTCTGAATTGATACGTACAATATCTACACGTTCAAGGTAAGCATCACCAAGGAGACCATCAGCATTATTGATTAATTCAGTTAGTTTAAGCGATTTCCCTAAATCATAGCTGCCAGGTCTAGTAACCGAACCACGAATATCAACAACATTTTGACGAAGGTCTAACACAGAAAAAACTTGAATACGATCCCCATCTTGAAGTGGAAACACAAGTTCAGATTTTAAAATCTGTTCCATATTTACATCGGTGTAGATCCTGTCCATACCAAGTTCCTCTCGCTCTTCAAAAGATACAATCCTGTCAATTTGTGCACGATCAAGATAAGCTGAAATCTTTAAGTCTCCAGCAATTGTAATTAAATCAGATAGAGTTTCTGATGGTTTCAATTCATAAATACCGCTACGATTGATTTCACCTTCTATTGAAACAGTTTTTAGTCGCCTTGGGACAAAGATAACATCATCCAGCTGCAATTTCATATCCATTGGCTTTCTACCAGTCAGTAAATAATCATAAAAATCAATTGATGCTATTTTTTGACCGCCTCGTATTAAATGTATATCTCTCAAAGAGCCTAATGTAGTTGGTCCATTAAAAAAGTATAGCGCTGAAAATAAAGTAGCTGAAGGACTTACTGTGTAAGCTCCAGGTTGATTTACTTCTCCCAACACTTGAATTCTTAAAGGGCGCAAATTTCCAAGACTGACATCAAGAAAAGTGGTCGGGGTTCTATTTTGAGGGTTTAAGCTTGCGTAAGATTGAGAGAACACTCGAAAAAGTTTTGATTCAAGAAGATTTAAATTTAAACCATTTACAAATACCTGACCTATTTCAGGAATAAAAACAAATCCCTCACGATCGACTGTAAGAACTTGTCGGAATTGTGTTTCACCCCAAAGCATTACAATTATTTCATCACCAGGCCCAATGGTATAATCAGGGTCTACAGCACCAACAGATGTTGCCTGGAATAAGGCTGGATCGCGTGAAAAAATATCATAGCCAAAATAGGACAATGATTTACTTTTATCAGGCTGAGATTGTGAATTAATATCCAATTCAGCTTCGTCCACTATTTCCATTTCCCCGTCATCAAAAGGTTGTAACTCAGTTTTTTCATTTATGACTTCATTGGATTTACCAAAATCCAGTTGCACGAGCTCCTCTTTATTTTCATTTGCAGATTGGTTATCATTGCCTTGCCCTGCCTTCCCTTTTTTTATTGCAGCATCAATCTGCTGGTCTGTATATCCTTGGTATTTTGCTGCCTCTCTTACCTGTTCCTCAGACATACCAGAACGTTGAATGAGTTCTTTAGCTTTTTTAACCTGCTCTACTGTTTGCCCAAATAATATTTTAGTACAAAAAAGAATTAATAGAAATTTGTTTTGCATTTTTCCTTCCTAGATAATTTTTTTCAATAATTACCAAGATACCGACTGGGATTATCATCAAAATATTCACCCTCAACAGAATTGAAGCTATACATAGCTAACCATGATCGTTTTTTTTCCTCAACACTCACTGCCTCATCATTGCCTCTAGCCAACTCTAAGCCTGAAAAATTATCAGCATAAAGACAAATTATAATGTTTGTGAATTCATCGTATTCCTTCATTAGGTTATTACAAAGCATAAGCTGATTTTTTTTATTTAAGTCTTGCTTAACGGTAACATATAGCTTGCCTTGTTCAAATGCGCCAGATAACCTATCAACTCTTATAACGTTATGTTCGAGAATAGTAGTGTTTTGAAGTAATTCCTTTTCAATTGAAGCAATATTCTTTATTTCAACTCTTTTCTGTTTAAATGAATCGCTTATCCCGAGGACTCGACTTGAATCTTGTACATCAGTTGCTTCAGATACATCTAGGAAAGGTTGTTTTATATCAGCGTCTATTTCAACTACTTTGCTATTAATCTGATATTTTGTTTTTGTCCGATGATTTTTATAAAAAGAATTACCTGTATAAGTGATAAATACCATAGTTATTAGGAAAACGATCTTTGTTTTTTTTTTCGATATAAAATTGCTATTCGAACTAGATATCTTTATATCTGTATGATTTTGATATTCATACTGCAAATCAAATTCAGATTGTTTTATCTTCGCCTTTGCTAGATCTTTTGTTCCAAGTGCATGAAAAATCCGTTTGTCTTTTTTCTTACTATCATTATTATATACATAAGTTTGATAATAATAATATCCATCTCTTCCTTTTTTGTATATGCTACTCATGTAAATTGATTATTTCTTACTTCTTATATTCTAATATAGTAATTGCCTTTAAAATATTCAACTACTATAGATAACTACCATGAATTTATAGTTAATTTTAAATAAATTATACAACTACCTCACAACTACCATTTTGAAATATTAAGAAATATAGAAATAATGTTCTAAAAGAATTCGTGATAAGATTTGTACCATTGAATAAATTTAGGTATACCTTCCTTAATTGAAATTTTAGGATTATATCCAAGCTTGACTTTACTACAGTCAATATTCGCATTTGTTTTTTTTATATCGCCTGGCTGCATTTTCAGATATTTTATTTTAGCTTTTTCCCCAAGCTCTTTTTCAATAAAGTAAATCATATCCATTAAGTTTTCACAATGACTATTTCCAAGATTAAAAATCTCATTTGAATAATTATTCTTGATACTTGATTTTATTCCACTTACGATATCGTCGATATATGTAAAATCACGTTCCATTTCACCATAATTAAATACAGGTATTCTTTCGCCTTTAATTATTTTATTAGCAAAAATATACATAGCCATATCAGGCCTTCCCCAAGGACCATATACTGTAAAAAACCTTAGCCCTGTAGTGTTCAGACCATATAAGTGGTGATATGTATAAGCAATTAACTCATTTGTTCTTTTTGATGCCGCATATATTGACGCAGGTTTATCAACTCTATCACCCACTGAAAATGGCGTAGTTCTATTTTCTCCGTATACAGATGAACTAGATGCATATATCAAGCCCCTGACACCAAAGTGCCGACAAGATTCAATTATATTGGTAAAACCAACTATATTTGATTCAATATAAGCAAAAGGATTCTCTAAACTATATCTCACACCTGCTTGTGCCGCTAAATTGACTACTTTTTGAGGTTTGAATTCCTTAAAAATTTTTTCCAACTCTTCCAAGTTCGATATGTCCACTTTATAAAAAGTGAAATTACTGTAATCAGATAAAATGTTTAATCTTGCTTCTTTTAATGAAACATCATAATAATTATTCATGTTATCAATACCTGAAATAATATATCCTTCCTCCAAAAGATCTCTGCATAAATTCATTCCTATAAACCCTGAACTGCCGGTAACTAATATTCTGTCCATTTTCAATATTACAACGACCAATATTTCAATTTTGTTTCGGAAAAGTACTTTTTCCCAAAAATAGATTTAACATCTATGACTACACCTTCAGGATTCAACATTTCCTCCCAATCCGTAAGAGAAAGATTCATATAGTCATTATGACTTACCGCTAAAATAATTGCATCTTGGTTTTTTATTTCATTTATATTTTGAAGTTCTATATCATACTTATCCTTGGCTTCTTTAGGAAGTACGCAGGGGTCTAAAACCTTTAAATTGCAATTGTAATGTTGTAATCGATTTATAATGCTTATTACTTTAGTATTTCTTATGTCAGGACAATTTTCCTTAAAAGAAAGTCCAAATATCGTGATATTTGCACCTAATGGGCTAATTCCACACTTCGAAATTTCGGAGATTGTCTTTTCTGCAATGAAATCACCCATATTATCATTGATTCTTCTTCCTGCAAGTATTACCTCAGGATGATATCCAACCTCCATAACCTTATGAGTTAGATAGTAAGGGTCAACACCTATGCAATGACCTCCAACTAATCCAGGTTTAAATGGTAAAAAGTTCCATTTAGTTGATGCTGCTTCTAAAACATCATTTGTATTAATATCTAATTTATCAAAGATAAGTGCCAACTCATTAACTAGGGC
>MDTC01010879.1_pt1 | contig 13571 bp, 11 predicted proteins | sample 811181 | NCBI WGS metagenome assembly MDTC01 (sample SAMN05326644, study PRJNA326480) | marine metagenome | isolation source: seawater | place: Pacific Ocean: North | collected 2011
CATATTTTAAATATATAAGAAAGTAATGTCAATTGATACTTTAAATCTCAATATTTATTTTTTAGTTTTTCTATTGACTTTGACTTTCCTTTTTTGGGGCTGATTTTTCATGATGTAAAGACATTTATTACGATTTAATTCTTTAGCATCTATGTCTTTTGGGATTTTGTAATTCTTTTTTCCTGATTTGATGTAGGGACCCCAACGACCATTCAGTACTTGAATAACTGGCTCTTCAAAATCAAATGTATGAATGTGTTTTTCTGCATCAGACTTTCTTTTTGTCTCAATCAACTTAACACAGATATCAAGTTCGACATCCATTGGATCATATTCACCCAAAGAAACAAACTTTCCATCATGGCGGATATAGGGACCAAATCTACCAATAGCGACAGTGACTATTTTCTCCTCGAATGTTCCGACTTGTCTTGGTAATTTAAACAAATCAATAGCTTCTTCAAAAGAAATAGATTCTATAGACTGACCTTTTCTTAGACTTGCAAATTTTGGTTTTTCATCTTCTGATGCCTCGCCCAATTGAACCATTGGACCATAACGACCAATGCGCACATACACATTAAGACTAGTCTTGGGGTCAACACCCAAAAGGCGCTGACCTACAGCACGTTCGGAGTTCTCTTTAACATCTTCTACTTTTGCATGAAAATCTCCGTAAAATGACTTTAACATATCATTCCATGATTTTTCTCCGCATGCGATTTCATCAAATTCTAGCTCCACATTAGCTGTAAAATTAAAATCTAAAATATCATCAAAATTTGTTACAAGAAAGTCATTCACTACCATTCCAATGTCAGTAGGACATAACTTACCCTTATTAGATCCTGCTTTTTCCTCTAAAAGTTGTGTCGAAACTACTGAACCAGATAACTCGACATAATGGTAAGAACGCAGCACCCCTTCATTATCACCTTTTTCAGCATAACCTCTCTTTTGAACAGTTGAAATAGTGGGAGCATATGTTGAGGGTCTTCCAATCCCTAGTTCTTCTAATTTTTTAACCAAACTTGCCTCAGTAAATCTTCCTGGACCCTTTGTAAATCTTTCTCTTGAAGTAATTTTTTTATAATTGATTTTTTCTCCAATATTTAGTCTTGGAAGTCTACCGTCTTTATCTGAATCTTCCTCTACATCATCATCATTTCCCTCAAGGTATACGGCCAAAAATCCATCAAAAGCAATTACTTCACCTTTAGCGACAAAATTTCGGCTGGAATTAGAATTACTGATATTTACGGTGGTACGCTCTAATTTAGCATCTGACATTTGAGAAGAAATCGTTCGCTTCCATATTAAATCATAGAGACGCTGCTGCCCTGAATCATCACTAACGTTCCTCTCATTAAAGTAAGTGGGACGAATAGCCTCATGAGCCTCTTGAGCACCTTTTGTCTTTATGGAATATATTTTTGGATTTGCGTATTCTTCTCCATATTCGGTAATAATTTCAGCCTTAATTGAATTCATTGCATCATTAGACATATTAACTGAATCTGTTCTCATATAGGTAATCTTTCCTGCTTCATAAAGCTTTTGAGCAACAGTCATAGTTTGAGAAACAGAGAAACCTAATTTTCGAGAAGCTTCTTGCTGAAGCGTAGATGTTGTGAATGGAGCAGCAGGACTTTTTTTAGCAGGCTTTTTTTCCACATTGGAAACCTTGAATTCTGCAGTAGCGCACTTATTAAGAAAGGCAAGTGCCAAATCTAAGTTCTCAAAACGAGTGGGATCCTCTGCTTTAAATGTTTTACCCTTGTTATTTATCAAATTAGCAATAACCTTGTAATATACTTTTGAATTAAATGAGGTAATTTGTCTTTCACGTTCTACAAGCAATCGAACAGCTACTGATTGAACTCTTCCGGCAGAAAGTCCTTGCCTAACCTTCCTCCATAAAACTGGAGAAAGTTCAAAACCTACTAAACGGTCAAGTACTCTTCTTGCTTGTTGGGCATTTACTAAATTATAGTCAATTTCTCTCGGATTTTTTACAGCATTGGTAATCGCAGTTTTAGTAATTTCATGAAAAACAATTCTTTTTGTCTCTTTTTTCTGTAAGTTTAATGTTTCTGATAAATGCCAAGCAATAGCCTCTCCCTCGCGGTCTTCATCAGTAGCTAGCCATACAACATCAGCAGTTTTTACTTCTTTCCTTAGAATTTTAACTGTGTCTTTCTTATCGGATGAAACTTCATAATTGGGTGCAAATCCGGAAGAAATATCTACTCCCATTCCTTTACTAGATAAGTCTCTTATGTGTCCGTAACTAGAAAGAACTTTAAAATCCTTACCTAAGAAACCTTCGATAGTCTTAGCCTTGGCAGGCGACTCCACAATCACTAAATTTTTAGCCATAATTTATATTAATTTCTGCAAATTTATGACAAGATTTACTAATCTTCCTAATTAAATTGTTTTAAGTGCAGTTTTTTAGTAATCTTTTAATTACATTAAAAGAAAAATTAAAATATTTTAATTCAATTTTAAAATCTAACAACCTGCCATTTTGACATGAAAATATATTTTGTAGTTTTGTGAATCTAAAAAATATGATAGTACATGCAAGAATACTCCTCTGTTGAAAAAATTATTGATGAAGAAAAACAAGGTGAAGCCACAGTTGTAAAAAAATCATCCAAGGCTGACCGAAAACTTTATATTGAAAGTTATGGATGTCAAATGAATTTTTCTGATAGTGAAATCGTTGCATCTATATTGACAGATCATGGTTTTAATACAACCAAAAATATTGAAAAAGCCGATGTCATATTTGTGAATACTTGTTCAATCAGAGAAAAAGCAGAACAAACAGTCCGAAAACGACTTAAGACCTTCCAAAAGCTAAAAGAAAAAAAGAAAAATCTTACCATAGGTGTACTTGGGTGCATGGCAGAGCGATTAAAGTCTAAATTTTTAGAAGAAGAAAAATTGGTAGATATCGTTGTTGGACCTGATTCATACAGAGATTTACCGCACTTAATAAACTCATCTGACCTAGGTCATAAAGCAGTTAATGTTCAGTTATCCAAAGAAGAAACCTACGCAGATATTAGTCCAGTAAGATTAAATAGCAATGGAGTAACTGCCTTTGTATCTATTATGAGAGGATGCGATAATATGTGTACCTTCTGTGTTGTTCCATTTACGAGGGGCCGAGAGAGAAGTAGAGATAGTGATAGTATTATAAACGAAGTTCGAGAATTGTATAAAAAAGGTTATAGGGAAATTACTTTATTGGGGCAAAATGTGGATTCGTATTTGTGGTATGGAGGCGGAGCAAAGATGGATTTCAAAAAACTTTCAGATATCCAAAAAGCCAGCTCGGTCAATTTTGCACAATTGTTAAATAAGGTAGCTTTAGTAAGTCCTGAGATGAGAATTCGCTTTTCAACTTCTCATCCAAAAGATATGACAGATCAAGTTATTGAAACTATGGCGATGCATGAAAATATTTGCGACTATATCCATTTACCTGTTCAATCTGGAAACTCTAGAATTCTAAAATTAATGAATCGCGGTTACTCGAGAGAATGGTATATAAATCGAATCGAATCGATAAGAAGAATCATTCCTGAATGTGCTATATCCCAAGATATTATTTCAAGCTTTTGCTCCGAAACTGAATTGGAACACAAAGATACTCTTAGTCTTATGGATTACGTAAAATTCGATTATGGATTTATGTTTAAATATTCTGAAAGACCAAATACAAAAGCAGCAAGAAAATTTCATGATGATGTTCCTGAAGATGTTAAATCTAGAAGATTGACTGAAATTATTACCAAACAACGAGAACATTCAATGGAACACAATTTAAGTCGCGTAGGTAAAATATTCAAAGTCCTAGTCGAAGGACTTTCCAAACGCTCCGATAAACACCTTTTTGGAAGAACTACTCATAATTCTGTTGTTGTTTTCCCTAAAATGAATTTAAAACCAGGAGATTATGTTAATGTGCTAATTACCGATTGTAATTCTGCGACTTTAATTGGTGAAATAGTAAAATCCCTATAAAAAATTCTTAATAAATATTATGGCTTCTATAGACGATATAAAACAAAGATTTGGTATAATTGGCTCAAACCAAGAATTAAATCGTGCTATTTCAAAAGCTATGAGAGTAGCTCCAACCGATATTTCCGTAATGGTTTCTGGGGAAAGTGGAACAGGAAAAGAAGTTATACCTAAAATTATTCATCAGCTTTCGGCACGGAAACACGGTTCATACATAGCTGTAAATTGTGGTGCAATTCCTGAAGGAACAATAGATAGTGAGCTTTTTGGGCATGAAAAAGGGTCTTTTACAGGGGCAACGTCAAACCGAAAAGGATATTTTGAAGTAGCAGATGGAGGTACAATTTTTTTGGATGAAGTTGGAGAATTACCACTAACCACACAAGTACGTTTATTGCGTGTACTTGAAACAGGTGAATTTATTAAGGTAGGGTCCTCTAAGTCGCAAAAAACAAATGTTAGAATTGTAGCTGCAACTAATGTAAACATGCAAGATGCAATCAAAAAAAACAGATTTAGAGAAGATCTTTTTTATCGTCTAAATACAGTTCAGGTAAACTTACCACCTTTAAAAAATCGTAAAGATGATATTCATTTAATCTTTCGAAAGTTTGCAATGGACTTTGCAGAGAAGTATCGTATGCCTTCCGTCCGACTAGACCCTGAGGCTATTGAACTTCTATCAACTTATCACTGGCCAGGAAATATTCGTCAACTGAGAAATATAACTGAACAGTTGTCTGTAGTAGAAGAACATAGAATTATTAACTTATCAATACTGAAAATTTATTTACCTAACTATGAAAAAGAAACACTGCCCATACTGTACAGTGACGGAAAAGAAGCAGAAAGTGACTACACAGAAAGAGAAATACTATATAAGGTTCTTTTTGATATGAAAAAAGATATTGGAGATCTGAAAAACTTAACTAATAAATTAATGATGGAGAAAGGAAGTTATCAATCTGAAGCTTCTTCCAAAATGAATCAAAGCTTTTCTGATTTTGAGGACAAAAATAATACTAGACTCATGATATCTTCTAATCTAGAACAAGAGAAAAAAGAACACTTTCCAATTCAATCAAATCAAAAATCGGAAACAGCGTCATTGTCACTTCAAGAAAAAGAAATAGAAATGATTAAAAATTCCCTAGAAAAACATAAAGGAAAAAGAAAAGGAGCTGCTTTTGAATTGGGTATTTCTGAACGTACATTGTATAGAAAAATCAAACAATACAAATTAAACATATGAAAATAAAAAATTACTTTATTTTATTTACATTGTTTAATTTTAGTTGTGGAATCTACTCATTCACCGGAGCAGATATTCATCCAAACATTGAATCATTCTCTGTAGATTATTTTCAAAATCAAGCTGACTTGGTTCAACCCTTTTTGAGTCAAGAATTTACTACAGCTTTACAAGATCGATTTCTTCAACAAACAGATCTGAGTATCGTTAGGTCCGGAGGAGATATTCATTTTGAAGGCTACATTAGTGATTATTTTGTGAGACCAATTAGCATTTCTTCAAATGATCAAGCCAATCAAAACAGATTGACTATCACGATATTTACACGTTTTGAAAACCATATTGAACCCGAAAAATCATACGAACAAAAATTTACTCGATTTGCTGACTTTGATAGTAACCTTCCTCTTAGTTCAGTTGAAGAAAACATGATAGATGAAATTATTATAGAACTTATTGAAGACATTTTTAACAAAGCTGTAGTAAATTGGTAATATGAAAATATCCACATTCACAAATTTGATTCAGTTCCCTGAAAAAATTCAAAAAAGCGACCTCCAAGATTTGGATAAACTTTGCGAGAAATACCCCTTTTGTAGCTCACTTCACAAACTCAGATTAAAAGGACTTAAAGCAAGCTCAAGCAATCGATACAATGATGCTCTAAAACTTACAGCTGCATTATCTAGAAATAGGACAATGCTGTTCAATTTTATCTCGGAAAATTCTTTTGATCTAATCAACGAAAAATCTGAAATTATAAAGAATAAAGAAACCTCAATTGTAAGTAATTCTGTGGTATATGATAATAGTGATATGTATTCTTTTTCTGAATGGCTGAAATTATCGACTTTACAGCCTATAACAAGAATCGAAAAAACAAATAGCCTTGAAAAAAAAATGAAGAAAATTGGAGAATTTATTGAATATAACAATTCCAAGGATATACCTAAAAAAGAATTCTTCTCTCCCAAACAAATGGTTGATGAAAGCTCAATAGAAAATAATTACCTAATGACCGAAACTTTAGCTAAAATATACTTAGAGCAAGGACATTACCAAAAAGCAATTACCGCATATGAAATCTTAAGTTTGAAATATCCGCAAAAAAGTAGTTTATTTGCAGACCAGATTAAAGCCATTAAACTTTTAAATCATTAGTTATGTACGGATTATTTTCTATTTTAATATTAATTACATGTGGACTACTTCTTTTGGTAATTCTTGTTCAAAACCCCAAAGGAGGGGGACTTTCCTCAACTTTTGGGGAAGGGAATCAATTTATGGGTGTTAAAAAAACTTCAGATTTTCTCGAAAAAAGTACTTGGGGACTAGCATTGGTTCTAGTTGTATTAACTCTAATTTCTAACTTTTCCATTGACAGAAACGATGTTAAAAATCAATCAAACATTCTTGAACAAGTTGAAGACACTGCAGAAGACTTTGTTCCTGCTGATGAAAATCAATAAATTCTGATTATTTCTTATCACTTCAATGCCAAACTTTGAAAATTTGGCATTTTTTTCTAAAATTGACTAAATTTTTGACAAAATGGCACAAAAACATAAATGGCATGATATCTGTTTATTCACAATTATTATAAATTCTAAACTAATAACTAATGAGTAATCTAAAAATAAAACCACTTGCAGATAGGGTTTTAATTCTTCCTGCCAAGGCAGAGACAAAAACACTATCAGGAATCATAATTCCTGATACTGCACAAGAAAAACCTCAAAAAGGCTCTGTCGTCGCTGTAGGAATGGGAACCAAAGAGCATACAATGGAAGTTAAAATTGGAGACAATGTCTTGTATAGCAAATATTCGGGAACAGAACTAAAATTAGAAGGAGAAGATTATCTAATGATGAGAGAATCTGATCTTTTAGCAATCTTATAAAAAAAAATCATGGCAAAAGAAATTAAATTCAATATTGAAGCGAGAAATTCTCTTAAGAACGGAGTTGATGCGCTAGCAAATGCAGTTCGAGTTACTTTGGGTCCTAAGGGACGAAACGTAGTAATCGATAAAAAATTTGGTACTCCCACAATAACTAAAGATGGAGTGACGGTAGCAAAAGAAATTGAGTTAGAAGATTCAATCGAAAATATGGGTGCTCAAATGGTAAAAGAAGTTGCTTCCAAAACTGCAGATATAGCGGGAGATGGAACAACAACTGCTACTGTTTTAGCTCAAGAGATTGTTTCTACAGGCTTGAAAAATGTTGCTGCTGGTGCTAATCCAATGGATTTGAAAAGAGGTATTGATAAAGCTGTAAAAGTTGTTGTTTCAGCCCTCAAAAAACAATCTATTGAAGTTGGAGATAATCTTGACAAGATTAAACAAGTAGCATCTATTTCTGCAAATAATGACAATGCAATTGGTACCCTTATTGCTGAAGCAATGGCTAAAGTTAAGAAAGAGGGTGTAATTACAGTGGAAGAAGCTAAAGGGACAGACACCACAGTTGAAATTGTTGAAGGTATGCAATTTGATCGTGGATATTTGTCTCCCTACTTTGTAACCAATTCAGATAAAATGCAAGTCGAACTAGATAATCCTTATATCCTTATTTATGACAAGAAGATATCTAGCATGAAAGATATACTTCCTATTCTTGAGAATACTTCACAAAGTGGTAGACCTGTTCTTATTATTGCCGAAGACGTTGATGGAGAAGCTCTAGCTACACTTGTTGTAAACAAAATAAGAGGAAGCCTAAAAATAGCAGCAGTTAAGGCACCAGGATTTGGAGACCGTCGAAAAGCTATGCTCGAAGATATTGCAATTCTAACAGGAGGAACTGTTGTCTCTGAAGAGCGAGGATATAAGCTAGAGAACACTTCCCTAGAAATGCTAGGTCAAACTGATAAAGTAGTTATTGACAAAGATAACACTACAATAGTTAACGGAAAGGGAGATAAAAAAGCTATTGATTTGCGTGTAAACCAAATTAAATCCCAAATGGAAACTACTACTTCCGATTATGACAATGAAAAGCTTCAAGAACGTTTAGCTAAATTAGCCGGAGGAGTAGCAGTTCTCTACGTTGGTGCTCCAACTGAAGTAGAAATGAAAGAAAAGAAAGATCGTGTTGATGATGCTCTTCATGCTACTCGAGCTGCAGTTGAAGAGGGTATTGTCCCTGGTGGTGGAGTTGCTCTTGTTCGAGCTGGTCAGGAACTAGAATTAATAGAATATGAAAATGAAGATGAAAAAACAGGAATACAAATAATTATTAAGGCTATTGAAGCTCCTATTCGACAAATTGTAGCAAATGCTGGTGGAGAAGGGGCAGTAATTGTTTCTAAAATTCAAGAGGGTGAAGCAGACTTTGGATATAATGCAAAAACAGATACTTTTGAACCAATGCTTAAAGCCGGAATTATAGATCCGACTAAAGTGACTAGAGTAGCATTAGAGAATGCAGCATCCGTAGCAGGAATGCTTTTAACAACAGAATGTGTTTTAGCAGATATCCCTGAAGAATCTTCACCTGCCCCAATGGGAGGTATGCCAGGAGGTATGCCAGGTATGATGTAAGTTTAATATTTTAACAAATTTAGTAAAAAACCTCACGAAAAATCGTGAGGTTTTTTTGTGTTAATATAATTTTAGAAGAATTGCAAATTCTGTTAATCTATAGGATTAAATATTATTTTAACTCGGACTTAACAACCTCAGCAATTAAACTTCCTTTAGCCTTACCTTCCAGATCTTTTGAAACTAAACCAATTACTTTACCAATATCTGAAGGTCCTGTCGCGCCTAATTTTTTAATACATTTACACACAACTAATATTAATTCCTCTCTAGAAAGTTGTTTAGGAAGAAATATATCTAAAACAGCAGATTGTTTAAGCTCCAAAGATGCTAATTCTGGGCGATCTTGTTCTGTATATATTGTAGCTGCATCCTTTCTTTGTTTCTGCATTCTATGAAGTAATTTAATCTCATCTGCATATGAAACTTCAATTGGAGCATTGGCAGTAGTCTCCATTTTTAATAGCTCAGATTTTACTGCTCTCAGTGTCTCTAAAGAAACCTTATCCTTTGCTTTCATTGCCTCTTTTATTGAGAGCATAATTTGACTTTTCAAACTCATATCTTCTATTTTAATCTACATTGTCATGCAAGAAAGAGTTTTTGTCTTTTATCTGTATTTCCCCACTATCGTCTGCTTCAAGACTAAATCTAGAAATAGATTCGTCAGAAGAATATGAAGCTGAATCTAATGTAATACCCTGTCTTTTATATGCTGGTTCTCTTTCAGCATTTTCAATTATAGAATTATTTCTAAAGCGATAGTTAAATTTCTGTAATCGTTCCTTCCTTTTTTGAGCTCTTTCAATTTGTTCTTTCAATATTGGACTATCTGAAGATAAGCTTTGTATAATGTTAGATTCAAATACAGATTTGTCATCGACAACTACTTCTGAACTTCCATTAGTATCAATTTCAGCGGGTTTAATTTCAGTTTTTTCATCTTCAATTCTATTTGAGATTAACTTACCTTCTATGTCTAATTTATCTTCATCTAAGATAATATCATCTTCCTCAAAAAGAATGTCATCTTTGGAAGATTTATTCTCTAATTTATTATCATCTAATTTAAAGTTCAACTTATCCTGTTTGATATCCTCGTTACTACTATTATCTTGAGATAAGTCCTTAATATCTAACGCAAAAGAAGAGTTGAATTTTTTATTGGAATCTAAGAGCTTTGACTTATATGAAGAAATTTGATTATCTTCTTTTTCAATTTCTTCAATTAAATTAAATATGACCTTAGGATCTTCTCGTTTAGTCAGAAGCTCATCAGACACTAATACGGGATCTAAATCAAAAGTCAAACTTACTTGCTGTTGATTTTTCTTCTCCTCCAAATTAATTTCAGTTTCTGGATCTTCATTATACTCATCTAATCCATTATGATTCAACTTTTCTTTGTCTTTAGAAATGATGTCACAATTACTAATATTAGATGAATCAATTTTCTCTTTACTTTTTGTAACATGATTTTTAAAGCTATTTATATTTGTTTTAAAAGGCGATGAATTATCCTTTACTTCTTCATCTGCTGATTTATCAGCAGATGTATCATAACTTATATTAGTTTTTTTATTTCCAGATTTACTATCTAAATCATATACTACTTTTTCGGGAATTCCAGTAAGTGGATTAACTGACTTTCCTTCGTGGAAACCAGTAGCAACTACTGTCACATTTACTGCAGAATCCAATTCATCATCTTCAGCAACGCCCATGATAATATCTGCAGGCTTTGATCCTTCAAGAGTTACTTGATCTTGTATGAAATCAGATATTTCTCCCATTTCTTCAAAAGTAACTTCTTCTGTTCCAGAAACAATTAGCAATAAAACTTTCTTTGCGCCACGAATATGATTATTATCCAAAAGTGGAGATTCAATAGCAGCCTTAACTGCTTTGAGAGCTCTACCGTCACCCAAGGCAGTACCTGAGCCCATAATAGCGGTACCACTATTAGATAGAACAGTTCTAGCATCATTTAAATCAATATTTAAATGACCTTTCTGAGTAATTACCTCTGCAATTCCTCGAGAGGCAGTGGCCAAGATTTCATCTGCTTTTGCAAAGCCAGATTTGAACCCTAAATTTCCATAAATTTCTCTTAATTTGTTATTGTTAATTACAATCAAAGAATCTACATATTTTTTAAGTTCTTCAATACCCTCCTTAGCCTGAGACATCCTCAAATGCCCTTCAAATTCAAAAGGAATGGTAACAATTGCTACAGTGAGAATATCCATATCCTTTGCAGCCTTAGCAATAATGGGTGCTGCTCCTGTTCCTGTTCCACCTCCCATACCTGCATTGATAAAGACCATTTTTGTATTATATTCTAAAACATCTATCACATCTTGAATATTTTCCTCAGCTGCCATCCTTCCTTTAAGAGGCCAAGCTCCTGCTCCCAAACCCTCTGTAACAGCAACTCCCAACTGAATTTTGGTTGGAACAGGACTATCGTCTAGTGCTTGTTGATCTGTATTGCATATAACGAAATCAACACCTCTAATTCCCTTATCATACATATAATTTACTGCATTACTTCCGCCGCCACCTACACCAATAACTTTAATTGATGAAGATTGATTTTGGGGCATATCAAAATCTAAATCTGGCATTACTTATATATTTAAGTTATTAATTTTCATTTGCTAAAAACTTAATCACCTTCTCAACCCATTTATCAAAATAGGATCGCTCTGAGGATAAAGAATCAGAAATAATGGAAGTATCGTCTTCAATTACCTCTTTCGACTTAGGTTCGAAACCTATCGGATAATCAATAGGACTTGAGTTCGTTGGGGAACCTGCCAATATTTTTGGACTACTCTCTATAAATTCAACTCCTTTCATAACCAAACCGACAGCAGTTGCATACATCGGACTTTCAATTTCATTTCGAGAACCGCTTGCCAGATGCTCATTTGGAAAACCTATTCGAGCATCCATACCTGTTTCATATTCAACAAGCTGTTTTATATGCTTCAGTTGTGACCCTCCGCCTGTAAGTACAATTCCAGCTATCAATTTTTTCTTTGGGTCCTCATGACCATAATTTTTGATTTCTAAATACACTTGATCAATAATCTCTATAAGCCTGGCATGAATAATTTTGGAAAGCATTTTTAGAGAAATCTCTTTAGGTTCTCTTCCTCGAAGACCGGGAATAGAAACTATTTCATTTTCACTATTTTCTCCAGGCCAAGTGGAGCCAAATTTGACTTTTAGAAGTTCAGCTTGCTTTTCTATAATAGAACAACCTTCTTTTACATCTTCCGTAATAATATTGCCTCCATATGGAATAACGGCAGTATGTCTTATAATTCCATCTTTAAAAATAGCTACATCTGTGGTTCCTCCACCAATATCAACTAGACATACTCCAGCCTCTTTTTCTTCATAACTCAAGACTGCATCTGAAGAAGCTAAAGGTTCGAGGGTAATACCAGATACCGCAAGTTGAGATTGTTTGACGCAAGAAAAAATATTACCTATGGCTGCTTTTTGACCTACTACAATATGAAGATTAGCTTCTAATCTTCTTCCTAGCATTCCAATTGGCTCTCGTATGTTTGGTTCTCCGTCTATTTTGAATTCTTGTGGCAAAACGTGAATAATCTCTTCTCCAGGAAGCATTACCAATTTGTGTACATTTTCAATAAGGGTATCAATATCTTTTTTAGTGATGACTTTTTGAGCATCTTCTCTCAAAATGTAATCACTATGTTGAAGTGATCTTATGTGTTGACCTGCAATTCCAACAATGCAATGTTTTAGACTCATCCCACAATCTTCTTCTGCATCCCTTATTGCATGCTGAATAGAATTAATAGTTTGAGTAATATTTGAAACGACACCTCTCTGTACTCCAAGAGATTTAGCATTTCCAAAACCTAAAATATCTAATTTTCCTAACTCATTTTTTCGTCCTACAATACTCACAATTTTAGTAGTTCCAATATCTAATCCTACAGCTATTTCTGAATCTTCCATTGCCTTATATTTTTGTGCAAACGATCTGACCGTCATACTTTAAATTAATTTTAGAATATCGATCCCAACCCACTCTGTTAATTCCCGATTTATAAAAAGCTTTTAACTTTTCAATTTTTTTCTCTAGTCCAGAGATTTCTCCAAGAAGAATAACATGTTTTCCCCAGCGAGGATAAAGAGTTATATCATTATTAGTATCAAAAGCAATTCCTGTCACTAGAGATTTTATAAATTCTTCTTTTTGAATCATAGTATCCAATTTCTTCAATGTTTCTATACGAGAATCACTGATTCGAGAACAATAAACTTGAACCACTCTTGCACTATAATTGTCCGATAATGGAAACATTTCAAATTGATTGTCTAAATAATAAGAGGTGTCTGCTTCAAAAACTCTGAACGAAGGTTCACACTGTTGCACCTCAACAAACAGTTCTCCTTTACTTTCTAAATATAATTCTGCTTTTTTGATATTGGGATGGGCCTCAATAAATTCTTCTAACAAATAAATGTTTATATCTTCAAAAGGTTTACCAATAAGAGAATCTTGCTTTTGAAGTAATAATTCATTGACCATTTCTGAATTCACAAAATATAGATTCTCCCTAATATCAATATCGATATGAAGCTTATTACATATTATTTTTTTCCATCTATTTTCACTCTCAATTGAAATTAATATAACTGACAAAGTAATAATTACAAAGTATAATATGTTTAGAGCTTTTTTCATGA
>MDTC01181351.1_pt1 | contig 13569 bp, 15 predicted proteins | sample 811181 | NCBI WGS metagenome assembly MDTC01 (sample SAMN05326644, study PRJNA326480) | marine metagenome | isolation source: seawater | place: Pacific Ocean: North | collected 2011
AATGAAGATGAGATGTTGACAGAAATCAGGGTACCGAAGCTCCCAGATGCAAAATGGTCTTTTCAGAAATTCAACCGCCGAGCTCAGGACTGGGCAATTGTAGGAGCTTCTATTGTTTGCGGTGAAGGTCATGCAGGTGTTGGTTTGGTCAATATGCATTCTGTCCCATTCAGATCAGAATCAGTTGAATCAGCGCTTCTTAACGGAGCAAACGCTGAAGAGGCGGGAGAGCTTGCAGCTGAAGGGACCGAGGCTCCCTCTGACTTAAATGCGTCAAGAGACTATCGGGAGCATTTGTCTAGAGTGCTTGTACGAAGAGGACTTCAAGAAGCCGGAAGGTAACGAAAAATCAATTTATTGGTTTGGCGGGTTCTCCAGGTAAGGGAGGGGCCATTTCTTTCCCTCCTCCTTGTTCTATTTTGTATAGAAAGAGGTCTGTGCCTGTGACTCTTGAAGGGTCACATCCCCGAAATGGGGTTACTTGATCTAGCGACCAATCTTTGCCATTTGAAGACGAGTAACTCCTCATACCGCTTATGCTGCATGTAAGAAGCTGAAATTCTTCATCGAAATATGAGATATCTGGAACTGCACCTTCCACTTGAGAGTGGAAAATAAAGTCTTGCCCATTTATACCTCGATAGATTTCCGTAAGGCTGTCTTCTTCTGAAGGTATTCCTACTGCCAGCCACCAGTAATCCTGAGCGATGACTATAGATGGGTCGAATCTTTCTTCTTTATCTAGGATCGTGTTATATGTTTCAAAATGTTGTCCGTCGACTGACCTAAGGTGGCATATCGGACCCGGTGGGCCAGAGCGATCAAATCCATCAAGGACGGTTAAGCCTAGTAACCCATCATCAAGCTCGATAACATCAGGGTCGACCATACCCGAAAAAATTTGACCATCTACAGAGATTGGCCCTAGGTCTTCGAGGATGCCCTCATTGAGAATCCCGTGGTGGATCGTATGGTCAGTCGCTGATACCCACCAAATATGGACAACTCCTTTAAAGAGGAGCCCATCGGGGACAGAACCCCCTGATAGCAACTTGTAACCTTCCTCTATGGAAGAGCCAGTGAAAGTTCCTAGCCAGAGTTCGTGGCTTTCAAGCATCTCTTCTTTTCTTGGTTCCCCATGGCCGCTAGAGGTACACCCAACGCTACCTTCGCTGTCATCTAACTCTGATGTTTCCTCCTTTTCAACTGAGGGCTCCTGCAGCTCAGGGGTCGCAGAAGGCTCCGTAGTTGGCATGACTTCGGGGCTTTGGGAAGTAGCTTGAGCATTGTCTTGTGGCTGTTCTACCTGACTAGAAATCGCGGGTTCACTATCTCCAGAACAGGAACCCAGAACGACGAAAGCAACGGCAGTAAAAAAAATTGTTCTCATGTTTTCAAGCCTTACACATAGTAAATATCCAGATGGTTAGAGGATACAACGAGATCAGGGAGTTAGAAATAGGGGGAAGATCGTTCCGCTAGTACATTAGAGACATGGGATTCAGCGAATCAAATACCCCAAACGATGTGAGAGAAGGACTCGCAGAGTTGGGATACCTAGCTTCTGAAGGTCTTTCTTCTTCGATTTTCCTTTCTTTATCATTGGAGCGCCCCCTATTTCTTGAAGGGGATCCAGGGGTAGGGAAGACTGAAGTAGCGAAAACTCTCGCTCAATGGGTCGGAACAGATCTGATCCGCTTGCAATGCTATGAAGGTTTAGATATTTCCCAAGCACTTTACGAATGGGACTATACAAAGCAATTGCTCCATCTTCGAACTGCCGAGGCTACTGGGAGAGCTTCAAAAGTTAGCGAGCAGGGTTTAGAAGACGAAATCTATCAGGAACGCTTTTTGGTGAAAAGGCCGCTACTACAAGCGATTTCACATTCTTTTCCCAGTCCTCCCGTCTTGCTCATTGATGAAGTAGATAGAGCCGATGACGAGTTTGAGGCGTTTCTTCTTGAGCTCCTTTCAGAGTTTTCAGTGACCATTCCAGAAATCGGGACATTCTCCGCAAAGATCCCCCCAACGGTGATAATCACTTCGAATCGAACCAGAGATGTGCATGATGCTCTAAAACGTCGCTGCCTTTACCATTGGGTAGAACATCCAGAGTTTGACCGTGAAGTAAAGATTATCCGAGCTAGAGTCCCTGAAGCTACCGAAACGTTTGCACGGCAAGTTGCCGCTGCAGTTGAGCTGGTGCGAGAGCTAGATCTATATAAACCTCCCGGCGTCGCAGAAAGTATTGACTGGGCAGTCGCTCTAGGGCGCCTAGGTTCGATGACTATCAATGAACAAACGATTCTCTCTACTATGGGAGCCCTAGTAAAATATCGCGAGGATCAAATTCGCCTTCAGGATCATGGCATACCTGATTTAGTAGAGAAAGCACTAGCACGTGCCGGCTGAGATAAAGGAAAAAGCTGCTGAAGCTCCAGAGCGTCTCACCGTGGGCTTTATTCTGCTTCTTCGGTCTCTAGGAATTACCGTACCAATCGGATCGGCCATTGTATTTCAGCAAGCACTCGTAAAAATTGGTATTGATAAGCGAGAAAGTGTCTATTGGGCTGGACGATCATCGTTAATAATGGACCCGGAAGACATCCCTGTTTATGACTCTGCTTTCGAGACATTCTGGGAAGGGGTAATTGACGTTCAGGGAAAGGGTAAAGCTTTCCTTCAGGAAATTGCTCTTGTAACAGATGATCAGAGAGCTGAAGAAGAGAACTCATCCGAACAATCCCAGGACGTTAGTGACATTATTAATCTGAAGTATTCATCTTCTGAAGTTCTCAGTAATAAAAACTTCGGCCTGTACACGTCAGAAGAACTTCTTGAAGCATATGAACTCATGAAGAAAATGAAATTACTTGGTGGGGTTCGGCCGTCGAGAAGAAAAATTCCGACAAAGAGGAAAAGTCAATATCCTGACCTTCGACGAACTATTAAGAGTTCATTAAGGACTGGGGGAGAGCCGATTCGACAGCAGTTCTTCGGAACTGGTGAACGTCAGAGAAGAGTGGTTTTCCTTCTTGACGTTTCGGGTTCAATGGAGGTCTATGCCAAAGCTTTGTTGAGATTCGTTCAGGCAGCAGTGGTTGGACGGCGCCAGGTGGAAGTTTTCACGTTGGGGACTAGATTGACGCGCATTACGCGAGAGTTGTCTTCGAGGAATCTCGATCGGGCGATTAGTGCGACATCGAATGCTGTTCAGGATTGGTCTGGTGGAACAAAGTTGGGAGAAACGCTTCGCGTGTTTAACAATGAATGGGGCCAAAGGGGAGTAGCTAGAGGAGCAACTGTCGTTATTCTTTCGGATGGATGGGACAGAGGAGATTCTTCAGTGATGTCTGAACAAATGCATCGCCTGCAAAAAGTTGCTCATCAGGTTATTTGGGTTAACCCATTGAAGGCTTCTCCAGGCTATGCGCCCCTTGCGCAGGGCATGGCTGCAGCGTTACCTTATGTTGACCGATTTGTCGAAGGGCATAGTTTGAACTCATTAGCAGATCTGGCGATCTTGCTTTCTGAATAGAGGAGATTGATTTGAAGGAAATTCTTGAAGATATCGAGAAATGGAAAAAAGCAGACAAAAGGATTGCGTTGGCAAGAGTGGTCAAGGTAGAAGGGTCAGGCCCTAGAGACCCTGGAGCAACAATGGCTGTTAACGAAGACGGAGAAGTCGCTGGGTCAGTTTCAGGTGGATGCGTGGAAGGAGCTGTAGTTTCAGAAGCTCTAGATATTCTGTCGTCAGGGGAGAGAAAGATTGTAACTTTTGGTTACAGCGATGATGAGGCCTATGCGGTTGGATTAACTTGTGGGGGGACTATCCATCTGTACATCGAACCATTGGATTGGTAACGATGGGAGAATCAATTTTTGACGTTCTACGAGAAGCTATCGACAACGGAAACCCTGTAGCTCTTGCAACAGTTATCGAAGGGGAGGGCGCTGGAAACAAATTGATTCTTGGCCCTACAGATCAAGCACATGGAACACTTGGCAATGAATCCCTTGATCGTGTTGTCCTTCGGGATATGTCAGGAGAATTAGAGGCAGGGCGGACCGGTACACGCCACTATGGCCTAAATGGAGAGGCACGAGAAGAAGCTTTGACCGTTTTCATAGAGTCGTTTGCTCCTCCACCGCAAATGCTGATTTTCGGGGCTGTAGATTTTACAGCTGCTCTTGTCAGAGTGGCGAAAGTACTGGGGTACCACGTAACTGTTTGTGATGCTAGAGCAGTTTTTGCAACAACTAAGAGATTCCCCCTTGCTGATGTCGTAGAAGCGCAATGGCCCGATAAATTGCTCGATTCTGTCGGATCCACGCTTGGGATTCGTGATGCTGTTTGTGTCCTGACCCATGATAATAAATTTGATGTCCCTGCGATCACCGCTTCACTCAAGACCGATGTGGGTTACATCGGAGTGATGGGGAGCAGGAAGACGCATGAGAATCGATCAAACCGCCTTCGCGAAGCTGGCGTGAACGATGAAGATTTTCTGCGCATTATGTCACCTATTGGTTCAGATATTGGAGCTAGAACACCTGAGGAAACAGCGATTTCAATTTGTGCGGAAATCATTGCATTACGGACTGGACGAGAAGCACATAGTCTTAAGCAAGGGGCAGGGCCTATACATAAGGCAAACGATTAATGAAGATAACCATCGCAGAATGACTGGGATTTAGCATAATTCCCTACAATGAGAGGGTGGAAAGCGCTTCAGAAACAAGATCAGTCAGAAACAATACGGTTGCAGCGGTTATTCTTGCAGCGGGACTAGGTGAGCGATTCGAAGGGCCCACTCATAAGCTGCTCTCACCATTTAGGGGGAAACCTGTACTCAAGTGGGTTCTTGAAGCTGCCAGTGGTGCTGGTTTCGACGATATCTATCTTGTCTCTGGAGCGATTGACTTTGAGAACGAACAGACGTTAAACGTATTTGAACACGAGGTCACTATCGTAAAAAATCACAATTTTGAAGACGGGCAAGCGACTTCTCTGCGAGCTGCTATCGCGGTAGCCGAGCATGACAAGCATGAGGCAGTAGTGGTTGGTTTAGGTGACATGCCGCTCATTTCTTCATCTGCCTGGGCCGCTGTGGCTGAAGCGGACACAGTACTCGGGGTAGCTACATTCTCTGGCAACCGAAGACCGCCAGTAAAGATCCATCATGAACTTTGGCCACTGATTCCTCTCGCTGGTGATGAGGGTGCTCGCTCTCTGCTCCGTTTACGACCTGACTTGGTACATGATGTACCATGTGAAGGTAACCCGATAGATATAGATACACGTGGAGATCTTGCTCGATGGAACTAAATAATGAGGTAGAAGTTAATGCATCAATCGATGAAGTTTGGGAAGCCTTTAACACTCCAGAAAAAATAGCTCCATGTTTACCCGGTGCCGAGCTTCATGAGAATGAGGGAGAAGAATTTCATGGCGTTGTTAAAATTAAAGTTGGTCCAATAACTGCTCAATACAAAGGGACCGCGACATACCTTGAACGCGATAATGAGGGCAAAAGAGTCGTTATCAAAGGTGACGGACGAGATGTTCGCGGGGCTGGCAATGCTAGCGCTATTATCACAGCGACTCTTGATGAGATCTCACCAACAAGCACCCAAGTAGCTGTGAAGACCGAACTCACTATAACTGGGAAGGTTGCCCAGTTCGGGCGAGGCGCCATTGGTGATGTGAGCGCAAAACTTATGACTCAATTCGCTAAGAACCTTGAAGAGCTCCTTGAACCGCAGGAAAGCAGCGCTCCGGGAGAAGACTCTCAAGCCTCATCTGCACAAGATGAGGAACAAGCCCTGAATTTGTTGGGAGTGGTAGCTCTTCCACTATTAAAGCGATTTGGTATCCCTATTCTTGTTGTTGGCGCAGCTACTTTCCTGATTCTTTGGTTCGCAATTACTTGAATTGATCAAGGACCCTTACATGACCTATCCCACTGACCATGAGGAGATAGAACATCTCCTTGGGAGAAAACCGCAAGGTAGCTTTGAAGTGGTAGTGAGGAATTCAAGTGGCGGAGCAAGCGTTATTCGTAATGACCCTTTTCTTGACGATGGAACGCCGATGCCGACTCTCTTTTGGCTTGTAGATCCAGAAGAGAGACGTCTCGTGAGCCAATTGGAATCCCGAGGAGTGATTAAAGAAGTAGAAGCATTGATTGGCTTAGATAGAATTTCTGAAACGCATTCTCAGTACTCTCTTGAGAGAGACCGGTATATACCTGATCAATATAAAGGCCCGAAACCTACCGGCGGGGTAGGCGGAACGAGGAAAGGCATTAAATGTCTTCATGCCCACTATGCCTTCTATCTAGCTGGTGGAGACGACCCTGTCGGAGCATGGGTCGCTAATAACATCCGGTAAGGTGAGGTTCGTGGATTCTGAACCCCGAAAGATCGCAGCAATAGATTGCGGGACAAACAGTACACGTTTATTGATTGTAGAAAGTTCGGGCGATGGACAGTATGAGATATCGCACCGCCATCAGGAGGTTACTCGACTGGGGGAAGGGGTAGACGGTACGGGAAGGCTAAACGACGAAGCGGTCGACCGCGTACTTGCGACCCTCATATTATATAAGGAACTCATGGATTCTGAAGAGGTGGATAGCTTTCAGGCGATTGCTACTTCAGCAGTGAGAGATGCAACGAATGGAAATGTTTTTCTCACTGCAGCTGAAGGTGTTCTCGGTAAGCAAGTACGTCTTCTTAGCGGCCAAGAGGAGGCAGAACTCTCTTTCTTGGGGGCTACGCATTGTATGGAGGGAGGAGCCCCATACCTTGTCTTCGATTTAGGAGGGGGATCTACTGAGTTTTCGTATGGAGAAACCACATGTGAACAATTTCTCTCTATAGATGCAGGTTGCGTCAGGATGACAGAAAAATTCATACGGTCTGATCCTCCATTACCGGAAGAACTCTCTGCGGCTCTTTCATTGGTGGAACTCCACCTCAGTGATGTTGAGAAGGAAATTCCGAGTCTTGCTAAAGCAAAGACTTTGATTGGGCAGGCTGGCACAGTAGCGGCAATAGCGATGATCGAACAGGGACTTCAAGAATATTCCTATGAAGCTATTCATCACTACCTAATGAATAAGGCAGATATGGAAGAAGTATTTCGGATACTTGCAACAGACAGCCGAGAGGAAAGACTAACAAATCCGGGGATGGAAGCGGACAGGGTAGACGTGATTGTCGGAGGTTTATGCATTTTGATACAGATAATGCGCCAATTCCATTTTACGCAATGTCTTGTCTCAGAAAGAGACATTCTTGATGGAGTTATTCTTCGACAATTAAGTTAGGGGAGTTTCTTTCCATTGAGATCGCCGAATAATGGGTATTCAGACTATCGTCCACTTCACGGGTGCACGCTCGACTTCAAGTGGGAATAAGAAATGAGAGTAACTAAATCAAGGAACGTCAAAGAATGCCTTCACGGTCATCGTGTGATGTTGCGCGCTCTTGAAGTATCTGATTTCCCTGAATGGAAAAAAATCAGACTAGAGAATATCGATTGGTTGACGAAATGGGAACCCACGCGCCCAGCTGGCATGCCAGATGTAATCAACGATAGAAATGCATTTGGGGCGCGCTGTAATGCCCGAGATCGAGAACGCCACTTAGGTTCCGGTTACGGATTCGGGATTTTCGTTGAAGACAAATTTTGTGGAGAAATAAACCTATCGTCTATTCAGAGAGGTCCGTTTCAAAGCTGCTATGTCGGGTATTGGATAGATCAAGGTCATGCTGGGAATGGCTACACACCGGAAGCTCTAGCTGTTGTTCTAAAGTATGCATTTGAAAATTTGGACCTTCATAGAGTCCAAGTCGCCATTATTCCTAGGAATTCTTCAAGTCGAAGAGTTGTCGAGAAACTTTCCTTAAGAGAAGAAGGAATAGCCGAACGATATCTTGAGATCAACGGACAATGGGAAGACCATATGCGTTATGCGTTCACGGTAGAAGAATGGAACCAGCGGAAAGAAGAACTCATAGAGGGATGGATTAGTTAGATCCGTGGGTTCTATGGAGACGGCTTAGAAGAGATCTTTTTTTGAAGACTTTCCACTAAGCGTGTGAATTCTTCAGATTCCATAGATTCTATTTGCGGAACTACTTCATGTTGGACTGATTCTTCAGAAGTATCTATGGAGGGGAGTTGTTGGAAAGCTATTTTTGTCATTCGAGTTAGCTCCTTCGAGTAGGACGATGCCCGCTGTGCAATAATTAAAGACTCTTGTATCAGCTCTTCATCAGACACGCAGTTCCATGCAAGTCCAGTTCTATATGCATCAGCCCCTCTGAGTACTTCGCCGAACAGAACCATAGCTCGAAGAGTTTGGAAATTTGTCCGTGCTAGAAGGCGCCACGTGTGGCCTCCACCTGGGTGGATCCCTATTTGTAGGAAGCGGCTATCAAATTTTGCAGATTCAGCAGCGATGATTACATCACATGCTAAGGCCATGTTCATGCCCGCACCGACGGCTGCGCCATTCACCGCCGCGACTGTTGGGAGTGTCGAGTTAGCTATGCGAAGAAACCCTCGGTAAATATCTTGGATATTTTCTCTTTCGCGAGCAGCTAGAAGGTCGCCTAGGTCTGCGCCAGCACAGAAACCTTTCCCCGCCCCAGTGACTATCAAGGCTCCAACTTCTTCAGAGCGCTCAAGTTCTTCTAAAGCCTCACATATCTCATCGTTCATAGTGAGGTTGATAGCGTTTCTTTTATCAGGGTCATTTAAAGTAAGAATGGCGACCCTATCGGACACGTCGATTTTTATAAATCCCATACCTTCATTGTGGCTTACGGAAAGTTAAGATGCTTAATCTCAACAAGTTTTCTCCATTGCCTACTCGTTGTAATCAGATAGGTAATCCTGTCCATCAATGCAGTCCTCTGATACCGGACACCACCGGCATGGAGGCCCAGGTTGCGTTGAAGGGGCCCGCTGTTCGAAGCGAAGTTCAGTCAGGCGGGTAATCCCATCTGATATGCGTCCGACAGTTGACTCAAGGACATCTTCGCTAATAATCTCTGGACTGAATTCTCCTTGATCGAGGTAGTAGCTGGCTACTAGTCGGGGAGGGACGCCTATTCTGATCGTGTCCAATAAAGCATAGAAACGTAAATCGTCTCGATGCGCTGGGGAGAATTTCCCAGTTTTGAAATCAACGATTACCTTTCCTGCCGTATTCCCTCCAGCTGAGCCGAGAGTAAGGTCCACTTTCCCAGAAAGAACAACTTTTCCTTCGGCCAATTCGACCCGTATAGGCGTTTCGAGCATTGGCTTCCAACGTTTCTCAAGCGGAGGCCAAGTTTCTAAGAAAGAACCAACACGGGAATTTACCTCACCGCATAACTGGGCCCGATCACCTTCACTTAGCCCTCGAATCCAATCTGCCATGTAGTCAGTTCCCTGTTCAGCCCTGTTTAAAGCTGCATCGGTAAGAGTCAAAGGGTCTTTGGGTCCTTGCCAGAAGATAGATAGTTCTATCGCCTTGTGTGAAAGGGTTCCTCTAGCTGTCGGAATGCTCCATTCGAAACTCTCCTGACTTTCGGCTATATACCGCTTCTCGCATCCCATTAGCTGAGTCAGTAGATGTTTGCTCAGGAAAAGAGATTCATTATTGGGAATGCTCTCAAGAAGATTTTGGGCAACTTCTTCTAACCTTCCTTTTAACGTGTTCTTAAGGCCTGTCGAGAATTGAGGACGCTCGCTTGGTTTCGCCCCAAGCTGGGCTAAAACGTTCTCTTGAGATGGATTCAACTGAGAGGAGGGAGAAACGTCGTATTCGGCCATAGTGTAACTTTAAGCTAGCTTAAATTTTTAACCGTGCATGGTTCAATCTAGCTTTCGCAAAAATGTCATACCGTGCAGTCACAATAGGTGTATGGCGGAATCAAAAACATTTCTATTTGCAAATGCAGTTCGAGTACTCAGCACAGCAGCCCGAGAAGGAGGATATAAAGTTCCTTCATTTAAAGGACCTCCGGATCTTGGCGAACATTCGAGGACACTTAAGAGAAATAACGATGGATCAGTTACTATTTCAGTTGTCTTTCGGGGGAGGGCATGGTTATCTACCCTTTCAGATATCGTCGAAGGGTTTGTCGTAGCCAACAGTCATTTTGAGAAATCCTATGAACTTCGTGACCTTCTCTGGTTCGTCATTGAGGAAGAGGAGTTATCTGCAATTACCGGACTCTCAAACTCTGCACCTAATTACTCGTTTAATTCCGCTGCATAATTCAAATGATCATTCCTCCGTCAACTACCAGTTCAGCACCAGTTATGTAACTTGCTGAATCGCTTAGAAGGAAAGTGACGACCCTCGCTACCTCAGAAGGTTCTCCAGACCGACCCATAGGGATCGAAGTTATCAGTTGGTCAACGGTCTCATCCTCAAGGCCAAATAGGATGTCGGTATTCACAGCACCGGGGTGGACGCTATTGCATCGTACTCCTGAGTTGGCCAGAGTCTTTGCTACTCCCTTGGTCATACCCCTTACAGCCCATTTGCTCGCCATATATGCAATATTCGCTTGCGCGCGCATCCCAGCAACAGATGAAATATTCACGATACTCCCGGATTTCTGGCTGGCCATTATAGGCGCGACAGCAGCCATCCCAAGATAAGTTCCCAATTGATTAACTTCGATGATTCTTTGGAAAACATCATCGGATTCAGAAAAAATATCTTGCGAAGTATAAATCCCGGCGTTATTCACGAGCCCATCGATCCTTCCATGCTCATCAATGACAGAAGAGATAACTTCGTTCCAATTCTCTTTTGATGTGACGTCTAAGCTTCGATAAGTCGCACCTATTTCAGCTGCAGTTTCTTTACCTTGCTCATTAAGTATGTCCGTCACAATCACTTTTGCACCTTGCTTTGATGCATCATGAGCTTCAGCAGCTCCCATACCTTTAGCAGAGCCAGTTACAATAATTACTTTTCCATCAAGGGTGCCCATATCGTTCCTTAATTCTCGCAGCCCGGTTATCTGGTTATTAGAGCTCCATCTACTACTATTTCAGCGCCGGAAATGTAGCTAGCTTCATCGCTTAGCAAAAACATAGCAGTTTCCCCCACTTCGTCCGGAGTACCTGATCGTTGCATCGGCACCTTGGAAACCAGCCAATTTATGGAGTCTTGGCCTAAGTCGAAAAGCATGTCAGTTTCAATCGCTCCTGGGTGAATTGAATTGACACGAATGTTTGAACTACCTAATTCGTTTGCTGCGGTTTTTGTCATTCCCCGAACTGCCCATTTGCTCGCCACGTAAGCGACCGCTGCGAACCCGCGCATTCCCGCTATAGAAGAAATATTGACGATGCTTCCTGCTTTTTGTTCAATCATTGCCGGAGCAACAGCATTCATCCCTAAGAAAGTCCCAACCTGATTCACCTCGATGACAGTCCTATATAAATCTATTGGAGTGTCCGTTACTCCGCCGTGATTTTTTTGGTCAATTCCAGCATTATTGATGAGTCCATCTACCCTTCCAAATTCACTGATAGTAAATTTCACTACTTCAGCCCACTGCTCGGGCGATGTTACATCGAGATTTAGATAGCTATTTCCGGTTTCCTCAGCAATTTGTTTCCCAGCGTCACCCAGAATGTCAGTTACTACAACTTTTGCACCGAGAGATGTAGCTAGTCGGACTTCTGCTGCTCCTTGGCCTTTCGCACCGCCAGTTATAATTATTGTCTTCCCATCAAGCTTTCCCATATTTGCTCCTCACGACATCACGAAGGTTAGACCAGAGCGGACCTTCTTCCTAAATGGATTTTGAAGAAAATGAAATAAGTTCCTGATGGGGTGATGAAATCCGCCTTCAGGTAGTCTAAATGCTAGGCCCGAGTGGCGGAATAGGCAGACGCAGGGGGCTTAAACCCCCCGGCTCCTAATAGGGGCATGTGGGTTCAAGTCCCACCTCGGGCACAGAATGACGTGGGCAGCGGAAGTTCCATTTTTGAGTAAACTGAAATACGGGGGGATTTATGTTTGACTGTTTAATAAAGGGCGGAACGCTCGTCGATGGGACAGGGAAAAAAGGCGAAACCGGTGACGTGGCCATTGAAGGTGGGGTCATTGTTGAAGCCGGAGGCCGGATAAACGGTAACAGTAAGAGAGTTATTGATGCTGATGGGGCCCTTGTAACTCCGGGGTGGGTTGATCTGCACACTCATTACGATGGTCAGGTCAGCTGGGATACAGAGATCGCTCCATCTTCACATAACGGTGTTACTACTGTCGTGATGGGTAATTGCGGTGTTGGCTTCGCTCCTGTTCATCAGGGACAAGAGAAAGAACTCATAGAACTGATGGAAGGCGTAGAGGATATCCCAGGATCAGCTCTTCACGAAGGGATGGAGTGGGGTAAATGGAACACATTCCCCGAATATCTTGATTATCTATCGACCAGAGAATTTTCTCTTGATGTAGGGGCACAAATCGCTCACGGGTCGCTCCGTTATTTCGCAATGGGGGAGAGAGGACGGCTGAATGAAGACGCAACCGAGAGCGATCTGACTCTGATGGCGGAACTTGTTACCGAGGCTCTTGATGCGGGAGCAGTGGGTTTCAGTACTTCAAGAATAATTGGCCACCGGTCTTTATGGGGTGAACCTGTTCCGGGTACTTTCGCGCCGGAAGAAGAAGTACTTGCCATAGCCCAAGCAATGAAAAAATCAGCAAAAGGCGTTTTCCAAATGATCCCAGCTGGGACCGTTGGAAAGATGGAAAGTCTGGGAGGGGAAAAGTACACGCAACAAGAAGAGCATGCACTGATGGTTCGTGTTTCAATTGCTAGCGAAAGACCGGTTACATTCACGCTTGTTCAGTCGCCTGACTATGACCCAGATACTTGGAGAGAAATCCTTAGCCTTACTGAAGAAGCTAATGACAAAGGGGCGAACATATACCCTCAGGTTTCTTCACGTCCCATTGGATTCCTAACTGGTTTAAGCGGCTACCACGCCTTTATGCGGCGACCAACGTATCTGCGTGAAGTGGCCCACTTGCCGTTAAGCGAAAAAGTTCAGGTCATGGCCAAGCCGGAAATCCGTCAAGCAATTCTGACCGAAGCCGATATTCCTCCTGAGGCACCCGGCTCTATGGAGAATGTTTATGGACTATTCAACATGGCGGCCCCCGCCCTATACCCATTAAGTGACCCAGTTGACTATGAACCTGATCTCAGCGAATGTATAGGCGCTAGAGCAAGTGCCAGTGATGTTGACCCTATAGATTACCTTTATGACTTCCTTCTCGAAGATGAAGGCAGGCGATTTGCTTCTCTAAGTGCTATTGATTTACCTGCAAGAATGGACGTTCTACAAGAGATGCTGCTTCATCCAAGTACGGTTACTGGTTTGAGCGATGCTGGTGCCCACGTGACATTGATCTGTGACGGGACGATGCCAACAACTCAACTAACATATTGGACAAGGGATCGCGCGAAAGGGGAGAAGATACCTCTGGAATTTATCGTGAGGAAGCAGACGGCGCTTAACGCTGAGCTGTATGG
>MDTC01248513.1_pt1 | contig 13567 bp, 17 predicted proteins | sample 811181 | NCBI WGS metagenome assembly MDTC01 (sample SAMN05326644, study PRJNA326480) | marine metagenome | isolation source: seawater | place: Pacific Ocean: North | collected 2011
ATCGGATAATTTAAGATATGAGCAAGGGTATCCATTCTTTGTTCATAATTACTAGCATAAATTCCCATAGCTTGTTTTCCCATTGCTGATTGATATGTATTTCTTGGAGATTGATTATGGTGTGGGAAAGGAATACATGATGCTAATGCACCTAATATTAATGATGGATGGATTTCACAATGAGTTGATTTATTTTTTTTATGGTCATCTTCAATATTCATAGAGATGATACAATTATTTGTTTCATATGGGTCGATATATTCAATACAATGGAATTTTGTATTCTTAATATTTGAAGTAAGGTCAAACCACTCTAATTGATTATTTTTTAGATTATCTTGAATATTTGTATTATAAATTAGATTTCCATCTTTGATTATTAACAGTGGCCTTAATGGCCTTCCACTATCACTAAATATATGAATACTATTTGAAATTGTATCCCAATAAATTGATATATATATATTAATACTTCCTTGTGCCCTTTTTTCTTTGAAAATCTTAACTAAATCACGCGGGATTTCTGTATATCCTATCCAATCTCCATTAATAAACACTCGAGTATCACTATTTTTATTGAAAGTATAAATATCAAGATCTTCGAATCCGTAGATTAAATCATTAATATAATACCTTACAGTTTCGGATGTATTTGTAATTGATACTTCACAATTCATTGATAGATTTTTAACTATTCCAACTGCTTGGCCTTCTGGAGTTTCGGTAGGGCAAACATATCCCCATGCAGTTCCATGTAGTTTACGAGGAGGAATTAATTTTCCTGTATTATCAGAAGGTGTTTGAACCCTTCTTAAATGAGATACTGTACTGGGATATGTTAATCGATTCAATACTTGAGAAACACCTTGTTTACTTGCATTGACCTTCATTCCCCAATTACCTGTCGCCATTGCACCTTTCAATATATTCTCTATATATGATCCTCTTATTATTTTATGAATATTGATTTCATTAATTATTTCATTATATTGTTTATTAAGGTTCCATATACCGGAATTCACTTCTTTCATTAGAAATCCTTTGATATCTTTAGTAATTTTATGAATACATTGATATGTTAGACTTCCTAGTAAATAACCGGGTGTTTCAAACCTTTTATTTAAATAACTATCTCTATCATCAAACTTATTTACTCCAATGATACATTTTAATAATTTATTTACCATAAATCCAGTAAAGAATATCTTCTTTTGTTCATCATTACCTAGATGATTTAAATACTCCTTTAAAATTACTTCTCGGACATACTTCATCTTCTTTTCTTCATTTTGAATATAATAATTATTATTGTTAATATGTTTACTAATATATTTAATTGCTTCTTCCTCAGTTCTAACATGATATGCTTCATCAATCGATAATTTAAGGATTTTTAAAATGTTTTGATCAACTGTTGATTTGTTATTATCAATAATATGATAGACTATCTCTTTATCCGATCCACATCCAAGTGCCCTAAATAATATAAAAATAGGTACTTCACTTTTCATATGAGGGAGCATGATACGGATATAATTATTATAAATATCTGGTTTATTTGTAAACCTTATTGATACAACTTTAGGTATCCCGAATATATTTTCATCTAATGAACGTGTTTCACAAATATAAGCATATTTTGATGAATTTTTAGGGTTCTTAAAAACTTGAATTAAATTATTTGCAACTTTTTCCTGTGAAATAATGACTTTCTCATTTCCATTAATTATAAAATATCCTCCTAAATCATATTTACATTCATCTTCTAACCCTTTTTGAGTTAATATACAATATTTTGAATAAACCATAATAGGTATCTTACCAATAATAATATTGGGAATTACATTTTCTTCTAATTCGATAAATGAATTACCTTCTTCAATAGTAATACGTGATATAAAGTCAACTATAATAGGTGATAAATAGGTACTATTTCTTATTCTTGCCATTTGCGGCGTCATTAATTTTGAACAACCATTATTTTCAACCATAAGAGGTTTACCTATTTTCAAACCCTTTACACTTAATTCTATTTTACGAATAGAACAATTTTCATCATTAAAACGAATAATCACCGGAAAATATTGCGATAATATTTTTGGTATTATTTCATCAACATAATGGTTATAAGAGGATATCTGATGGTCTATTATAATGTTTCTCTCATTAAAATATGATTTAATAATAGCATCCGTATCAAGTTGACGCATGTTATAAATAATTTACTCATATTATTTTAAATAATTTCAAATTTAAATTATTTAAAATATGGACCACAATTAATGTATAAATGGATTATCGAATAATTTTACTATTATTAGTAAGTGGTATTATTGGATTTATATATTCGATGTGGAAAGAATACAATGATATAAAAAATAAATTACAAGATCAAGTAAATCAAAGTAAAAAAAATTAAGAAATTGCTAAGTTCTTAAGAGAATCGTAATTAATTAAATTAGATTCTTTAACAAGATGTTTATTTTCTTCATACTCCGCTTTTAATATAGTAACGTATTGTTGAAATATACCATATGTGTCACAATAATTAATAATATCTACTATTCTTCGTTTATAGTATTCACTAACTATTTCTTTATAATCATGTTCTTCAACAATACTTTCATTAATATCGTATTTTTTTAGAGATCGATATAATTGATTATGAACTATTATTGATTGAATAACATATGAATCAATTAATTTTTTATTTCTTCTCATCGTATTCATAATAAGTGTAATTAAGAAATATGGATTATTGTATGATAATTTTAATGTATTTCTTATATACTCTATTTCTTTCTTAATTTCTTCTTTGGAACATAGTTTATTTACGATAATATGACTATAATATGCAAACTCATCGATAGTATCATCTGATGCCTTAAAGAACGTATTATCAATACCATGTAAGTGGTCGATTAAAAATTCAGGAACATACCAACAAAATCCAAAATCATAAATAATTATTTTTATATCATTATTATGAATTGACACTTTCCAATTTCCTTTATGTAAATCTCCATGAATAAAATTTAAAATATGTTCATTATTTTTAATAAATAACTTCATCAAGATAAATATTTTATTCATAGTATATTCATCAATGGAAGGATCTTCATATTTAATACCTTCTTCATAAGACATAATTATTATCCTTTCAGATATTTTATGTAACGTTGGTATGATAATTTTATCATTACCTTTGTAAAAATTATTAAATTTCAAACAATTATTTGCTTCATTAATTAAATTAATTTGAATTCTAAAATCTTTAATGAAATCAATAAGTTTAATAGGTAAATAATATTTTACATAATTCTTCAGAATTGGACAATTATAAAGGATCCATATTATAATTTCAAAGAATGTAATTTGATTTTTCAAATTAGGATGAAGACATTTAATCGCATAGTATTTATTATCAATTTTAGACTTTGCTTTATATACCTGACCTATACTACCAGAAGCAATTAATCCATCAATTTCATAGTCTTTTTTAAATGATGTTTGGAAGTCTTCGTTATAGATTTGATAAGTATATTCAATTGAATGTTCATTACAATTATCATATAGTTCTTCTAATTCACGAAACCATTCATAATTAGGATCATTTGGATTAATATTATAGATAGTTTCGATTTTTGGTAATAACCACTGTGAAAGTTTAATAGCAATGCATCCAGAATCTTTAATAGTATTAATTATTATCTTTCGAATTATTTCTGAATTATCCTTCCGATAATAATAAATAGTTGACCATAATGCCAACTTAATATAGTTATATATAAATATCATTATCTAATAAGTTTATATTTTTTTAAATGATTAAACTTATTTAAACAAAACTTATAAAATAAATAAATAATTTATAAAGGAATGAGTAATATAATTAATTCAACTATACAAGATCTCGTAATATTTTATGTCACAGAAAATTATAAAAAATATCTGATAGACCATGAAATTGAAAGAATATCAGAGGATCAATTAGAAAATGTTATTAGTAAGATGTACAATGAAAAGAAATCACACCTTAGAGGATTCATTAAACAAAGTTTAAAGGAGGTTACAAAAGAAGATTACCCTGGAGATACTTATGTTGATGGTGTTTGCAATCAAATGTATTTAGATGATAAATTATGTATTAATCGACTTGTTATTGAAATAAAAAAAGTACAAAAGAAATAAAATATTGTTATTATATATATTATGGATAGGGGGATCAGTAAACATATCGAAAATGGAGATATTAAGATAAAAAAAAAAAATCCAAGATAAAAAATCTATTTCACCCCGTAGATCGAACTATTCTGATTATTTAAATAGAACATCATCAAAAAAGAAGAAAAGTAAAGGGATGCAATTAGATCAAATTAAGTTAAATGTTATTAAAAAAGATAAAGGGGATCAAAAACAAACTGTAGTTCCTCAAAAACCATCTAAAAAGGTAGTCCCTCAAAAACAATCTAAAAAGACAGTCCCTCAAAAACAATCTAAAAAGACAGTCCCTCAAAAACAATCTAAAAAGATAATTCCACAGAGATCTCGAGTTCAAAAGAAGAAAAGTATCCCTACTAACAAGAATACACCATCTAAAAAGATCCATAGTAAACGTAGGTCTCATAGTAAAAGAATACATCGACGTCGGGAACTACATAAAAAACATACTAAATCGAGACGTATATCTTTCAGGTGTTATCCACAAAAAGATAATGTAAATTTTGACAAGATCATGAAAAATGCTGAAAAAATGTCAGATGAAAACATTAGAAAAGAATTAATGAAAAATGGTATAGAAATTAAAGCAAAAAATAATAAGTTATTAAAAGATTTATATATGTTCTCAAATATGGGCGGTATAAGAATTAGTAAAGAATAATTAATTTCCCTCAACACCATTTGCATCTTCTCCCTCCTCCTCCATGTTATTATTTTTTCTATTGTCCTTCTTTTTGATTGCTCTAATAATAAATTCTTCATTATCAACAAGTAATTTATCTCCATAGACACCCGTTATTTTATCACATTTAAATTCTCTACCTTCAACTACTTCCCCATCAGATAAGACTTGATGGACTACATTAAAAGAAACATATTCTCCAGGGTAAACCTTCTTAAATGAATTTAAAGATTGAATCGATGAAAAATGGAAAAAAATTTCCTTCGAAACATGTTCCGATTGGGGACTTACTACTTTTATAAAGCCGTACCCCTTTTTTTGGTCAAACCATATCACTTTTCCAACTTCAGAACCATAATTAGTATTAGTATCAGTCATTTCCGTTTATTTATATAATAATATATAATTAACCTTTATATATGTTTCGCTTGATTTTTCAAACAATTATATTAATTTATATAATTATTTTGATCTATAGTGTTATTGATATTCAAAAATATAATATTAATGGAATACTAGTTGAAATAAAAGAAATAAAAGAAATACATAATATAACAAATGAATTAGTAAACCTTAACCCCTTAATTATGAAATATAACCATACATTATCTTGTGAAAACCTACCTGAAAATTATATCATGCATGATAGAATTATAAATATTAATGAACTATATAATAAATCAGATAAACAAATACTTATTAATAAAGAAAAAGAAATAATTAATTATCAAAATCAATCTTATGAACAATACTTACCAAATTATAATATATTATATCCATTTAATTTCTCTACATCGATTTATAAGGATGATATTCAGTTACCATTAAAACAATGTATTCATAATTATAATATTATTGGAACCCTCGATGGAGATTCCACATTATATTTATTTAATCCAAAACATAAAAATGAAATCTTACATAAAGAGAATAATGAAATAAAAAAATGGGGACATAAGATAAAACTTGAAAAAGATACAGTTCTATTTATACCTCCAAATTGGTATTATATTCAAGAAATATCAGGTAAATGCATTCAATATCATATCGATATTGATACATATTTTACATTTATACCCATGTTTTTTAAATCTTATAAATAATTTATATTCCTATATAAAAAAGGAAATGAATACTTGTTATTATTATCAATCATTTGTTGGTTTAGATAAAATATTGACTCATCCCAAAGATCTGGATATATTAATTATTTCCTCTATTCATTTTGGAAAAACAAAGGAAAATAAAAACTATATTCATCTCAACGATAATGATCCAAATAATATCATTTTTAATAAATTATGGGAAGAAACAAAAGAATTATCTGAAAAAGGAACAACCATCATGTGTATGATGGGAGGGGCCGGAGGAGCATATCAAACATTGTTTTCTGATTTCAAAGTATATTATCCTTTACTACTTAAAATGATTAAAGATAGACCCTGGATAAAAGGTATTGATATAGATATTGAAGAAGAAGTAGATATCAAAAATGTAAAAATGCTTATTGATCAATTAGATAATGATTTTGGAAAAGAATTTATTATTACAATGGCTCCATTAGGTTCTTCCCTCGAAAAAGATGGTGGAAGTATGGGTGGTTTTAATTATAAAGAATTATATGATTCTGAACAAGGGAAAAGAATTAATTGGTTTAATTGTCAATGTTATTACGAATATACCGTTGATATCATTGACAATATTACTAAAAATGGTTATCCTCCTGAGAAGATTATCATGGGAATGGAATCAGGTCAATTCACAGACTCATCTTTCCTAAAAAATATTCAAGGAATGAAAAAAAAATACCCGAAACTAAAAGGAGTCTATGACTGGGAATATCTAAACGCACCACCCGATAAAACAGATCCTTCGCAATGGTGTAAATTAATTAAAGGAATACATTAATTATCAAAATCCTTCTTAAGATTAGGAGGATATTTCTTGAATGCACGTGTTTGATAATAATTCATAGGTTTAATATCTTTAACCATTAATATCCTTGTAAAATCACGCGTTTCATATTGTGTATCATATGATATCTTCTTTGGATTTCTTATATTTTTAGTACTTATTATATTTTTAGTACTTATTAATCTACGTAATAATAGTATCATACCTTTTATATATTTATATTTTTTATTTTTAAACTATTTTTATAATTTAATCTTTATTAAAATAACATTGAGTGCAATACTTGAAATTTCTTGGTATACCATTAATAGATTTAGAACATGTTAAACATTTTCTATCTTCTGAAAATTCTAACATACCTCCAAAATTATGAACCCAATCTTCAACTGAAGTATTTTTACATTGTAATATAAAATGACCTTTACCACCGCATTTCCTACAATAATTATATTTTTCACAATATAATTTAGCAGTCATTATTTTATCTTGATCTAATAAATTACAACTTGTGAAAAGTGATCCTCTAACATTATCTATACCATGAATTCTTATTCTTTCAAGTGTTTCATCTAATTCCCAAAAGGGAGATTCTTTCGAAATTGTATTTAACTGTTTAATTACATTGTATTTTTTTGTCCACGAAGATCCATTATTATTTTCATGTAACCAGATTCGTCGTTTTACATTATTTGATTTTCCAACATATATTTTTCCTTTCTCTAATTCGAGAACATATACTTCTTCCTTATGTTTCTTTTTAAAATTACAACAGAATAATCTTTTTAAACACGACATTTATTACATATTTAATTTTTCTTTTAAACTATAATTTAAAAATAATTTTATAATTTAAAATAGTTAGATGTCATTTTTTAAAATCGTAAATCAAAAGTATTCAAATGTAAAATTACGAATACCTTTCCCTTTAATTGATATTTACTATTTTAAATGGAATGAATCAAAGACAATTCCTATACATAATCATGCTAATAAAGGTTGTTTAATGTTTCTTATGAAAGGGAGTATTTATGAAAAACTATACAATGAAAATTTTAAACTAAAAAGAATAAATCAATATATTAGTCCTTCAATATCTTATATTAATAATAAATTAGGTCTTCATTCAATTAAACCTGAAAAGGGGTCACAATCACTTCATTTTTATTATCCAAAAGGACACAAAACAAAATATTTTAATAATAATAATGAGACTAATCCATCTATTACTAATAGTTAGTATATTATTCTTTTTCTATGTTGAATATTCGATTGGTAATGTATTTTATAGAATCGATTCTTCCGGTACTAAAGTATTTCATATATGTAATGTATTTAATTATATGATAGAACCCTTTCGAAAATCTATACTATGGAACTATGAGTTACTCGATGTTAATTATATATTTATAATGGTTTGTACTATATGTTTTCATAATATTATGAAAGTAATTAATATCTAAATTATTATATAGTAAGTCATAAAAATATGCCATGGAATACAAATATATGGAGTAATACTATTACCGAAGAACAGTTAGATATTGCTATTCAAACAGAACAAACTGCTCAAAGTAAAGAAGTCTTGCGTGAAAGAATTCAACAAGAATATGATACAATATTACAAGAAGTAAATACTCTATCTGCAGAATTGGAAACAATCACCGCATCAAGTAATGCAGATGGAGATGTAATTTCTAGAAAACAAGCAGAATTACAAGTAAAATTAACGGAAAAAGCAGAAAAAGAAGCAGAAAGGAATACGGTTGTAGCAGAAGCTCAACAAGCTATCGCTGCCGCCGTAAGACATTCATCACTATTAAATTCATGTAATTTTGCAAATGATGATGTATGTGATGAATTAATATGTGCTCCAAATACAGATACAGATGATTGTAATGGTATTGAGGTACCATCAGACGAAACGCTTATCTTAAGTTCGTTTGGTAGTATTGAGGATATGTATTCCGATGTATCTGGAGATAAAGTATATACAATGTTTGATATTTTAAATAAAATTACAAAAAATGTATTGTCTGAAAAATGTGATTCAAAATGTAGTTCTTCTGATATCGATATTATTAGTGATATATTATCACCAGTATTCAAAGATAGAAGTAAATCAATGGAATTTATAGGACTTGGTATAGAAATGGCGTCGAATGTGGATAACGCCGGAGATTATTTCAATGTAAAATCTTATGAAGATATAAAAAATGAATTAATTGAATTAAATGGATCATGTGAAGAATGTATAATTAATAATACTAACTTAAATGAAAGGACATGTGAAAATATTTTTGGTGTTAATAGTGATTTTCATTTTATTAATGATTATAATAATAATAAAGACTTAAAATATAATTGTCCTTCAAAATTTAAAGATAAATCAAAATTGGATGAGATAAAGTGTTCAAGTGATAAAGATTGTAACAAAACAGATTGTTGTGATAAAAAAGTATCAGGAACATCATCCTCTCTTATATTTGGAGGAGGTACATCCTTCTTATTTTCTTTCTGTTGTTGTATATGTATTGTAGTCTTTCTGTTTGTTGCTTTAAGGTTTTGGTTAATTAATAAGTCCCTCGAAGGAATGGGTATGAAGTCTACAAAACAAAAAATAAGTGCTGTAGCATTTCATAAAATGATATAATATATTTAAATTTGATTTTTTATGTTATTTAATAACTTATTTCATTATTAAAATCAAATGAATAATAATTTTATACGTGATCTAATACTCATCCAAAATAAAGAATTATTAACAAGAATTGCAAATGATAAATTCGATTCCCCTGAAAATAGAGAAATATTTATTGCAAATTACCATAAAAAGAATTATGCCGTTTTAAATATCACTAAAAAAGATACAAGTAAAAGTCAAATTAAAAAATATAAAAAAATGATACGTTTAAAAGATTCATAAATTATCAACTCATTTATTGGTGGACACAACCATAATCGTGTCATTGAATCCTTACAATTACAACAAAGAATATTTATCGATTATAATATTCTACGATGATTATAACATGACCTAAACATACCTCGTCTTAGCAATAAGATTCGTCCAATAAGAAGTGAGAGTTATTATTGGGAACATACGATATCCTTTAAAGATGTTTAAGTATTGCGTTATAGTTCTTTTCTATACTATTTATTTTCACTTGAAATATATTTCAAATATATTTATCTAGTTCCCCTACGTTTTTTTCTATTTCTACTTCTCTTTCCTTTTCCACCAATCGATGTAGTTTTTTTTAACTTATTATTACTCTTAATTTTGGGTTTAGGGGCAACACTACTTTTTTTACTTAGTGATATCTTCTTTGTAAGTTCTTTTTTTAGATCCTTTAATCTTTTACTTCTATCAGCAGAATAGGTCAGCATATTAATTCTTTCAGGTGGTCCTTTTCTCCTTCTGGGTACTTTTCGAGACCGTGATTTCGATTTCGAACGCGCTTTTGGTAATGCTTCAGGAGGCACTTTAGGTGTCATTGACTTCTTCTTACTAGTAGTTAAGTTTTTTAAATATTCATCTTTACAATAGTTACATGAGTCAATATATCCATCATCACAATATAACTTATTTTCAAACATATTAGTTGCATATTCTTTTGCGACTTTACTTGATACTCCTTTCTTTTGTAATAATCGAACGAGATTACTACATTCTTTTCTCATATCTGTTTGTCTTATTTTAAGGCGGTGAATTTCTAATTTCATTTTTTCATTTTCCTTATTTCTTTTCTTTAAAAAAAAATCATTATCATTATCATTATTCTGTTCATTTGTCATTTGTTCATGTTCTTCTTGTGTTTCGTATCCCGACCCACCTTTCTTATTTTTATAACGACGTTTTTTAGTATGCTTTTTAGTACCCATTTTATATTAAAATATAATATTATTATTTGAGACAATATTCAATTACTTGTTTTGCTAATAATGAATAGGCTTTACCATTTGATTCTTGTTCTCCTGTAGTTGGACATATTTCGATTTCATTAATAAAGAATTCTCTACATCTTTTATCATTATTCATACAACACGCAAAATCAACACGACATTGAATTAATTGTTCATGATCTTTGAATATATCTTTTAATAATTTTTTAGCAGTATTTAAACATTCTTTTAATAATTCTGGTTCTATTTTATCTTGACTTTGAAAAACTCCTTCTCCATCTTTCCATTTTTGATTATAGGAGAATATATTTTTCCCATTAATCCAATATGTTTTGATTTCACCGAATTTATTAAATTCTTGAATGTATGGTTGTAATAAAAGTCTTTTGTATCCCTTCTTTTTAAGCTTCGATAAATAACTATCCACCTTTTTTATAGTTGGTTTTTTTATTATCTTAAATCCATCTTTAAAAGCACCTAATTCAGGTTTGATGATAATATCAGTTAAATTATTTTTGGAAATAAAGTCCATAATTGATTTTGTAGTTGATCTTGACAAATCAATAAATTTTGTTTGAGCAATATTATATCCTTTGTTATCTAAATATTTCATATATTTATGCTTATTAATAATAAATTGTTGCATCTTTTGAGAAGGAAATACTGTCGCCTTTGTTTTTTTAAGTATGTCCATATACTTCTTATATTTCTCAATACCTCCATGCATAAATGAATAAACACCTTCATAAATACAGAAAATACAATCACATTGATTACAGCCCTTAAGAGTTAATTCTCTACCAAATAAAGGGATAACAGTGAAACCCTTTAATTCACCTTGTTTTTTTATTTCAGCAAACATGGCATAATCATAAGGTATATAATCACTATAGATATCATATTCTTCTAATATTTTTAAAGATGATTTATTTTTATTATAATATTTTTTAGAAATAGGTTCATCATCAGTTCCAATTATGACTCCAATTGTTTTCATTTATATTATAATATTTTATAATATATAATATATTATAAAATGAGCAAATATCCGATATCGAATTCTGATTTTTATTTAAGAAGTGGTAATACAGATTATACAATTGACACAAATAAAAAATGTTCCGAAACGCAAGGATTCTCAAGTACATGTACCGAAGGTGTAAAATTTGGATTTCATAAACCATTAAACGAGGTATGTAAAGATATTAATAATGATAATAATTATTATAATGAAAATTGTAATTCGATTTGGAATAATATGACAAAAAGAAAATCATTAGTTAAAGATTATTAAATAAATAATAAATAAATAAATAAATGGAACAATCAAAATTCTTAGTAAATAAACATCATAATATCTATAATCAAAGACCCCTTCAATTTACAATTAATATTTGCACAGACTGTACAAAGAAAAAAAAGGAATATGCTAAAGCAGAATTAGAAGAGGGATATCCTAAGGATATCCTTAATTTAGGTTTTATTGATATCCTTTCAAATAATAAACAAATCTTGATTACTACACCTACAATGGTTTGTCCATTCGGATTTAATAAAGAAGGTAATCAATTAACATTACAATTTACAAATTATAAAACCGATTCTGAAATGAATAGTTTTTATAATTTTATTGAAGAACTCGAGTTGAAACAAATGAAGTACCTTGGTTTAAATGAAGATGAAAGTGATTTGTATATTCCACAAATAAGATACGATAAGAATGGAAAGTATGATCCGAATCTATTAATTAAGGTTCCTTTTCGAGATAATTCATATGATGTTGATATAAGAACGAAGAATTCATCCTGTTCAGTAACTAATGTTTATAAGTTTAGTAAATTAAAGTGTGATATTTTTATTGATAAGATTTGGAAATTTAATGGTAAGTTTGTTTGTAAGTGGAAAGTTAAAAGAATACTTGTTGTTTAAGATTGCGTTAATTTAGAGTATAAAGTATCTATTTCATAAAATAAAATGAGTTCCATTAAGAAGTGCGAGGATGTTGATTTAAAAAAGATAAATTATTCAAAACCAGAAAAAATTGGACAGTCTTATTTTGCGCCATTTAGTTATGGAGAAACATTAAGTCCCTTATATATTCAAACACCAAAAATCAATTGTTTAACAAATTTATGTGAAATGAAAGATAGAAAAGCACCCTATATTGAGGTAGAGATACCACACGGTAAATTAGATTTATATGATTTATTCTTATCTTTAGATGACCAGAATATTAAAACTACAGTTCAAAAATCAGAAGAATGGTTTAATAAAGAATTACCCTTGGAAGCAATTGACGATATGTATAAAAGGACGACAAAACCTTTTAAGAAGAATACAAATCCGAGTTTGAGGTTTCGTTTACCATGTGTTAAAAATGAAATTAAATGTGGTATTTACAATCAAAAAAAGGTTTTCATTGATATTAATGATGTTAAAGAAGATAGTGAAATCATACTTATTTTACATATTCGAGGATTAAAAATACTCAAGACATACTATTATTGTGATTGTTATGTTTCTCAAATAAAGGTATTTCAAGATAATGAATCAAAGTATAATATTATACCCAATTATAGTATTATCGATTCTGATGATGATTATGAACATATTTTCGATGAAGAAATTATTCAATCTGCAAATGAAATTATTCAAAAAAAAGAAGAAGAAAAAAGATTCAAAGAAGAAAAAGAAGAAGAACAAAGGTTAAAAGAAGAAGAACAAAGGTTAAAAGAAGAACAAAGATTAGAAGAAAAAAGATTAGAAGAAAAAAGATTAGAAGAAAAAAGATTAGAAGAAAAAAGATTAGAAGAAAAAAGATTAGAAGAAGAAAGGTTAAAAGAACAA
>MDTC01077649.1_pt1 | contig 13565 bp, 9 predicted proteins | sample 811181 | NCBI WGS metagenome assembly MDTC01 (sample SAMN05326644, study PRJNA326480) | marine metagenome | isolation source: seawater | place: Pacific Ocean: North | collected 2011
AGACGCCCGCCCGGGCCGAAGCCGGGGCGGGCGCTGCGTGCCGGCCGACGCGTGGCGCATCGGCGGACGGATGGGGTCGATCAGCCGTTGGTCTTGACGACCACGAACCGGAAGCTGCCGAACTGGGCCTGGCCCGCGGTGTACATCACCTCGCGGATCAGGCTGAACGGGAGCTGGCGGTCGCACTGCAGCAGGATCTCGCCCTTGAACTCGGCCTCGGCCAGGCCGGTGCTCGCGGCGATCTCCTTCTGCTCCTCGGCCTTGTCGAGGAGCATGTCGTACAGCTCGGTGATGAGCTGGCCCTTCTTCTCAGACTCCGCCACCTGGTAGGTGACGTTGCCGTCATCATCGACGACCTCCTCGACGGCCACGGCAGGCTCACCCTCGACGAGGATGCCCTTCTGTGACACGACGAGGGCGACCGACTTCTTGATGTCGACGAGCGCCGAGGACGAGGGGATCTGCAGGTCGTCGGAGGCGACGACGGTGACGTCGCTGGCCTCGTAGGACTTGAGCAGGAAGCAGAGGATGATGGTCATCGCGTCCATCAGCGAGGTGATCGTGAGACCACCTTCGGCGACGTCGCGGCGGGTCTTCTTGCCAGGCATCACTCGCCTCCTTCGCCGCCGCCCTGCACGCCGCCAGCAATGACGACGAACGGGAACAGGCAGCGTCCGTTGCAGAACGCGTCCGCATCGGTGGTGCCACCGGCGTCCGGGTCTTCACGGGTCGCGTCCATGGTCATGACGAGAACTTCGTAGGGGAGGTCGGACTCGGGCACGAGAATGACGTTCTTCTCCTCGGGCTTGTCGTCCTTGATCCGGCCGAGCATGTCCCGGAGGGCGCGCACATCGTACGCAGCCTCCGCGGTCTCGCCCGCGGCGCGGTCAAAGGTACAGCCGGGGATCAGGCACTCGATGGTCGCGCCCTTCTCCTCGCCTTCGTCGCCGCCGCCCTCGCTCTCGAGCTCGGGGTGGTTGCCGGAGACCGTGAACCCTTCGTCCGTGATCATCACGGACAGGTTCAGCGGCTTCTCGTCCGGCTCCTCCTCGACGGGAACGGGCGGGCCGATGGCGGGAAGGGTGGAGTCGATGACGGCGTAGCTGACGAACTGTGCCGCCATCAGCAGGAACGGGATGAGGATGGTGACCAGGTTCATGATCGGAACCAGGTTCAACTCCTCGGCCTGCTCGCCGCGCTTCTTGCCCTTCATGGTCAGGCTCCTGGAGGTGGGGGGAGGAAGGTGTTGCCGGGGCTAGGCCCCGGCCACGCCACGAACGCGATCAGCCCTCGGCTGCCGCGTCCTCCTTGAGGGTGCCGCGACGACGGGCCGCGAGCAGGTTCACCACCTTCAGACCGTAGTGGTCCACGTCGTCCAGGATCTTGTTCGACCGGTTGAGGACGATGGCGTGGATCAGCAGGATCGGAATGGCGACCATGAGACCACCGGCGGTGGTGTACATGGCGATGGAGATACCACCGGCCAGCAGGGTCTGCTTCATCTCGGGCGGAGCGGTAGCAACCGCCTTGAACGCCTCGATGAGACCCCAGATGGTGCCGAGCAGGCCCAGCAGGGTGGCGACGTTGGCCAGCATGGCCAGGTAGCTGGTGCGCTTGTTGACCTTCGGGCCGACCTCGAGGATCGCCTCGTCGATGGCGTTCTCGATCTCCTTCTCGGTCCGGTTGGCCCGAGTCAGGCCGGCCTTGACGACGCGGGGAAGCGCGGCGTGCGGCTCGGCGTTGCAGAGCTTGATGGCCCGGTCGATGTTGTTGGCCATGATGAGCTTCTGGATCTGCGCCATGAACGCCGTGGCGTTGATGTTGGCGCGGAACAGGATGTAGAAGAGGCGTTCGAACGCGATCGCCAGCGCGAACACGGCGACGACGAGGATGGGAATCATCCAGACGCCGCCATCCTTCATGGCGATCAGGGAGTCGATAAAGGCCATCTCGCTTCCTCCGGCTTGGTTCTCCCCTCCCGACCGCTTCTGTTGCGCGGTGCCCCCGGGAGGGGTGTTCGAGGACCCGTGGACCATACCCAACGGGCGTCGCCGTGTGTGGCTTCGTGTTGTGAGGAGGGTGTCAGACCTGCTGGCCACCTGTTCCGCACGACACGGAAGACTCGTCGAATGGGTACGGGTTCGTCAAGAGCCCGCAAGACGAAATCTGTGCGCCTTGGCGCGCGACTGACGTGTTGCAGGACGGCACGTACCTATCAGGCCTTGACGCGTCCAGGGTCTGCATGCTGTCAAGGCCTCGATACAAGGCCGCAACCCTGTGATGTCAGCACCCCAGAAAGCACGACGACCCGCTCGTGGAGCGGGTCGGGCGGGGCGCTGACGGGACTCGAGGCCCTGCGCGATCAGAACGGCGCCTTGCCGACCGCCTCGATGATCTTGGGCAGGAAGCGCTCGTCGAGCTCGAGATCGTAGGCCTTGGAGAGGTCCTCCCGGTCGATGAGGACCGTGAAGTCCGGCAGGTGCTCCTTGCCGACGATGACGGTGCCGGCGCTGCTGGCGTCCAGGTCCAGGGCGCCGTCCTCGAAGGCGCGCCCACCGCTCGACGCGGAGGTGGCCGGGGTGGCCTGATCGCCGCCCTCCTGGTCCTGCGCCAGCGCTGGCGTGGCGAGGAGCACTCCGGACACGAGGATGATCGCTGCACGCATGGTTGCCTCCGCGCTCACTGGTTGCCCCATGGGGAATCGGGCTGCTCGGCACCGCCGTCCTGGGCGCCACCGCCGTCCTGGGCGCCACCGCCGTCCTGGGCGCCGCCGCCGTCCTGGGCACCGCCGCCGTCCTGGGCGCCGCCGCCGTTCTGCTCGGCCTGCTTGAGCAGGCGCTCACGCTCGAGCTTCTCCGCCTCGCGGCGCTTGCGCTCCTCGTCCTTCTGCTTCTGACGCTCGGCGCGCTGCTTCTCCTTCTCGACGTCCTCGATGTAGCCCTCGACCAGCTCCTTCTGCTCGCCGCCGCGGCTGACGTAGGTCCGGAAGGCGGAGATCGCGCCGTCATAGTCCTTGAAGTAGTCGCCGAGGAGCACGCCCATGTTCAGGTAGGGATCGGCCTCGTTCGGGCGCGCCGCGATGGCCTTCTCGTACATGCTCTTGGACTGCTCGAGCTTGCCCACGCCGCGGTAGGCAATGCCCAGGTTGACCATGACGCCGTAGTTGTCCGGCTCCTGGGAGAGCGCCTCCTCGAGGAGCGGCACCGCATCGGCGTAGTTGTGGTCGTCGATGTAGAGGCTCGACAGGTAGATGAGCGTCGGCAGGTAGCGGCCGTCGAGGGCGTAGCTCTCCTCGAGCTGACGGCGGGCCAGCAGGGGCTCGTCGTTCAGGTACAGGGCCCAGCCGAAGTTGGTGCGGATGGGCGCGTTGTTCTTCGCGCCTTCCTGGGACAGGGCCTTCAGGTAGACGAAGCGCGCCATCGAGAGGTCGCCCTTCTCGATGTAGACGAGGCCGAGGTCGTTGTAGACCGGCAGGCTCTTGCTGTTGTAGGCCAGCGCGGACTTCGCTTCCTTGATCGCCTCGTCGAGCCGGCCCTGGCGCCGCAGCGCGCCGATGACGGCACTGCGCAGCTCCATGTCGTTCTCGTCGACCTCGATGCCCTTGCGGTAGGTCGCGATGGCATCCCGGGTCTTGCCGTCCTTCTCCTGGAGCAGGCCGAGGCCCATGTAGGCGCGCGCCAGCTTCGGATCGAGCTCGATCGCCCGCTCGAAGGCGCGCTCCGCCTGGGCGTTCTCGCCGAGCTGGTCGTGCGCGAGGCCCAGGTTGTAGAAGACGTAGGCGTTGTCGGGCGTGCTGCGCGCAAGCTGATCCAGGATGCCCAGCGCGCGGCGCGCCGACTCGGGCGTGCCGATGGTCAGCGTGGCGACCGCGTCGTCGAGTCGGCGACGCACCTCGGCCGGGGAGAGGTCCTTCTCCTTCGGCTCGGGCCTGGGCTCGGGCGTGGTGACCACGGGCTCCGTCGTGGTGGGCGTGGTGTCGCCGACCGCGGGCTCGGGGGTGGTCTGCTTGGGCGGACAGCCCGCGAGCAGGGCGAGGAGCGCGAGGGCGCCTGCAACGGTGAGCGTGCGCATCAGTTGCCTCCCCACGGGTTGGTGCCGTCGGTTCCGCCAGCGCCACCGTCAGCGGGCTGGCCATCGGGCTGGCTCGGCCCCCCGGGGCTGCTCCCCTCCCCTTCCCCGGACGCGCCACCCTCGGCACCGTCGTCCGCGGGCATCGAGAGCGGGCGCAGGGCGGGCAGGCCCTTGAGGTCGGTGCCGCCGCGCGCCTCTTCCTTGATGTCCGGGTAGTTGAAGGGATCGAGCTTGTTGAGGGTCTCGTACGCCTTGTCGATGTAGACGCTGTGCTGCTTCTGGGTCTTGCCCTGCTCGATGAGCGCCTCGAAGCGCTTGCGGGCGACACTCTCGAACTCCTCGGCCACCGGGCGCCAGCTCTCCTCGTAGAGCTCCCACCAGATGTCGCAGTCCTCGTCGTCGCTGAACGGGCAGTCCATCTTGTAGATGAGCTCGGCGATGAAGAGCTTGGCGGAGCCCATCAGGTAGAAGGCGCCGGTGCCGTACTCGAAGTCCTTGTACTTGGTCAGCAGGTCGCGAGCCTTGGCCTCGAACTCCGGGATGTCCACGGCGTCGAGCTTCTCGAGCATCGCGTTGTCCTTGTCCTGGTTGCCGGTCAGCTCCTTGTCGACGAGCTTGTCGTAGTCCTCCTTCAGCTTCTTGAAGGCCCACTCGGCGACGTAGCGGTTGGCGATGCCCGAGAGCTGGGTACCGCTCGCGGCGTAGCTGTCGAACGTGGCCTGCAGGTCGTCCATGGCGCGCTCGTAGGCGCGGGTGTTGCCCTTCTGGAGCTGGGCGATCCGGTACTTGGCCTCGATGACGTGGCTCGGGTTGGAGCGGTCGGAGTTCGGGCCGTAGCGGCGGAGGTAGTCGTTGTAGAAGCGCAGGGCGTCGCGCTCGCTGACCAGCTCCCACTGCTCGCCGGCCTTGAACAGGACCTCCTCGGCGTCCTCCTGGTCGCGGAAGACGTCGGCGTACTTCTGGAAGCCGAGCGCGGCGCCCCGGTGATCCCCCAGGCCGATCTTGAGGAAGGCGACGTTGTACAGCGCGTCGGGCGTGTTGATGTTCTTGCGCTGGGGATCGTTGTCGACGAGGCGCTGGTAGTAGTCGATGGCCTGCGTGAGGTCGAAGACCGCCTCGTAGTTGAGGGCGATCCGGTAGTACAGCGGGAGCGACAGGTCATCGCGCGGGTAGAGCTCGACGTAGCGCTCGAACAGCTCGTTCGCCTTCTCTGCGCGACCGACGATCTCGTAGTTGTTCGGGGCGTTGTAGGCCGCGAACTTGCACTCGTCGCTGTCGCGCATGGCGCGGGAGTCGCACTCGTGGTTCTGGAAGTACTCCTCGTAGCACTCGGCCGCGCCCAGGCGGTCGCCGGTGTCCTTCTTCGCCTGGCAGATGCGGAACTCGGCACCCTCGGCAATGCCGTCCCAGACCGAGTTGTCGACGTCACACTGGGAGAAGAGCTGCCCGAAGCGCTTGGCCGTCTGGGCCAGCTGGACGAGGTCGCCCTCCTGCTTGTAGGAGTCGGCGATGAGGGTCGCGGCGAAGCTGATCTCGTCGACGTTGCAGCGCACGTCGATGTCGGCCTCGCCCAGGGCGATCAGGCCCTCGGCGCGCTTGCGAGCCTCGTCGAAGCGGTTGTGCTTGGACAGGATCAGCGCCGGCGTGTACTGCAGGAACCACTCGTTGTCCGCGTATGCGTCGCGGTAGTCGGGCAGGCCCTCTTCCTGGGGCTCGCCGAACTCGTGGCTGACCAGCAGGTCCATGGACTCGATGAGTGCCTGGTGGTCCTCGGGGAGGCGGTAGACCAGGATCTCGGAGCCCGCGTCGGTGGTGACCGTCTTCTCGACCTCGGCCGAGTTCGAGCGCTCGTCCAGGGGACCGTGGATGTCGCCCTTGGCCTCGATGATGGACTTGCGCGCGGTCATGATGCCGAACAGCGCGCCATCACCGTAGGGGTGGTTGTCCCGGGTCTGGACCAGGGAGGTGAACTCCTTGAGCGCCTCCTCGTAGCTGCCCCACGGACGCTGGGAGTCCTTGGGATCGGCGTTGAGCAGGGCGTTGGCCAGGTACCACTGGTTCTGGAAGAAGTTGTCCGCGATCGGGAACTTGTCCATGTACTCGCGGAACTTGGCCGCTGCCATGCGGTACTTGGCCGGATCCTGATCCCGCTGGGCGTCCTGCATCAGGCCGATGGCGACCTGGGCGAGGCTGCCCTCCACGAACTGACGCACCGTGTCGAGCGCGTCGGGGTTGTTGCGGTTGGCGACCCACCACGGGTTCGGCTTCTCGGTGCCGGTGTAGGGGTCGATGATGGTCTCGCCGTAGCGCTCCACCAGGAGCTTCTGCTCCACGGGCAGGTCGCGATCGAGGTCGGGATCCATCTTCTGCGGCAGGAGCCAGATCTTCTTGCGCTGGAAGATCGGGTTGTCCGACTCGTTGACCCAGCGGGCATCGGTCTGCAGGTGCTCGTAGACGTCGATCGCCGAGTCGAACTCGTAGCGGCCGCCGTTCTGGGTGCCGGGCGCACAGGCGTCGGGCACGGGGATGCACCCGGCGAGCACCTCGGCGAGGGCCTCGTAGACGTCGCGCTCCCACGGCCGGGGCCCGATGCGGCCGAAGTACTCCTGCCCGACCTGCACCGGCGAGCGGAAGCCACCGGGGGTGGAGTAGCTGCGGTCCGAGATGTCGGCGAGGGTACGAGCCAGGTTCAACCTGGCATCCGGGGCGTAGTCACTCTCCTTGCCGCTCTCCTTGAGGGAGCGCTCGGAGTCGTCGAGGATCTTGGTGAAGAGCTCGAGGGCACGCGGCTCGTAGACCTCCGGGTCCTTGCCCGCGAGCTTGTAGGAGGTCCACGCCAGCTGGAACATGCCGTCGTAGTAGTACGGCCCCTTGGGGCCCTTCTCGACGACCGCGGCGTACTCCGCGAGGGCATCGTCGAACCTCTTCTCGTTCTCGAAGAGCAGCTTGCCCAGGAACATGTGGGCCGCGTCCGCGAGATCGCCCTCCTCACCGGTGACCCGCAGCAGCTCCTGGAAGGCCATGCGGGCCTTGTAGTAGTCGTGCTGCTTGGCCTGGGTGTCCATGTAGGCGAAGCCGAGCGAGTAGTACGCCCGGTCGAGGTGCACCCAGCGGTCCTCGGCCTCGAGGGGTTCGTTGCGGGCGATGATCTGCTGGTAGAGCCCGATGGAGCGCGCGAGGTCCTTCTGCGGGAACTCAAGCTCGCCCTCGGCCATGAGGGCTTCCATGAGGGTGGGGTCGGGATCGTCACCCTCGAGCGCGGCCTCGGCCTCGGCCAGGCGGCGATCGTACTCGGCCTCGCGGTCGCCGAAGTTGGCCTGGGAGTCGAGCCACTCTTCGACCGCCTTCTCGTAGTAGAGCTCGGCCAGGCGGAAGCGCACGTTGTCCGCCTCGGGCACGCCCGGGTAGCGGACCAGGAACTCCTTGAGCCGATCGATGGCGAGGTCGCGCTGGGCGCGCTCCTTCTCCTCGAGGGTCTGGACCAGGGCGTCGTAGCCGTCGCTGACCCGGTCGAGCTCCTCCGTCTTGCGGCTCGCGAGGTAGCGCTTGACGTCGTCCTCGAACTCGATGGCGCGCTGCTCGAAGCGCTCCTGGATGGCCTTGTAGGCCTCCACTTCCGCCGGATCGCGGACCGAGCTGCGCTCCACCGCGGCGACCGTGCCGCCCTGACCACCGTCGGCGGCCGTGGTCTCGGGCGCGGCATCAGCGGCAGCACTTCCGTCGGTCTCGGGACCTTCCTGCCCCGCCGCTGCGAGGGGCAGCAGCACGGCGAGGGTGGTCAGCAGGGACGTGAGGCGGCGCATGTTCACCTACAGCCGGAGCTTCTGCTCGATCAGCTCGAAGCGACGGGAGATCTGGTCACGAAGGGCGTTGCGCTCCTCGATGACCCGGGTCTTCTCGTCTGAGACTTCGACCTTCTGAGCCCAGTAGACGTCGACGATGCCCACGTCCGCCCGAAGGACGGAGTCGGCGAAGAAATCTTCGAGGCGACCGAAGCCGGACCGGGTGAGGTCCTCGGAGACGGTCTGGGCCTCGGTCAGGGTGCTCTCGAGCTCCTGACGCTGCTTGTCCACCTCGGCCACCTCGCGATCGAAGCGGGCGCGGATGCGGGTCAGCTCCTCGGACTCGAGGGGACCGAGCCGGCGGGAGGCGTCGGAGAGCTTGCGGTCGGCGGTCCACAGGATCTCGTGCTGGCGATCGATCTTGGAGAACAGATCGCTCATGCGCGGATCGCTGACCTGGCGACGGAGGGGCTGGAGCTGCCCGCGCAGGGCGTCGAGGTCCTGCTGCACGGTGGCAGAGTCCGCCTCGGCGATGGCCTGCAGGCTGGTGTTCTTGCGCTCCTCGACCCCGGCACCGACCGACTCGGCCTGACGCTTGGCATCCCCGGACAGGGTCTGGGCCAGCACGTCGGCCTCGAGCTGCGCGAGCTCGTAGTGGCGCTGCACGCCCAGGCTGCGATCCAGCTGGAGGTCGTAGCGGATCTGGTCGAAACCGCCGATTCCCTCCGCATTCTCGAGCACACCCTTCAGCTCGCGGATGATGGACTCCGAGGCGGCGATGTTCTGCCGCTGGTCCTCGAGGTCCCGGTAGACGGTGATCGCGCGGGACAGGTCGCGGTCAGCCATGACCATGGACATGGCGTAGGGCGGGAGCTGATCCCGGGTGCCCTGGAAGCGCTCGCCGGACTTGAGCAGCTCGCGGAAGTACTCCTTGGGCTTGTCGTCCGAGCGGGCGAGCTCGCCGAAGCGCTCACGGATGGGGCCGTACTCGGTGATCACGTCCTCGTAGCTGCGCATGGCGTTGTCGTACTCGACCGCCTGGATCTGCAGGTGGCCCCGCAGCAGCTTGAGCTTGGGCGTGTAGGGGTGCTCCGGGTAGGCGAGCAGGAAGATGTCGATTCCGCGCAGGGACTGCTGCACGAGCTCGCCCTCGCGGGCCTTGAGCAGCGCCAGCTCCTCCTCGGACAGCTCCTCCCCGCTCTGGGTGCGGAGCTTGCGGATCTCCTCCTTCTGCTTGATGAAGGTCCAGACCTCTTCGTAGAGCTTGTCGGCGAGGTACTCGGAGTCCGAGCTGATGCGTCCGTACTGGTTGGACGCCTCCTCGTACATGCCGAGCTCCATGTAGATCCGGCCCAGCGCCAGCAGCGACAGGTCGAGGACCCGGCGATCGTCCTGGGTCTCGACCGACAGCTCGGTGATGGAGCGGAAGACCTGGGACGCGGTCTCGAGGTTGCCCTCCAGCACCATGATGCTGCCCAGGATGTAGCGGGCCTTTCGGAACCAGGCGCTGTCCGCGGACACATCGCCCAGGTTGGCCTTGGCCTGCACGTAGTCGCCCTTCTGGAAGAAGGCCTTGCCGATGGCGTAGGTGATGAGATCGGTGGCCTGCACCCGGCCGGCGATGATCTCCTCTTCGTAGAGCTTCTCGAAGGCGGCGTCGTCCTCGAGCTGCACGTAGAGCTCGAGCAGGCGACGGACGGCGTCATCGTGGAACGGGTGCTCCGTGTCCTCGACGATGACGCGGTAGTTGGCCTCGGCGGTCCGCAGGTTGCCCATCTTGTAGAGGGACTCGGCCAGGTACCACTCGGCGTCCCAGTGCAGGCCCGCATCATCGAGGGCGACGGTGGTCACCAGGCTGTAGAAGCCCTCGGCCGCCTGCTCGTATTCGCCGACGAGGTGCAGGAAGACGTAGTCCTGGTAGCGCTGGACCGCCTGATCGGACGTGATGAAGCCGCGGCCGGGCGCGACGCTGCGGTCGATCCGCTCGGCGTCGGACGCGAGCTCCTCGACGTCGACCTGGAGCGACTCGTACCGACGCACCAGCTCATCGTCGGCCTTGGACGCGAGCGCCAGGGTCGGAGTCCCCAGGACGACGAGCCCCAGGCCGAGGCCCAGGGTCGCCAGCAGCAGTCGGGATCCGCGGTCATTCCCCACGCAGGTTCTCCATGTTCTCTTCGTACCCGACATTCGGCCGGTCCACGAAAGACGTGAAGGGACCGCCCTTCTCATCCACGAGGACCTGCACCGTCGTCAGCTTGCCGTCCTCGACCGTGAAGGCGTAGCTGGACTGCACCTTGAACGAGTAGGCGCGCACGTAGCTGAACACGCCCATGCCGTTGCCCCGCAGCACCATGTTGACCTGCAGGTTGTGCTGTCCAGGGGGCAGGGTCTGGGCGTGGATCTCGACCGCGTCGAGATCATCGAGGCCGCCGGTGGTGTCGGTACGGCTGAAGATCGCCTTGCCGTCGAGGAAGTACTGCACCGACTCGACGGTGTAGGCGCTCGACATCTTGTTGACGTGCCAGACGCTGACCCGAGAGCCGAGCGTCGCGCCCTCGATGACCAGCTCCCGCAGCAGCTGAAGGGTGGCCTTGGAGCGGAACACGCGCTCCTTGAGGTTGCTGACGTCCTGCTCGACCGAGAGCAGCTCCTTGTTCTGCTGCCCGCGCAGGCGTCGAGCGGCGAGCTCCTCCTCGGTCAGGCGACCGGCGGAGGGCGTGCCGATGTCGGTGCCCGTCAGGGTGGACGGCAGTGCCCCGGAGGTGTCGACCGGCTGATCGTCCCCGTCGGCCGGGGGCGCATCGTCCGCCGGAGCTCCAGAGGAGTCCGAACCATCGGTGGTATCCCAGGGGGATCCACCTTCGTCCTGCGCAAGCGCGGAACTCCCGAGCCCCACAGCCAGCAGCAGTACCGGAACGGTCCAGTAGCGACCCATCATGCCTTGCTCCATCTCCGACACCACGTTGACGACGAATGCAGGTCCAAGGCGGGCCGTCCGACAGTGCCGTACCGGGTATAGCGCCGGCCTCGAAGAGGTGTCAACGCCGTCAGGATGCGGAAGGTCGGGGATGATGGCCCGCCCGGGCACCCTCCCCGTCTCGCATATCGGTCAGAGCTGGTCGGCATTGAACATCCTTCGCAGGAACCGGTCGTGGAGCCGCTTGGCCTGGCTGCTGCCGCCGCGCAGGTCATTGACCAGAAAGCTGAATGCATACAGCTCGCCATCGGCTGCCGTGACGTAGCCGGTCAGACAGTGGACCCCGTCGATGGTGCCTGTCTTCCCCCGTACACGTGCGGGATCCTCCCGGAGGCGACGCCACAACGTGCCGTCCCAGCCGGCGATGGACAGGCTGGTCTGGAACTCGCTTCCCACCTTGTCATCGTTCGCCATGTCCACCATGACGGCGGTGAGCACGCTGGGCGGGATGGAGGTCTGACGGGACAGTCCGCTGCCGTTGATGACGGTGTAGGACTCGCGCGGGATCTGCAGCTCGTCCAGGTAGCTCTGCACCGCTGCGACGCCCTTCGCCGTCGAGCCGGGCGCGCCTCCGGTCTCGGCGCCGACCGCCTTGAGCACCTGCTCGGCCATGAAGTTGTTGGAGTACTTGTTCATGTCCATGAGCACGGCGGTCAGCGGGACCGAGCGGTGCTGGATGAGCAGGGTCGCGCCGACGGGGGTGCCGCCGCGGCGGTGGGTGCCCTTGACCTCGATGCCGTGGACCTTCTCCATCTCCGCCCAGGCCGCCATGAAGTGGGCCGTGGGATCGGCGACCGTGCGGTAGTAGCGACGCGCCTCGTCGTCGGACGCGATGGTGCCTTCGACCGTGAAGGTCATCTTGTCCGCCGTGACCGCGCGATCGATGTCCAGGCGGCGGCTGGCGCCGACGGCCCCGGTCAGCACCTTGTTGTCGAGGGTCACGTACCCGCCGGCGGGGGTCTCGAGCAGGACCCGGGCGGGCTTGCCGACCTCCGGACCCGGCGCGACCACGATGGCGACCGTGTTGAAGTTCAGGGACAGGGCAGAGCTGGTGGCGAAATACGACGGTCCTTCCGCCAGATCCCGGGCCTTGTTCCAGCCGGGCAGCTGGTAGGTCGTGTCGTAGTAGCCCTCGTCGAAGATCACGTCTCCACTGACGCGGTTGATGCCTTCGAGCTTCAGATCGTAGACGAGCTTCCACAGCCGCTCGACCACCAGCGTCGGGTCCCCGTGCCCCTGGACGTACAGGTTGCCCTGGAGCACACCGGCCTGATCGACCGGGCCATCGGCGTAGATGTCGGTGGTGAACCGGTAGGCCGGGCCCAGGGTGCGCAGGGCGGTGGCGGCGGTGACGACCTTGGTGGTGGACGCGGGCACGAGGCCCCGGTCGGCCTCCCGGGAGAAGACGCTCTGCCCGGTGGAGACGCTGCGGACGTCGAGCCCGACCTTGGACGCGCGAAAGAGGCGGTCCTGGGTCAGGGGAGCGAGCACGGCCTCGAAGTCCACCGGCTGCGGCGGCTTGGCCTCCGCCTTCTTCAGCAGCGCGGCGCCGCCCTCCGTGCCGGCATCGCCAGCGTTGTCATCGGTGTCGTCCGTAGACGTCTCTGCCGCCGGCTGTGCATCGGCCGCTCCGGCCGCCTGGGGTTCCTCCGCCACCGCGGGCACGGCGAGCAGGAACAGGGCGCCAGCGGCGAGTGCTCGCCAGGCGCCACGGTGCTTTGCGAGATGAGCCATCGGGGGGGCTCCGGAACGCGGGGTTTTGGGAGGGGCACGGTGGAGGGTGCTCGATCCCTAACGTTCCTACAGACACCTTGTGCGCAGACATGCGATACCTTCGGGCCCTTCCGAGGACCCGATGGCTCCCAGCTCCCGCATCCTGGTGGTGGACGACGACAAGGCGGTTCGCGTCGCGGTCCAGGTCAACCTCCGCAAGGCCGGCTACGACGTGCAGCTGGCCCGCAATCCCGACGACGCCCTGAAGGTGCTGCAGGAGACCCCGCACGACCTGGTGCTGACTGACGTGCAGATGCCCGGCGGCACTGGTCTGGAGCTGCTGGCCCGGGTCCGCGAGCGCCATCCGGACGTCCAGGTGGTCGTGATGACCGGCTACGGCAGCGTGCGGGACGCAGTCGCTGCCCTCAAGGGCGGCGCGGCGGACTACCTGATCAAGCCCGTCGAGCGGGACGAGCTGCTGGTCGTCGTCGAGAAGGCCCTCGAACACGCTGCACTTCGGGCCGAGCTCCGCCAGCTGCGCCAGGAGGTCCGCGACCGCTACGGCTTCGACAACCTCATCGGCACGACCCAGGCCATGATCCGCCTGTACGAGGACGTGCAGGCCGTCGCCGACTCCACCGCGACCGTGCTGCTCCAGGGCCCGACCGGCACCGGCAAGGAGCTGCTCGCCCACGCCATCCACTACCGCAGCCAGCGGGCGGACAAGCCCTTCGTGCGGGTCAACTGCGCAGCCATCCCCGAGACCCTGCTCGAGAGCGAGCTGTTCGGTCACGAGCGGGGCGCGTTCAGCGGCGCCGTCCGTCAGCACCGGGGCAAGTTCGAGCAGGCCGACGGCGGCACGATCCTGCTCGACGAGATCGGTGAGATCGACCCCAGCGTGCAGGTCAAGCTGCTCCGCGTGCTCGAGAACGGCGAGCTGCAGCGGGTGGGAGGCTCCGAGACCCTGCGGGTGGACGTGCGGGTCATCGCGGCGACCAACAAGGACCTGCGCGCCGAGGCTC